>Ga0210059_1004774_pt1 | contig 21840 bp, 17 predicted proteins | sample Ectturendosymbi2_FD_188042 | JGI IMG/M metagenome (GOLD analysis project Ga0210059, IMG submission 188042) | Ecteinascidia turbinata endosymbiont from Florida, USA - Sample 2 (SPAdes) (version 2) | ecosystem: Host-associated > Tunicates > Ascidians > Unclassified | place: Key West, Florida...
GATACAACTGACATCTTGCAAACGTTTCGATAACAACTGTTATCGAAACGTTTGCAAGATGTCAGTTGTATCGTTTGCTTTGGCCGTAGTATTTATTATAAGGCTATTTAGCACTTCCGCTTTTCGTGTATCAATCAATAAAATCACCAATCATCTCATGCTTTCACTCACTGGCCGTTTATTTCTGTTTTAAGCCCTTATCAAGACATGAAAATACGTAACTCCCAAGCCCAACAAATTTTCAGGATAGCTGCAAAATTTGTTTAAAATAAATAAAAAGTTAATGATTTCTATTCATATTTGCCTGCGATTCTCTGTTTTACATGAAATTAGTTGTTAGTCTAAACTCTAAACTTTACAAAAAGGTTCTAAGTTCTTAGCTGATGATACCCATCAAAATCTTAAGTTTCGTTTCGATTAGTTTGCACACTGATTTTATGCGGTTTTTTCCTTTTCTATTTTCAGATAACCATACGTTTAGTTTTCACCAACTCCGCTGTCAACTTCGTAATCTACGGAGTACTGAATCCTACCTATCGCAAAGGATACATCGCGCTCTTCCGATATGTTCATGGACGATTGAAATGTAGGAAGCAGGTGGGGTGATGTTGTGTTTGAAGCTGATTTGTACGGCAGCAAAGCCATGCCACTGTCATTGCTCGAACGCATCCTGATTTCCTCCACATTATTATAGTTGTTTACACCATTTGTTTCGATTAAACTGCGCTAATCAAAAGCTGATTCCACACTTTTTGTTCGACCGTATTTGTGAAAGTCATAGAAAACTTTTTGTCCTGCAAAAAGGTTTCCACAAAATATATAAAAAACGTCTTCGTTTCAATCATTTCAACTATTTTTACATTCATTTCATTGGCGTTTATGCTCAGAATAACTTAAGCTTTTGACTACTTGCTCATGGTTTGCATTTTTCCTCATGAATATGCGCATCGTGTTCACTTTAATTCAGAAAACAAATATATTTTGCAGTTAAATTTTGTACTACGTCCTTTTACCTATACACAGTTGTATTACGTGTAAGGATTTTTAACGTCCAATAGAATAATACAAGAACTTTTAAAGGGTTTCATAACTTGAACCAGACCAACGAACAACGTGCTGCATTTCATATATGACGGTTATTAGCATTACAACTTTGCGATTGGGCAACACTTCGATGCAAGGTTGTAGGATTTAGGTTTGTGGTTCAGGAAAATTTTGAATCTTTTTCGCCACTCCGGTAGCGATTGTTTCTAGTTCTCTTTTGTGCTGGGATCTATTGAACTTTAAGGCAACACTGTACTGAATTTATTTACTCATGTTGAACTGTTATCATCTACTTGACACCAACCAATTAATTTGAACAGAATGGGTTCTGCTTCAAGTCAACCAATCCAGGCGTGGACTCCAACGGCGGTAAGAATTTGTTCATTCCAACAACTCTTTTCAGTAGAACTAATTGATGTGGCGAGTGATTACGCCACACATGACGCAAAGTTCGAAATAACAGAGCGAACCTGGTCGACCGGGGAATCTCTACTGCTGTTATTCCGAGGGTGGTTGGTTCGACTCTCTCTTTGTTTGGCTAAGGGCTACGCAACATTGTGGCTGCAACAGTGATCAACAGGAGAATATGCAGAGTTTCTAACATTAGCTTGGAAAACAATGCCAAATAATTCGGTGGTTAGGTTGCAGGAAAAGTTCCAGTAAATTTTTATAACTTTTCCTGCAGCCTTTTTATGGCAAATAACGAAATAAATATCGCATCTTATTGCAATGCATTTATGCTAATAGTTTTCAGATCTTGTTCTTTTGTAATTTTTTATCAAGAAAAGTTAAAAAATTTATTAGATAAATGTTTGTGAAATTCTGCGTCCCCTCCACGCAACACGTAACTGTTTATTTCTTGTAGGTGACACTCTCTCAACACAGTTCAGCAGCGGTAGCGACGTTTCTACTAAATAATAAGTTACGCAACGTAAAAGAACAAATTAAACGAAAGGAAATCATTGTTTTGTTTGCATACCAGTCATACCCAGTGGCGTAGCTACGCGTTTGAGCCAACGGGAGTCAAAACGTAGCTTAAAGCGGCTCACTGGCCACCGAGGGGGGTTACCAGCCAACACTCAGAAAAAAAACGTTAAGAAATGATAGTGAATCCGGATGTCGTGGATGTCCATACTAAACGAAAACACCCCGAAAAACGCAAAAAACAACCACTTACTGAAAACCAAAAGCATACTAAATATCAAAATGTCAGCTGAGGAGTCCCAGTTTTTACGTTTAGCTTGCCAATCAGTTACGTCAGTTATGCCATCCCCGTCAGTTACGCCACTGGTCCAACCAGTCTTTTGACCTTTCCAGTCGCTTCCCATCCTCCCCAGATGTTCGGCGAAGTAGTTGGATGCTAAGCTCGAAAATCAACACGAAGTCTAGCTTTTGCGTTCTCTGACCGGCATTGCTCAAAACAACAAATTTGGCTATACCTTCGTAGATAAACGCAAAAAAATAAATACGACAAAGCTGGACTAATTAAGCAAGCATTCAATCATCGATTTGCGCAACGCACAAACCAGCAAGACACAAATTCAAAAGAAACCGCCGTCTATCCATGCACCAAGTAAGTGGACATAGCAAATAAAAAATTCAAACAAGTGGCAAGTCAAATTCTGCTTCACAATTGTATCAATCGGTTTGGTGAATCAAACGAAACAAGCAAGCTTTTGCGACAACCTAAAACGTCACTTACATTTTGTCTAACTGGGCTACGAGAGATAACGTTTATCATATTGGGAAAACTGCACCAAACGTGTTGCTATCAAAGAATAAGTTGCTGTTGATTTACAAAGCCAAGAACTAAAGCTATAAATGTATTTAAAATTGTATAATCAAGCAATGCTTTGCATTTTAATCATATCTTATGATGCCAGAATTAAAGAAGCGGCGAAAAGCATCATTTTATTGCATTCAACATTGCAAGGCATTTGAAACACATTTCGCTTCACTATTTACATCCGATTGTCCTTCCGGGAGGGTGACGGGGGTAGAAACCATGAGACGTCTCAAAAAGCTCAGTTCTCCACAACCCCGAATGGTTCTGCTGGCTCAGTCAACACCAAAGGGCCGCCAGGCTCATTCGGAGATGTAATCACGCCATCTGGTCTTTATCTTCCACCGTGTTGCTTTCCCGAGGGTGCAACCAACAGAGCTCGGTCCTTAATCGCTGCGCGTATCTACGTCTAAAGTTTAGACGGTTTAGACTCTAAACCAAAGCATGCGCTTTCATGTTTTTCGAAAGCCGAAGTTACGCCACTCCCTTTGCGTGTGAGTGAACGCAACGGCTAATCGCCAATTGCCGAATTGCTTCCAATTTGCTTTCTGCTTTAGGTCACGTCTCGCGCTAAGTATGCAACGTATAATGATTTCCACTTGGCAAACGTCAAAGCTTGCACGGGAAGTTTGTATTCTTGTGAATGGTTAAAACCCACGTTTGGTGCAATGTCGCTAGGTTTTTCACCTGACGTAACATTTCCTGCAATCTGTGCTTTTTTCCTATGGAATTTGTTGACAACTGCGATGCTATTCCGTCGAAATATTACCACATTCTACCTCTGTTCACCGACGTTCTGGCACTTGCTTGTCCCGCACACGAGGTTTATTCCATGATTATGACGAGGTGACTAGTTCTTGCCAACTTATGCACGTATGTCTAGTGTCAAGCACGGCGTGTATTTCGTTCACTGAGGGGTGAACGCTTTGCTTGATTTGTTTTCAACGTTCTGCACAGTACCGACAGCCATTGGTAACGTTTGTGATTTAATGTAACTCCGCCGACACGGGCACAACTTCTGAGCAGGAATAACACAACCTGAATGTCTGCAGCAAGTCGCTGTCAAAGCCGTGCTTCTGCAAAACTCCGTTTTTTCGTTTCCCGACGAACTTGTTCGTACATTTTTTTCGAGCTTGGCAAATGTAAGCATATTTGAATTACTCTCATGATTTCCCGAAAATTTGTTGGGGTGTGAGAATGTGGTGTGTTGTGATACTGTGATACGATTAACACGAAAACAGCACTGGACATGCTCCAGCTAAGTTGAGTTTTCTCACGGCATCCTTTTTCATGATACTTGGCGCACACGTTTTCAGAAAAGCTTAGGAAGAAACGTTCGAAACTTCCCGCAAGTTTTTGGAGCATATTTTACGTCAAAACAGAGTGATTAATGTCAGCGACATTTTTTTTAATTTTTCAGATACTTCTGCAAACGGTGCTGTCGGGCAATCATCCAAAGAACACAAAACGTCAAGTGCCGTTGTCAAGTAAGGGAGGGAAAGGCGACCCTGTGCTGCACACAACGAAAAAATATCAGCTGATAGTAAGGGCTGGAGAATGAACAATGTTGTATTGAAACGTGAACAACAAAGAAATTTTTGAAGTTTGAAAAATATGCTAAAATTTATGAGCTGCCATCGAGTCTTCAAACAGGCGTTGAAAGAATGGAGCCATCTTTTCTGCTTCAGTTTTCATTGGATTTTTCAGAGGAAAGATATTGACTGAATCCAAGCGAAAAAAGACCCACAAATTTTCTATTTCATCTACGCTGTTGACCAAAGCCTCTGTGGGAAGGGAGAAATGTTGTACTATTCTCAGCAAACCATTTTGCTAAAATGTTTGAGTTAAATTGTAAAATCATTGATGTCTTTATTTCCCACGTTTTATAATAAACAAAGTTTATTCTATTTGAGTATGGTTGCAAGATATTCATGTGGCTTATGCTTTTCAACAACAAAACTGAATTATTGACTTTAAGCTGCAGGGAAGTGTTGACAGCGTTTGAAACGCATTTTTATGTGTAGCAGTTTATATGACGATGGCAGCCTATCCTATTACCAACACTAATTCGTATTTGGATATAACTGTAAGAATATACCACTACACCTGAAGGAAGTTTTGATCAGCAGCATTGAAAATTCTGTATTTTTTAATGCGAATTACTAACAGTTGTCTTTTACTGATTTTTGTCTTGATTTCGATTTTAGGAAAGACACAGCGATCTAAAACAAGGAAAAAGCATTGTGATTGAGAACCTGCCATTGCCACATCGATTAGCTCAATTGATGAAGTCATAAGTTTGCTGATCTTTAACATTGTGAATGCGATAGCACGTTTTCGTATGTGATTTGAGCCAATGCAAAGATTACGATGGCACGTTTATGTACGTGTATGAGCGTTTACAACAGTTAAAGCCCTGCATGGCGAGAATACCAACCAAAAGAGCGTTGCCTTGTTTTCACTCTGACTTTGCATTTACGGTTTGGTTTTTTGTGTGATTACGAAACTTTGTGCTTTTGCGTTTTGCAAACGTTTGAATTTCTACAATTGGAAAAATATTTTGCTTCTTTGAGAAATTATGTGTGTTTCGTCCACGCAAAACTATTTTCAAAGCAAAGCGCATCACTGAAGTGGTTTTCAAAGGAAATTGTTTTGTAAGCAAAGACGTTTTCAAAGAAGGCGGCGACAAGCTCTGCTCGCATCCGCCCTCCCTAATCACGATCGCGTCTGAAATCATCGCCAGAAACAACACGACACGTCGCAACAAACCGCATCGCAATCAAAGCGGAAAGTTCACATCACGTTGTGGCCTGTTTGATCAAAAGTATACTCCAATTTGGTATCTTAGCGAACTGATCATTTGCCAAAGAAACGTTCATGATTGCTTGGACTGATCTTAAGCGAGAAGAGGATTTTCTTACAAAACATCTCGGAATTCTCTCAAATGTGCTTAAAATGTTCAAAATCTTGTTTACTTCAGGTGCCTTTTGTATTTTTGGAAAAAGAAAAGCGATAAATGTTTTAGTGTCTTTCTAGTTTCTGCTCGCTTGAAAATTGCAATTCGGATCGATGTTTTTTTTGAATTACAATAAAGGGCGTAAAAATGAAAAGGTCACGCTCCTCATCATACATTCCGCGAATGTTTCAGTTTACAGTACAACAAAACCTCAAACTGTAACAGTGTTCTGTAATAATCATGCGAAAACACATGGAAGCCAATTTAGGCTTATGTATGAAGAAAACCTTTGCTCGACTTTAATGATTGGCCCAACCAACCAATAGGTTGTCACATCTGTTGAACATCAATAACAGAATCAGCGTTTTTATCACTTTAAGGAAATTATTACTAGTTTTGTTTCCCCCCACATACAAAGAAGAAAGATATTAGATTTTGAAAGTCTTGTGAAACTGAATGCGAAATGATGATGTTGAAATGGTATTTTGAAGCATCTTCATTTTGATGATTTGCTTTTTTGCGTTATTGATTTTATTCAAAAAAAAAAACACTTTAGCGTTATATTTGAAACACTTTAGCGTTATATTCATTTTAGCGTTATACCGTTTAGCGTTATATTCACTATAGCGTTATACCGTTAGCGTTATATTTGAAATGTTGTACCAATTTTCCTGAAGCAGTCTGAATAGTGTTACTTTTTCGTTTGGTATAATCAAACCTCGTACTTATTACGCGTTTCACAAACCTTTGAAGTGAAGGTACTTTCCACGAATGGACATAACATCATGCTCTTTCATTGTTATGACTTCCTCGTCATCTTCAGGAAATGATTAACTGGACTTATGAAGGTGAGGCTCCAAAATTAGAACGCCCCCATTTAGCAATGACTATGTATTTTGAACCTTTCAAGGGAAGCAAAAATAGGTAGTTGCCAAATGCGTCACTTCCGTGAAACCCCATCGTTCATCTTCTGAACCTGTGTGGCCCTTGATTTAGTCGATTGAAGTACGGTGGAGTTCAACCAAATTTAACATCAGCCACAGTGGGGAAGTGTCGATCGACGCTTTGAGCAATGTTACGTTAGCTGCGCAGAAAAAGTACTTAACACAAGTGATAAACAATGGAAGAAACGTGAAACTGCTAATGGCATTGGTTCTTCAAAAACAAAATTGCTTCCACCAGGTCTTCTTTCACCGACACTTGCAAGTCTGACACACGATGAGCAAAGCGGAAACGAGTCGTTCATCGCTGACGTGCGTTGGCGGGAATGCAGTGACAATCTCTGCAACCACTCATATGATTAAAGGGTAGCTTTGCATGGCCTGGTAAACACGCAGTTTTGACGAACGGCCTATTTTTCCACTTCATGTAGAGAATGCAAAAAATCATTTCTAAATCCAGTGGTTGCAGCCAGAATATTGCGGTGCTCCACATTCGAAGCGATCGTGCTTTGTCGTTTCCAACTTGTCAATGTTTTTCAAAGTTGCGCTCATCATCATCGGAAGTAGTGCACAAGGACATCGAAGCGAATTCGTCTTTTTCCTGGTGTTCAATAAAACCGTGTATCTTGGAAGCTAGATCGCTGAGGGCTTCTTTCGCACTGACCTGCTGATTTCCTGTGAGCATCTTCCTATAGGCCTTCTGGGTTCGCAATATACTGCAGCTAGCAAAAGGTTGTTGTTAAACAAGTTCACGTCTCCCCGCTTTATAGTCTTTTTCATGTTTTCCGCCACTTTTCTGGGCTTGTGTTGAGACAGCCAATCATAACAGATATTTTGTTTCTTTTGAAACTTTTGGCCTTCTTCCTGCATCCTTTTGGTTGCCTCAAAAGATTTACGAAGCTAAACATCTAAAGCGCTTGACCCCGTTGCGTGTTACTCAAATAGAAAGGCAGGTGTGAAAATACAAAGTTTATGGAACGGAGTTGTGGACGACAAATTAAATTGTTCCTTTACGAAATTTCCTCCCTTACGAATGCTTAATTTAATTGCAAATTAAATTGTTTCTTTACGAAATTTAATTTAATTGCACTCGTGGCAATTGTAACTGTTTCACATGAAAAAATATTGGAAAGCCACAACAGTTTGATGAAGGTTTACTTGTTTGAGTTGCAAGGATTTATCGGTGGTTCTTTGACTGTAATTTCTTGTCCAATTTTTCAACTTCATTATAAATATCCAAGTGCCTTCTCCTTAGACGTCGCTTCAAATTACTGGTCGTCAACGGTCCACGCTTACTTTGATCTGCACCTAGCTTTGAGTCGCAAGGATTTTTCATCTCCTTCACCAGTGCTGTGACGGCAAATGTAATGCTCCCCAAGGTCGGTAAGAGTGAAATGTTGAAAAAGAGTCGATTTTTGTCGTTTATACATGCTTACAAAAAATGAAAGGACAGTTTGAAGCACAATGCTGTCTCCATCTCTCTCTCGCAAAAAAAATTCTGCATGACACTTGCATCTACAGTAGAAGCAATGCCACAGTATATATGCGGCATTTATTGGACCAGACGAGTAAGAACCCGACTACTAGCGGAGTTTAACAGCTTTTACACAATCTAATAAATACATACGAATAGAATAAAATGCTTGGAAGCATCTAGTGTTCAAGAGAAAACGTAGGTGTGCTTGGAACGTTCAACTGTCTGTTTCATATTCATAATGCATGCAAGCAAAACAGCGGGCGTTTGCTCAGACAAGAGCTCCTGAATAATTAAGAACAGCCAGGAAGCAAAGCATCACAATTGCATTGTCACGACATAAGTACGGTGTACTTCGCTGCGATATCAAATTTGATTGCTTGGACTGCAATGTCGAAGACCGAAGTAGAGAAAAGTGTAAGAATTCGAACTCCGGGAATAAAAATATCCAGACTTCGTCTCCGGGTAAAATTGCGAAACTTATCGACCATGACTTCCAAGCCCTGTTACAGATGCTGGTTTGTTACAAGCAGTGCCGGATCTAGGACAGGGATTTGAGGCTCAGTCACATTGGGGGAGAACCAAAAATGTATTCCCTTGTGTAAATCACGGGATATTCTTGGGGATGACAGCTGATGGGTATCACACAAAAGTAGTTACATTTCTAGACGAAGAACGTGACTTCTGTTTTTGGTCAAACTATGCAATCTTTCAAGGAATCACCACAGTTTAAAAGTATCATAAACGCATAAAGTTTTTTAAGCGGGTCCAACGAGATGGACCAACATTTTTCACACGCTGCACAGTCACTAGCACTTTTGTTGTTCCCAATAATCTCTTGTATCCACAATAAGTCATTAAAGGATATACCCTAAAGAATGCTGCACTTTTGTGTTTGACATTTTTTGGTTTTCTCTAACAAGATCAGAAAAAAATGTCTGAAACGTATTCCTGACCTGGTTAGAAGATAGAATAGAATGGTTCTTCTTGGAAAATGAATGATTCTAAAATTTCGAGAACAAGTACTTTCATGCCAATGCGTAGTGTTTAGATATTCTCCCTGTTCATATGTTTTATTTACTCGACAGGATGAAAGAAAGTACATCAAAAAACATTTCAGCCTCGCAACACGCTCGTCGCCGATCACAGCGCCTGGTGCTTCCCATTGCATTTTGTAACAAGCAAATATTTCCGCCTTTCATTCGGTATGTGCATTTTCATAGCCAACAAAAGAAAGTCGCATAACTCTCTTCTATTAGTTTACTAACCCAAGTGCAATCGTGGAATAAATAACATCTGATAGTGCGTATACGTCGCGGTGTTAATCATGGTTGCGAACCTAAGGTGTCTTAGGTGAGAAACAGGCGCGCAACCTGGGGGGCATCCGGGAAATTGCCCCCTTTCGAAATTTTTGAGAATATGTTTGGTGTTTAGACAAAGCAATAAGTTGAAAATCATCCTCCCAAAAATATCAGCTGATTGCGGCTCTGGTGAGAAATCATTCTAGACTATGTCACCGAGTTTGCTATGACAGAACAGCTGAAAAGGTACTCCTAATGTGTCTTAAGAACGTCAAGATTTTCATTTGCTAGAGCCCTCATGTTGACATTGCCGAATTGAAGTTTATCACGAACACCATGGCAGGTGGATTTTCATGATCAGTTCCTTCAAGTCCGTAAACCAGTTAAATGTTGTGTTAACAACAACATGCCTGAAACGGCAACGCCCAGAGCTTCATTAAAAATAAATTTGCTCCTAAAAGTAGTACTAAAAGCGAGCAACACCAGACCCCGTATGATAAATAGCCAGTGTTTCTTAGGCTAAAGAATTCGCGCCAATAGCAACGGATATAAGCAATCTTCTAATGCAATCAAATCGAGGATGGTCTCTTTGTTTTGTATTCCATGTAAAACGAACTCATCAAAAATATTCATACGTTATTGTCAGGTTCACATACAGCGCAAATCTACAGCAAGTGCAATCGCATGATGCAATATCACGAGCTTCTGAGCTTCTGCCACAATGCAACTGTGACTCTTGCAGGTGGTATCAATACGATCTGTTTATAAAGCCGTTTCTTGCAACATTAATTGTCGGCCTGACGTCTTTTTCAGGAGATGGCTGTTTTCCACAGTGAATGCAACAAAATCACAAACCCGTGCAGCAATTGTTTCACTGATAAGAGCACTCAGAGGTATTTCGAAAAATGAAGAAGTAAATTAACAACTGTGATTGTGATTAACGCTACATTTTTATATACGCATGAAACAAATGTAATCTCTAGTAAGTAAATGCGTTTGTCATGAGTTTTGGTTTCAACGTGTTTTGTCGTTCATAAATCATATCGTAGCGAAGTCGCAAAAAACATTGTATGCGTTTCATCAATTGGAGATTTTACAATGATTAATGAAAATCATGACTAGACTGCTGTTTCAGACTCTTTTAGGTACAGTCAAGCAAAACAACTTTAAGGCTGTGGTAAAAAAAAATACAAAAGCGTCAATCCTGGGTTTTTCAACCATAGTGTGTCTTCGCCTGCCATCTCCTTTTTCACGGTTTACTTAGCGTTAAGATCCGAAGCTTTAGAACTTGAAATTGGAGAATCTCTAGACACCAATCCTTGTTTAACAATAGTGGTGAAGGTTTGTGTTGTCGGAACAAAATTGCCTTCCGTCCTTTTTGTCTGCAAAACGAAATCCAGGTTAGAAACCAAGATTCAATGCACTAGTTTTACACACACTTTGGGGTGTCGCGAGTGGTCAACAGGCGCCTAACTCCATTGGCAAACGGTCTAGTACGCTGTCATTTTTGTGGAGAATGCAGCAGTGGTGGCAAGTTAGTGCGGCAGCTCAGCAAGGGGAGGTTTCCGCTTTGCAGCTGTCCACTAACGCCGGAAAAGAGGTTGACAGGACGCAAGTTCCGTTTTATAATTCATCAATGTGATCCGACGGACAATCCAAGCCGACTTTCCAGCTTACGAGGTGTGAAACACATTGAACAGTGAAACATTTGTGGCAAATGTTTTACAAGCATGAAATGCAGTAAAAAGTGTGTGACACTGACATAACATTTCTTTGCAGTTTTAATGGCAGAACGCTTTAAACAAACGTTGCAAGTAAAGCGGAAGTTTCAGCTGGTAGACATTTTTGTTCAAGGCCACGAATACCGGCAAAAATTTATTATTTGCTTTTTATTAATTGTGCGCTTATGGACTGCATGTAAAAATTCTTTGTATTACAATTACTTCTTCAACATTTTATATAATATAAGTAAAACCAAATGAATCATAAAATATACGAAAATCGAATTAAATTTGCAGCATTAAAGTAATTTATTACAAAACACGTGACCTCACAAGCATTAACGTGTTTGAAAATGAAAACTTGCACAGCTTTAAAAGCCATTTCAACTTTTCAGAAGCAGCCTTTTATCATTTGTAGAAGTAACGGCCGCCAAGACACCTTTATCCCAGAGATGAGTGCATTTATATCACAAGTCATTTGATTAAACTTGATGCGCATTTATGGCTTGGAAAATGTCATGCAAACACACAGCTGCAAAAGCTTTCAAACAGGAGCCTGTTTACCAGATGAAATCAAGATGAAAAGTTCTTTAAAAATTCAAGAGCAGTTAAAACTTCCAATTCAAAAACCAGTTGTCTACAAGGAAAACTTTACCGCTTTGACTACACTAAAAAACACTTCTTTATAGATTAAAGCATTTATTCAAGAGAGTGGCAAATTTTGTTTGGTGTAATGCAATCACGTGCATTTTAGATGCAAAAAAATCCCAAGTCACTGCTTCTCAATGCACTTGATTGTACGAATTAGCTTCTATATTCCGTTACACCAGCAGACTATGCGCTTGTAGCAATTATTATCGAAAGCAAGCTCAGCTTCAAAGCGTTTCTGACCAAATAACGACGGAAACACGTCGTGACATTAACGTTGTGTTTGATTAACTCGCAAGATGCAGCTTTTAAAAGCATCTGCCACACCTTACCCCAGCAAAGTATGATGGTCGATGTTTAACTCCATTCGAGGTTGACACAATGCTGTTGAATGTAGCACAGAAGAGCAAATGATGTGACCGAAAAATGCAAAGATGGGCACAGAATTAATAAGCAGTTACATAGCATTCTCGTATCGTTTGACAGGTTTCTCATTTCATAAGCTGGCTTTCTGATGTGGTGCAGAAAACAGTCACTGTCATGCGTTTTGCACCAACATGATCACCACCTCTTGACAATAATTTTCTTCTTTCCGCGATGCTGCTACCAATCAGAGCATGAGCTTACGTAAAGATCGTGCTGTTGCACACTGTAAGATGTGATTCATTCTATTGCTATGCACAAGGATGTTGACCCAGGATATTGTTACGTACAAGGAAACGTTTTTCCGCGAGCATAAACTCAGCAAGCAATTTTTTTGAGCCGTCAACCAACAGCGAAATGTCGCCCACAGCTAAAGGACACAGGAACCTGGGAATTACTAATTTTCATTGAAGGACAAAGTAAGAAAAAACACGGAAAGTGACTGAAACTACCATAAGAGAAACGAATATTTTCTCACCTGCGTTCTCCCTTTTTACAGCAGAAAATATATTTCCACAGGGCGATATACGCTCGGCGATAAATGGGATTCATAGCTCCGTAGATTATGAAGTTCACTGCTGAGTTGGTTAAAACTAATCTGCCTGCAATCTGCAATAGGTATAAAAGCAAGTACGTACCCTCTACGATAGGTGTAAGCAAGGAATCATTCTACACATTTTTAATAGGAAATCGATTTCACGTAAAATTACGCATCCACAGTCCTTATTCAAATAGAACGGTTCAAAAGCATTGAAACCCTGGCACGTTTATTTTATTCATCAGACAAAAAGCAACAAAGATTTGCTCTTTTGCATATGCAAACTAAACAATAATTTCGAGTCCAATAAAGAAAAAAACTTTTTCAAAAATCACTGGGAATATTGTGGGCTTCCTTTACACTTGTAAAGGAACACTTGTTACACTTGTACACTTGTGGGCTTCCTTTACACTTGTTACACTTCCTTTACACTTGATCGCAGCAAAAACTTAAAAGTTTTGAAACACCTTGCAAGGAATGCTTGTGGAAGAAAATTAAGGAAGTCGGGAAAACTTGCGCTTTCACGTTGGACAGAGTTTTATTAAATTATGTGTTTGTGGTCCAGCAGCATTAAAGCAAAATCGTGGGGAAATGCAGAAAACGCTTTTAAATTATGCTCATGTTTACAGTAACCTCGGCTTTTTTGCAAATACGGTTTGAAACACAGTCTGCAAACAAAATACGCCATACTTGGTCCAGCGCAGGAAATGGAAAATTGCATTAATCTCTTTCCAGATGAATTCGTCGGTAATTATATCAACAATGTCAGTGATGTCACATTTTACACAAAGAATCTACTCAATTGTATTTGATCCGCTTTGCCCGTACGTTTCAAAATCCAATGCGGTCCGAAATTGACACATTTTGCCCAATCTGGTTTAGAGCGAGACTTGCTCTCTACAAGTCAATAAATTCTTTTCATAGTCGTAGTCAACGATGGCAAAATTATCTGACGCTGTGAAATTGACATCTCAGCTATTGTTCTCCACATTCACTTGCTTTTAATTTCTGGAATTTGAATATCGCCACTCGGCACAAAAAAACATTTTCTTACATTGAAGAAAAAAGCCATATCGAGGCGACAAATCAAAGTGAATTAAAATTTCTATAAAACAAATTAACAGGTAGCAGTTTTACTCATTTTCAGATCGCCCAGAAACCATGATTGAAAAGAAAACATACATCAATCGATTAAAAAAAAACTAAAATTTTGAGATCAAGGCCTTGATTTTTGCGGCGGCCACTAGTTCCAAGTTCTTTGGGAATTTTTCGCTTCCTAGTAAATATCCCATGTGTCTCGCTGCATGCGGAAGGTTTTATGTTGACAAGGCATGAAATACCTATCACTCTCACCGCTAGGAGAAATTTTGTAAACTTACTCTTTTTGCCAGTGGGTTGATGTAGTTTTGATCCAACAAGATGCAGATACCGTACGGTGTTAAGCAGAAAACAAATACTAAAACCGTGACAGTCAGCGTTTTGGCCAAATCAAGTTGCTTCGCAAGTCTTCTCTGCTCCATGGATTTAATATTAAAGTGGGAGGGTGAGCTTCGCCGGCGCAGTTTTGCTCTTCGGCGCGACACAGTTCTAACAGAAATAAAAAATCTCTTTACGATTTTCAGCACATTGACGATTTTCCAAACAAACATGGCTACGGGGCATTTCTGTCATCGCCGCTTCCTCGTGCTTTACCCATGAACTGAGTGTTTTATCAAACCAATACAATTAACCTCGAAAAAAATTTTCGCATAATTCCTATAGCGCTTTCCAAAATTCTCTATTAATGCTTGCAAAAAGTTTTTAACTCCATCCAAGATAAACCTTCGTAATTTCACATGGGAATGAATTAAACCTGTGCGAGTGGAAAGGTTGCTTACTGCTGATTGCACCATTTGGAAGTAACTACTCTTCACACGTGAAACAAGCAAAGAATTTATCGGCAAATGCTTATTAATAGGAAATCAATTTCGCATATACGTATCCTCAGTATATAAATCTTCTTCAGTCTTCAGTTGATTTACTTTCTCTACTCTTGTTTTAGCCTTTCAGCGTTTCACCTGTCAACATTGTTTGCAGATGTAAGGACTGACGATGGGTGGTGTCAAATGAAATCCATTTCACATTAAAAATTTGCCGATAGAATCCTTGCTTATCTCACATGTGTAGAGTAGTTACTTGAATACAGATATGTGGAAGTTTTGTTCATGGGACAACGATGATAGCAGAGCCCAATCGGATGATTCCTCAAAAGCACACAGCATGCGTAGTGATTTTAATTGTACGCAGTTAGGAATTAGAAAGTTTACCCACGCAAAGAGCCTCCAGTAGCAAATGGCAGTGATGCTGATTGGCAGACAAATTGCCAGAAGCATAACAAAGATGCTGTAGCTTATGGAACGAGCGTCATCGTAGGTGCACAGCAGCATCTTGTTGTCGTATCTGGAAGTGCAATTAAAAACCATCACTATTTGCAGCTGCAATGCAATCAAGCATGCAGCCAGCTGATTCCTCGAAAGCTTGCAGCAAACCCAGAACGTTTATTTGTAGCTGCTGTTGAGATTTGCAGACCGGTCGTTGCCACGTTCGCTGCTCCCAAGTTCAAAGGTCAATCGAACCAAGAGCTGAACATCAATGTTTGTCAACTTGCCACCCAAACCCTGGTACTTTATCGCACACATGAGGCCACAGGTGTAGAGGTTTTTATTATGAAAGAAAAAGAGGAATGAAAAAATAAAAGAAACAAAAACAGTGCTTTGATACTGGATATCGAATGCTCCAGACTGCCCGAAATTCAGCGTGAAGCTGAAAATCCCTTTGCACTACACAGTGTAATTAACTAAAAACCTGTGCTGGCGTTTGCGTCGCTCCTGCACCATTGGTCGTATATATTTTCTGCACAGTTGAAAACAGTTTTTGCATGCTGCCAAAAACAATGCTGATAGATATCTACCAGAATCTAACTACACGCAACTTAAACCAGTTCTAATGATTTTATACGGAATGAGAGTATTTGATGACGCCCTGTTGGAATTGGGGTGTTTTGACATTTGCCGCCTACGCATATCTGCTTGGTACTCTTGCGCACACGTGGTTGCCTTTTGAACTGCGTGTTTTACATCTTGGTTGGCTGTTTTTCAAGAAGGCAACTCGATGACCCGTTGTCAAAACAAACGGTGTGCGTTTGTGTTTAAATGATTGTGGGCGTATTTCTTCTTTATTTCAGAACTTTAACAACGTGTTTTTCTTAACATTAAAAAATCTTACTTTCAGTTTCTCTGAGAGCCCATGCTAAAAAGATTCTTAGCTAGAAGAATAAACTCAAGCTCTCCCACGATGGTATTTATACGCTTTTGATAAATATATCAAAAGTAACCCAATGTTACTGTTTGGAGATGCGAACTAAAAACGAATGTAAAGACCAAAAACAACGAAGTATTGAAGAAAGTAAATGAACACTGTCATGGTGCTTGAGCAGCGGAAGTAGAGGTGGCTTGTATGAAAATAAGTATGGAACGTAAGCTCAAGAAACTGCTGAAGTTACGTCAACGACTGTAAATGGATATGATGATAATAGGAAAGTACAGAAAGAGCGTGATGCTTACCATGAGCAGTTATTGATGGGAAAGATCCGAATGAAAACTTCTTAAATACATTGAGGCTGATAAGCGCATTCTAAACATCGCAAAACAGATGCACGGCAGCACTTGAACATTTGCGAGGTCTAGCGTACAATCAACACATACATCCAAATGTTATCCAAGTTTTTATCCATTTTAAGTACACACACTTGGCAGTCTCTGAGCACGCGACAAAACAGCTCAGTGCCAAGACGAGTGGTGCTAAAACAGCTTGGCGCCATACAGTAGTCGCGAAAAACGCGGCTCCGAAATGTACCGTCCCCCTTATTTGCATTCCTCCCAGAGTTGATCGTGTGACGTTAACAATAGGTTTTATGTTTGCCTGCAGGGATGTGACCTAATGTAGCTTTTCATCAGATTGTTCTATCTTTCAAACTGATACTGCTCTTTTCTTCCCCTTGATCTGCAACAAACTTAGCTTCACAGAAGTAGTTTTCACTTCTACACTTAGTCTTTTGGCTTCCTCTTGGGCAGTTACTGAAAAAGTAGCAATTCGGAAACTACGATGACTTCTTCATTTGCCCACGCAACCTTAGAAAAAGCAATCTGAAGTATCATCTCACCTGAGAGCTGTTTTAAACAAACTTTGTGTTTATTTGAGTGTTTCATGCAGTTTGACTGACGTCTTTTTATGACTGTCATGGAGAACACGCCATGGACAGTGCATGGCCAAAGATTTCCCCGAATCGCACCATCAAAATAGACCCCATCTCTCAATTTGCAGTACTATTTGAAAAGAAACTTCAAAAAGTCAGTTGTAATAATGAACATCTTAGTTGACACACTTCTGAGGATATGAAAAGCAATGTCCGCAAAGAGAAACATCGTGATGATGCAAAACAAACTAGCTCTCCATCGTCATTCTAAAGTCTGACCTCCGCCAGGACACTCACGCTAAGTTCGTCCATCCAAGCAAAGTGGGCATGGTGAAAAGGTTGGTCCAGACCCAAGTTAGGACGGCCATCATGCACAATATTCGGGTGGAGAATAATTGTTTGTAGGAGTGGTGCCGCACAACATACCAATATCTGCAACAAATGATTGATAACAAAGTCAGCTAATTGCTAATGCAGTAGATATGGTATGAAACAAAATTTGAATATTATTGTGCGAGAGCTTAATTTGAAAATATTGAAAAGATCAGTCAAGTGGAGAGTACAAGTTTTTTTCAGAGGGTTGTCTTGAGTGGTTACACATAAAATTTTACATTTTACTTCTTGAAAACAAAAAACAAGCAACGACAAATAGGTTGAAATTGTTATTATGTAATCTTTTCTAGAGTCTAACGCCATTGCTTTGACTTTTAAGAGTTGCTGACCTATTGAAAGCGATGAAGCCTAAATTACAAGCCGAACAACCAGAGAACACTGTCAGTAAGTATCCAGCCGCATGGCATGCCGTTGTTGAGAGAGCGTTTGTTGTCAGTATCACATTCGCTATGACAGTTGGGACGAAGAAGGCAGTAACCTGCAAAAAATAGCAGTTTTCTCGACAAATGAAAAGATTGAATCTTTCACAGAAACACAAAACTTAACTCACAATCCAAAAAGAACGGAATATTTTTGTGATTTCAAACTGAAGATGACAATTATGCGTTAAGGAAAAATCAAAAATCGTGTTCACGTTTTGCTTGTGCAAAAATTCTTAGAAACAGAAATAACACACGACCACATGAATTGTTAAAGGTTTTATGAAAAAAAACTACTTGTCATTAGTTCAGAACAGTCGCCAGAATTTCTTCAACAGGGGAGCTTTTACTTTTGTGCAGTGGGGTTTGACATTGCAAATTTGATAAAAACTGCTGATTTATAGTGTTTCATATTTCAATTGGGGGGGGGCTTGAAGCATTGTTTGGGGGGATAATCCCACCAGAGCACCCACGTGGCGACGGGACTGCTTTAGTTACGAAAAATGATAAGACTGAAAGAGTCAGTGATTACAAACTTAGAATTGTAACCATCAATAATTTTTGCCTTTGTTTTTCTAACACAAGGGGTTTCTGTACAAAAAGTTCTTGCAGCAAAAGAGCAATCGGAAGTATCACTCACGATGAAATCCGCAATTGCCAAATTAATGATAAAAATATTTCCGTTTTTCGTGAGTCTTCGTCCATGAATGATAGAAAGTATGACGGTTAAGTTGCCAAATGTTCCAATCACAGAAACGATTGTCAGGTACAGAATGTCAATCACTCTGCCTGCATCGTATCTTGCGTAGTAAGGTCCTTTGTTGACCACGTCAAGTACAGCAGTAGCATTAGTTATGGACATCTTGGATCGATTTAAACCCTTAATCCACAACAAATTTAATGGCGAATAATGTGATACGAAAATTTATCATTCACGAACAAAATAGTCCTCAGTCCACACATTGCTAATAGTTTGTTATGAGAAACAATAAGCGCAACCACCTACAGTAGGTTTGGGCACTGGTTGATGAGGTGATGCTGTGCGTAAAAAAACTTTAACGTAATGCACAGATCGGCGTCGGGAGAACTCAAGTAAAGCAAGTGGCAAAGCGAGAATACAATAAAGTGTTGCAGCTGATGTCTGCTGCGAATCGTTTAAAATCAATAGGTTCTAACTTGCTTAACCTCACGTCTTTTTCACGTTGTTTCTGCCCAAACGGAAACATTCGCTTTGCTTCATCCCACCTGCCTATCACGTGAACAATATCGCAAAGCTTCAATGAGACACAAGATACAAATCTATGGGGAGCAGCGAGCTTGCAACTGAAAGGACGAAACCGCATTTGTTATCACTGGGCTCATCAACCTGCGTTTTGAACTCAACGCAGGTTGCGTTCAACTTCGTAGCACTCGAGTGTTCTTTCGAAATGCTGGTATCAGCACGCTTCGCTTCCAAACAGTCGTAGTGCGTCGGCAAATGCAAAGAACGAAGAAATAATCTCATGAAATACTAAATACCCTTCACGAAAAAACACGCCCATCATTTTCAGCTTAGCTTCTTCCTTTCGAATGGAAGCAGTTAAATGTTAACCATGTGAATGGATTGGTATTTGAATGTAAAAAAGTATTAATAATGGGACTTCTTTCACATTTATATGTATAATATACATGAGATAAACAATTGCAAAATGTCTATTGACGCGTTTATTTTAATAATTTCAAACTGTCTGCTGGTTCCCACGTTAAGGTCAATCAACAGCTGCAGGGGATTAAGCACAGTAGAGACGTAAAACTAAACTCGAGCACAGTTTCAAGTTATTTTCACGTAGATTTAGCTGACTGCGAACTTTCACAAGAATGTAATGAATGCTGAACCTTGCATAGTTTCAGCCCAATGCCACTTACACAGCAAAGGTTTAAAAGTACTTTTGTATCATAATACCTGCCGAATAGTTTGACCGAATCACGTGTTGTATATGGTCCAAACTGGTATAGCTGTTTAAAGGTATCCTTTCAATACAAAATATTATGGTTCTATAACTTCAGAAAATATAATTATTTATTTGTAAGTCTTACACTTGATAAAACAAGCATTTCAAACCACTTAGACAACGCTGATGCTGAGATCTTAATGACATCCATATTTACTGCAAATTAACCCCTTGTGATTATTAGAATGCTGGCATTGCCATTTAAGTCTCCTGGCAAGAACACAAAATCATTAAAATAGGTTCCTTTTAGTCTCATTTTTAAGAACACAACTGCTTTATATGCTGCTGCTGATGCGACAATCGGTAGAGACGTAAAACTAAACAATACTTCGCGTTGTTTACTGTAACAAAATCTGCCGTACTTACCCATATTGTGGCATAGTCATACTTCCGAAACATGCTCTTTCGCAATCTTACGTTGAAGAAGAGAGCTCGGTTATGAAAGCGGATATGGCGCTTCACATTGGGCGTGTGCTCAAGGCACGCGTGTCCCGTACTTAACTGCCAATGACAAATTCAATTGCCTGGTGTGCTTTTATATCCGCAATTACGAATGCACTGGAAAAAACAAGCACAATCATAAGCCTGAAAAAAGTACAAGCTTTAGCAAACATGCGTGAAGGCGTGACTGCACTTTCGGGAGAACTGTATACTTCAAGGCAAGCGGAGTAAAAAGCACACGTGACAGTTGCCGTTGATCGCCGACTGAGGTACAGCAATTTCAGGTGGGTTCCTATAAAATCGGGCAGTTGGAATATATGTTTATGGCAAAGACATTCACTGAACTTAACCTTAACGGAGAATGTGTATTTCAGTTGATGAAGCAGCTTCGGCTGAACACGATAGAAACGCAGACTCGAGCACCGCAGCAAGTGTTGAAATCCCCATCTGCAGATGCATTTACAGAATTTAAAACGCCCCTTAACTGAACGAATGTTGCGCTTTTTGTGTTCCCCACTTTAGCAATACCTTCGAATCTGAGATGAAGAACTTGTCCAGCACTGTACACAGCTGCTACGGTTATCTTGTACTCGAATGGGCAAGACTGATCGCAAATGCAAACTTTACAAGGCGTCTCTAAAAATTCGTAATTGAACTCATCGCTGAACACAAGCACTTGCTGATCGATACTGCAAAACACATGGTACTGTACAAAATAAAATCAAAACGACATACAAAAACGGCATGTGGATCAAATCGTTTGCACAAATTCAAAGGTGTTACCGCAATATTCCCAGGTTGAAACCTGTTCAAAATGTCTTTAAACAGCATATGTTAAAGAAATTACTGATGTGACTTTCATTACTAAGTTCCCAGAGGGAGTGAACAGTTCACATGCGGTGATGATGCTTCAGAAGTGAAACACCTTGGAATTCTTTGTTTGCCCTTGCATGTGAATCAAACGTCGATGGCGTGCACATGTTGCTGAGTCCTGTACTACTGTCACGGAAAAAGATTCTGGAGATGATGAAAACAACTGCTATTGGTTGACGTGATAGTAAAGCAACAGCTTCAATCAAAAGAGCAAAAGCACAACCGTTGCTCTCAAGTGCAGCTCATCCACGCATGATTCACATGACCGATTCCAGAATCATGTGATTTGAAAAACACAAGTTAAGCGCTGATTGGATTCACGCCAGGCAAAAATTCCTGGAGTGAACATCGCAAATCCGTCTTTCTTTGCGACATATAAAATCCGTGGTACACATATCGGTGTGCATTAGTTCATGAACAGTTTAGTTAACAAGTACCGGGTGATTTTGATTTCTGTTGGGATTCCGTTATGACTTCGTCACGTTTTGTGTAAGTATTTATTAAATTTTTTATCTGTAAAGAATCAATCCACAACATATCAATAAGTAATGTTTTTATACTCCAGGCCTCTTTACGTCGCCGCCTTGATATGCTGCGCCGCGACTCACGGTCAGTTGATTTTTAAATGTCATTTTAATAAATGATGATCGAGGTACGAAG
>Ga0210059_1004775_pt1 | contig 21837 bp, 11 predicted proteins | sample Ectturendosymbi2_FD_188042 | JGI IMG/M metagenome (GOLD analysis project Ga0210059, IMG submission 188042) | Ecteinascidia turbinata endosymbiont from Florida, USA - Sample 2 (SPAdes) (version 2) | ecosystem: Host-associated > Tunicates > Ascidians > Unclassified | place: Key West, Florida...
CGCCATTTTTGCCCAAATTTTCAGGGATTTTGTTCGGATTTTCAGGGATTTTGCCCAAATTTTCAAGAATTTGCCCAAATTTTAGGAGATTTTGCCCAAATTTTCAACAAATCAAATTTTTTGGGGGTGCACTTGCACCCCCTGCACCCCTGCCTCCTACACCACTGGTCGAGAATGCAACCTTTGCCTGCGAAAACGATAGAAGTCCACAGGTCGTGCAGGTAGAAAAATATAGGTCACTCTTGTCTCTGCAATCGCATTGTTTAGTACAAAACAGGGACTATGGTCTGTTTGTCACCAGTACGTGATGATTTTAATCGTGTTAGGGGAAAGACTGTACGTGAAAAAATTTACGCGATGTGTTTTACTGAGTCATATGAAACAATAAACCATTACCATTACCATTTACGCGAGGCCGTGAATAGTGAACACGGTCACAGAAATTCCGCAGCGTTAGTTTACTGCAAAAATAAAATTTATCGTAAAATGTCTGGATAGATAAATCACGCTAACACCTGCAGTTGAATCTGTGTTGTAGATGCAACATCTTTGCCATTGTCCGTCGCTTTAAATTTTGCTTTTGTCTTCCCCTTTCTATTCGCTATTGCGGGCCGCTCTCTCTAGAGTTAGACAAATAAATTGAAATGCATTCCTTGTGAATACTGGCAACTGGCATTTGAAATTATAGTACATTTTGGCATTAACAATATTGCCAAACAGTTTGACATTTTTTGGAAAACAATGATTTTTACCAATATTTGCTAATTTTGGTTCCATCTGGCAACCCTATTTTTACCTGGACAAAGCTGGGAAATTCACATCTGGGAAATAAACAGTGAACCAATTATACTTTTATAAAAGAATGACCTTGTTGATACAATTCTATGGTAGAAGCTGGGAGAAAGTCGGCCTTATAAATCCTAGAATTCAACGAAGTATATGGCACTGTATTTTTTGAAGCATTCTTATAACAACATTTCTTATTTCAGTAGGTTCCAAAAATGGCAAATTGATATCAAAAGGGTCCCACGGACCTCTGGGAGAACAGGAACAGCTGTCACAAGCAGCCAAACTGCCCCTTGGATCCGCCAATGGAAAACAGATAAAATATCACGCAACGTCCCAACTGGAGTGTAATTGCTTTGTAAAGATGACACTGTCAATTTTTCAAAATATTTAATGCAGAAGCCTTGGCTTGCATTTACCTTGCATTTTATTCCTTTCTCAACTGTCATCTTTGTTTTAAGGCAAAAAATAAAGATAAATTCTGATTGCATTGCTGTTGAAATAGACTACTGCCAAACAATGGATTTAACAGACATTTTGTGATCTTCCATGATTGTAGGTAATGTCAGATTTGCCAACTTTAGCCTAAACCTCTTTCAAGATTCCTCTTCTGTATGTTGCTAACTTACTGTAGGAAAAGAAAGAAAACTGTTATTCAAAAGCTAACAACTTTAAAGGAAGTGGCAAGCGTGAGTATTACCTAAAGGTTATGGTTGTTGTTGCAGGAAAATTGTTGCAAAATATCTGTGTTAGCTCATTCCAGACAACAAAATAAATCGGATATAATTCCTTACGCTTAAATAATTCTAGGAAAGATATCCGGCTTATCTCTATAAAACGTTAAGTGTAGTATTTTTATGCTTAGTCACAAAACATTTTGAGATACCCAATATTTTTTATATTTGCTTGCTGCACTGGTGGATGTAGTTTCAGATTTTGGGCACAGTACAAATAAGACTTCTGCACATGACCAGTCACAGCTTTCATTAAAAATATTATGTGTGGTAGCATTGCACTACCACAAAGTAACCACAAATTGTGGCTTGGTAGAATGCATACTAAGCGCCACACAGACAGGTGCGTTCTTTTGCCTAAACGTTCAAGCGAGTTAGTTTCTCATAAACTATCGCAAACTAAAACACGAAGTTACTAGAAAGGGTTCAGTGATTTTATATGTATTGAAGGTGGTTTTTATTACACAATAAACTTTAATTCATACACTCAATAACAAAGAAGTATGACTTCATTAGTTTTCTTAACTATATAGAATGTAGTTTTTTTCCAAAAACTTTTGAAATTTTGCCCAAACATTTGATACATTAAACTTTTTAGGGTGCGCTTGCACCCCTGCATCGCCAGCTCCTACATTGTGTCAGGCAACGAAATACTTTGGTTCAAATTTAAGTAACTGCGTAAGGAACCTAACTTACTTCAGCAGCTGGTCAAACTTGATCAACAATGTGGTTTACCAATGCTGCAATATCCATGGTTAATCAAAAGTTATTTATAGTGTAAGTGCTAGAGCAGGGTTTCTCAACCTGTGGGTCATGGTCCACTAGTGGGCTATGGAGAAAGTTTTGACGGGCCAAGCTTGGTGTTACTGAAATTGAGTGCGTGTTATCAATTGTATGTACAAATCAGTGGTTTTCAACCTTTTTTGTACCGCGACCCATTGTAGTAACGCACTATAACGCAACGACCCCATCCAAAACGAGAATTAAGCAAATGTAATACAGTATATCTGTGTACGTAAAATATCTACTCGCAACCCCTTTGGGGGTAGCAGCCCCAGGTTGAAAATCACTGCTTTGAATTGAAATCATAGTGTAGCTCTTAAGTTATAAGTGTCATAGTATACCTCTTTCGTCATTACGTGTTACAAATTATTGCTACATGGAACTTTCCACGAAGCCTATAACACGTTACAAAGGTGGCCGGACTCGGATTTTTAGACTCTCACTTTGTTCTTGTTACAAAATATTTGAATCTGTGTCCGAAATACTTTCAATTTTGAAATTTCGACTCTTGTTCAAACTCCAGCAACCTTCACTGCAACCGAAATTCAGCAATATTTGAGCTTAAGCAATTGATAATTATATAGGGGGAGCGCTCCTTCAGGGGGACATCAAGAAATTTCCAGGGTCGCGAGCCCTTACATGCTCTACAACATGGAAAGTTTTTGAACGGGAATGTGTCCCTTTCAAACGTTACACAAGTGCTAATTTTACGCTGCTACCTTTAATTTGGTTTAGTTCTGGCAGAGATGGAAGTCGGGATTAAGTTTCTTGAAATTTTGCGGACCGATTTCGAGTCTACGCACAAATATTCAGGGGAGCAACTAGGTGGACTGCTGTTTAGTCGGCACGCTAAGTACCTTTAGTAATAACATCTGTGCCGTTCTCACATTTGAGAACAGCATGGTGCACATTGAATTTCAAGGTAGTTTGCTGCATCGCAGAGCGACTCGCCTAATTCCAGATAAACATGAATGCATACAATTTACACTGCTCCACGCAGCGTGGGATACTGCTGTGGCGTTCTGTAATTCGACGAGCTTTCTGCAATGTGGCAGTACACCTGCATGATACTAATTTTCTACAGTACTCCCGCCGTGTTATTCTGTGATGCGATCATGTAAATTTATGACGATTCAACTGCACTTGAGCCACACTCTTGTTGAATATGAGATCAATGATTTCACATTAACTTGCGTGCGAGTAAAAAATCAGTCTTGTGAAAAATCAGAGTTCGACCTACGAATCGTCTAAAAGTGTTTCAACTTTGATCTAATGTTAATTGCCACCCTAATCTTCAGTATTATTAAAAATTAATCAGCTACAGTGAAAGAATCAGCAGCAAAATCTAACATAAGTTGGAAGATGCTTTTTATTTTATAAGGGCCGAGGACATTGACACTGCCATGACTTATAGACCGCTTGCAACCTGCTTTCTCGATAAAGCGTATGTAAGTGAAATGAAACTGAAATGAATTTTTCCCCGTCGATTAGATTTTGTTATATAATGATGGATTTAAAAAATGTTTAAATCTGTTACGCTGGAATCACTAAACAAATCAACAGTTGTGTTCATCTGCGACAAGTACTTCTTAACCTTGCTGTGCGAACCATGGTGATAAGAGGTTGTGGCTTTGTTTTCGGAGATATACAACTACCGCAAGTTCACATTTTGTGTCGACTTAGTGGGTCAGACATATGTAAGTTTGTTTAGACGACGTGTGAAATTTATCCATTTTACAATATTTTTCTTATCAAAGACACAGACGGCCAAAACAACCGAATTCTTCCCAAAGCCACCGGTTGCCGACAGAACAGCAGGAAGCGTTAGGCAGACGGGTTATTTGACGGAAACTCACACGGGACCACTTAGGAAGCTGCGCATTCGCAATCCGACAGTAGCCAGCTAATGCTTGGGAATAGAGAGAACTCGCCACGTCAATTCGGTTCGCACTACGACCAGCCGTCATTTTGGCAAAAGTTGCCAAGCAATGGTGATTCAAACATCTGTTGGATTGCCGGTAACGGTAATTAATAACGTAAAACTTTGTTCCATTCATTGTACAAAAAAATTATCCATATAGACTTACCCAAAAACATGCATTTGGTCATGCGCTTTGCATCAACCTCATATTCAATGTTTCATTGTTTCAATCCTTCTTATGTGACAAAACCTTAAAATCATCTTGGTTGGGTTGAAAATCATAACATAAACATATCTTCATGAAAGAAACATTTAACGTATTCAGAAGTTATCCTCAAATGAATACGGTAGGTTTTTGTTTGTACAGTTTCAAAATTAATTGCGTGAATCAGTGATATGCATTTTATACACACTGGAGCTCAAACTTTGGTTAAAAAACATCCAGTTTCAAAGTTTTCTTTATTAATCCTACAGTAAATGTTGTCCTAGCCTACTGTGAATTTGAAGTTATTCAGCCAGAAAAGAGAGTGTCAGCAGTGAACTCTAACATACGCTAAAAAGTGTTGTGGGTCTTGCTAGTGCCGTTAGTAGGCTACACTCTGTTTTCTTGATAAACCCTCTGTGGTTTAAATCAAACTATAGTAAATCAAACTTTTTCCCGTTACGACTTTGAATCTCGCAAAAAAATTATTGTGCTTTCCAGAAGGCCATGATTTGTGCAATTTTAATTGCCTTTAGTACTAAGTCATCTGTACATGCAGGTGAGTGTAGTGGATAAGGTTTGCAATACGGGCCTGCGGTCGTGTTTACATTAATAAGTCCGTTATATGCTTCAGTGTAATATTGACTGATTGATTTACTGTTTCATATCACTCACTTAAAACAGAAACATTATAAAGAGCCATCGCGCAATAAGGAAACCAATTAGTTTAGAATGGCTAGAGATCAACCAACCAAACCATTGTATTGAGCTACAGAGACAAGTATTTCGTAACTTTAAGACCGAGTTGTGGTTAAAACTGATTGATGGTTTCGGTACATTTTTTGAAAATACACAACCTCATCAACACTTTGTGCAGACTGATTAGGTCAAGCATATTCACGTTTTTATAGGAGACATGTATGAATTTGTTTCAAACATGACCGGCAAACAAGGTAACCGGCAAACAAGGTAAGTAATATTTGTAACACGCCAGTGTTATTAGAGAAGAATTTATGCGATTTCGTAAAATGAAGCTAACTTCCTTGCATCCCGAAAGCAGAGGAAACGCGGAAACAAAACCAATTGTGCCCAGTCCAGATCAAATTTGTCGGCAATACATCAGACTTCACAAATTTCTCTCAATACAACAGATCTGACGTTAAAAGATCAGAAGTGGTTTGTGAGGAGGCAGCGTGACCGGTGATTACGCTTAGAAAAGCAATCTTCAAAGCTGTTACGAAATACCTTCTGGCGTAAAAAATAGATAAAACACTATCTGTGATGTTGTTGTTTGAATGACCAGTGCCGCAAAAAAGGTTTTTCACGGTTTCCTGAGTTATTGTACGGCACTCTGTCACGTGTTCCGACTTGCCAGCCGCGCCCCGAAACATTTTTTCTGTACAACGAATCTTTTTTCCTGCTGCTCAAGGGTTCCACGCGCACGTGACGCCTGAAGGCCTTCATTTCGTTTTGCAATTCGCACCAGCAGGTCCGAATCTTTTCTGACATGTTTGCTACAGCTAAATATACGGCGTAGCGTTGTAAAAACATTTTCACAGTCGTTTTAGCACTCGAATAATGCAGCCGGGTTAATTCGTTCATTTCATCAATGATTACAGGGATATAGCATTAGTAGCAATAGCTTTTGGTTAAGTCTAGGAAATATATATAGTAATATGTTTGTCAAGAAAGGAGTACTGGAAGTGAAGCTCATTAAAGCGATTAATCACAATTCACACGCATTTACTTTTTAAACTTGCTGACTTTGCTATTGATAAAATCGGGTGCTGGAGCAACTTTTCAACAATACTTTCCACTGGAAATCTGTGCAGAACAGCACAAAAATGTTGATTAAAAACGAAGTCCAACCACTACATTTGTAAGACAATGCAAACACCACTGACTTCCCTTTTACAGTGAACTTTGTGCATGATAGTTCCTGTTCAACATTCCAATAACTCTTGAAATTGTAATTTTGCAAGTTGTTTACAGCAGAACACTTGCAGGCATTTACCGCAAACAACGAATACGGATCGGTTTTGTCAATCTTTCCGATAATCACAAAATATCTACACAAAAGGGTGTATAGATCGGTTTTGTCAATCTTCTCGATATTCACAAAAAATCTGCACAAAATGGTGTATAGCTCGAAAATGAACTCTTCGGTGGCTGCAGCCTCCCGTTTGGTTGTGAGTGCACCATACTTTTTCGAGGTTGCTGGTTGACGACCGGTAACTGTAAACACAGAGTGATACAGTACATTGAACTAATGAGAAAAGTTAATCCCGGCACTGACGCGGAAGCGAGGAGTGGACATGGATTCTGTGATTTATCAGCAGGATGGAGCAACATCACATTGCTCAAATGCTTCACTCAAATACCTCCATCATTGCATCCCCAGAGATAAGCTCATCTCCCGTCTAACGGACTACCCTTGACCTGAACATTCCCAGGACCTACCCCTTTGAAGTATTTTCTGTGGCGATACCTAAAAGCCATCGTCTATGCCAGGGGTGGGCAATTAGCCGCCCGCGGGCCACATGTGGCCCGCCACAGCGTTTTCAGTGGCCCGCGGGGGCATTCAGGAAAAATAATCAAATCTGAAATTTCCTCCAACTTATCACAGAAAATATTAGCGCGGAGGCTATGTTGAACCAAGAATTGCTACTATTTCTGATAGAGTAACGTTTCTCAACGTTGGCCGCGAAGATTTTTAGGATACGCAAAAATTTCATTGCAGCGATATGTTTAACTTGTTGGTTTTGTCTAAGCACTAAGTTCAAATCGTAAATTCTGGTCATCGCAATCAATTTGCTTCTCGGAGCAGCTTGTTTTTTGCGTATACTGTAATTTACTAGAGGCGCTATTTATAACATCTGAGTTACTAAATCAGGTAGCACAATATTTTGCATAATATGATTGGCAATGTAAACAAGAATCTGAAGTCGCAACCTGAAGAACAGATACGTCAGACCACCGTTCCGTTATACAGTCTAATCTGTCCACGACAATCCTGCACGTCTTGTCGTAATCCGAGGTGAAGAATAACACAAGCGGCGTATTCCTTGTGTCAACTGACGCATTTGGTCGTTCTTTTTTTAAATCAGTGGTAGTCTTTGAAACCGGCAGCTTAATATTGTGAAGTTGCAGTCAGCAGTCAGGTAGAAACATATTCTATGCACAAAGGTATTATGAGGCTTTCAGTTCGATTCTTAACATGGACAAGAACGCAGGTATGTTGAAGAGTATTTGAAATCTGGTGTCACCTCCATAACTTGCAAAAGCGCAGAGAAGCCATCGTGTGTTTTGTGCAACGTTGTTCTCAGTGCAGAGTTTGTGAAATCTTCGAGTTCATACGGCATTTAGAGACAAAACCTTCCAAAACGTCACAAAAGAGACGGATTGCAATGTTATAAAGACTCTCAGTGCTTTGTCTATGAAACCTTCAAAGATGAGACGGCATTTTATGCCAAAAAAGGTTTATAATTTTTTCGACGGCATGGAGCAAAATTGAAACGTCAGAGATATTTTGCTCGAAGTTTTCACCAAGAACACAGGTATGATTATGAAGTTGCACTTGAAATAGCCAAGCGAAAAACTCACACGCTTGGAGAAACAATTGTGAAACCCAGTTTGTTGAAAACACTAAACATACCTCTTGGAGAAGCTAGCAAGGCAAAAACGAGGCGAATATCTCTTTTCAGAGATAGGCCTATTATTCAGAGGTGCATTTCAGATATGTTGGAAGATGTCAAAGACCAGGTGCTAAATGAAAGCATGTCTAATGTTTTCTTTTCAAGAGGATGAGTCAGCAGATGTTACTTCATGTGCTCACTTTCTTGTTTTCGTGAGATATATTGATTCAGGAGACATTGAAGCAGAGCTCCTGTTTTGTGAGAAACTGTCAACCACAACAACAAATGCAGGTGCTCCAGAGAAGTAAACCTTTTTTGATTCTGCTGCAGTGGAAATATGTTTGTGGGGTTTGTACTGATGGAGCTCCTGCAATGATGGGATCACGTTCAGACATTCAAAAAAAGTTCAAGAACTTGCTCCTAACGCAAAAGGTACACTTGGTCATTCACAGATACGCATTTGCTCGCAAAACTCACCAACTCTTCTGAAAAATGTTCTGGATTCCACTTCAAATTTGGCAATTACATCAAATTTGGAAGCTTTAACACCTGCCTGTTTAAAGAACTCTGCAAAGACATGTTTTCGACACACGAAGTTCTTCTATTCCGCACATCTTTACGATAGCTGTTGAAAGGAAACGTTCTAAACGACGTTTGTGAGATGTAGGACGAAATAAAGTTATTCTCAGAACTGAAAGCAAACGAGTTCTTGTCTTACTTTAGTCAGGAGATTTGTTTGAAATGCCTTGAATATTTGACAGAAATGTTTGAAAAATTGAATAACATAAATCTAAAGGAACAAGGAAAGGTTACAAACATCATCCAGTTTCGCGACGAATCTGCAAGCAATTCATTCGTAGTTGCAAAATTGGCTTCGTAAAGTAATGCAAGGAAACGTTGCCATGCTTGAGAAATGGTCAAGTGTTGTTGAAAAAACTGTAGAACGTGACGAGAGTTTGAAGACATCTATAAATAGACAACCTTCAATCCCTTGAAACGGACTTCCAGCGATATTTCCCTGAGCTCAAGAGGGAAGAAGCTGCATATATGCGAAATCGGGTCTCTATCTCTCTGGCTATAGCCAGTATTCTCGTAGAATCACATGACCAATTTTGTGATTTTCGGAATAATTCATCAGCACGTTATATTTTTCATAAAATGCCGCTTTTTTCGGTTCTGGTGAGCTGTTCGCGAATCATTCCCATAACTGTCTGAACTGTTTTTTTCTTATACTGTTTTTGTTTGCCACAATATATCTCTGCGAGAGTGGATTATTACCTCTAAATCACACCAAAACGAAGGCACGAGATCGAAGGAAAGTCGAGGATGTAATGAGAGATCAGCACTGTTCAACACTTAACCACAAGTTTCGAAGTTGGTCATACTGTTGCAAAGTCAACCGTCGCATTAAAAATGTTTGTGAAATTCAATTGCCGTTTGAAATTAAATGTTCCGAAAAGCGTTTTTGTAGTATTAATAATTTTGCGGCAATTCGTTGTATTTTTCTGGAAATGCATTTTGTGGTGATCACAATGGTTATAATATCGTATGTATTGAAAAAAAACAGCAGGAATGGTGTCGCAGGTTGTGTGAAAATACCAAAGGGGGGCACGAACCGAAAACGGTTGAGAAACACTGCATCAGAAAGGACGGCCCTCTGCTGATCGCGGCCTTCTCAAAGTGGCCCCCGAGCCAAATTAATTGCCCACCCCTGGTCTATGCTAACAATCCTCAAAGTATTGATGCGCTCATGAATAACACTTGAATGGAGATCGGAAAAATTCCCCATGGGATGTTGGACAGGGTTATAATTACAAAATTCAATGTGCGAGTAGCCACAGTAATTCAGAGACAAGGGTTTTGGACTGAGCACATTATAAATTATTGAGTGTCCCAGTACCCCACAAAAATGTAGTGTACTGGGAAAAACTTACGCCACACAAAATATACATGTCTGTAAGACAGACCTAAGAAAAACATTGCGAAATTTTTCTTTTCAGTAAAAAATGTTACTTTATCAAAAACGTAATAAATGTTTTTGGACCAGCCATTATTTGATTTCCTTCTGCTTTAGTTAATGATGATTAGGAAATCATGCTTGTCAGAATCAACTACGAATGATTGGAGTGTAATAATGGTTTTGCGAAATCACCTGCTTATCATGTTAACATCACAAATAGCAAATCAAGTGGTCACCACAGTGCAGTGGAAAACACGGAACTGCAACCACACCAGGACCGGATTTACCAATAGGCTATGTGGGCGTGAAGTCTAAAGGGCCTCAAGGTCCATCAGATTGTGGTACCGGTACGCATAGAATCAATCGGTGGTATATCATCATTTTGATAAATTTTCGTCAAAAATTTATGTCTTAATCATTCATGATATTTGGTTTTATTCTGCTAATGGGGTGTCGTGTTGATAATGCCAGAGTTTTCCAACGAGTTTCCATGAATCTCAATATGACAGTTGGTCATCAACAAACAAAAACAGCATTGCATAAATAACTTGATTTTGAATTTATTCCTTTTTGGATTAAAAATCTTTTTCACCGCTTTCATCCGACATCAAATTGGCCTGAGGTTATTCCACGCAGTTTGCGGTTTATCTAAAATTTGCCACTAGAAACCTGCTTACGAGTCAACGACACAACTGCGCTGGTTCTGACGCCAGAACATTACAAGTTTACCCGCGGAACACAGTGGGGCTAACACCAAGCCAACGCTGCGAACCAAACGCCCTCCTCTTTTTCAAACACAACGACGACTTGTATCGACTAGGCGTTGGCAAACAGAACAGACATTCATAGTAGGGAGAGTCAGGTCTCGCCTCCGCTTGCAACATCTAAAAGCGTAGACTTACGTTGGAGAGCTGGTGAGCAAGGAAATGCGTAGTGATTTGTTACCAGCGTTCAAAACAGGCAGTCGTGTTTGCGTGGGCAGCTTCTGTTTGAAGGTGCTGAGCTTTCGTGTTTACAGTAGACAGGTGCCATCCTTGGTTGCTGGTGTACACTCTTTTTTTGCGGCGTGCATGGAAGATTTTGTACAAATGTAACATGAATGAAACGTACATAAAGATTTACAGTTCTTTGAGGCGTGCTTGGAAGGTTTGCACAAATCTGACATCAGTATGATTGTATAAAATTACAAGGAACACTGGAGCATTGGATATGCACATTTTATTAGGCTTTTAGATATTTTTTTCTCACTTGCTGCATTGAGGATGTTGGTCATTTGAAGCGTGTATAAGTGATGTCATTCCTCATTTCCTCATGAGAAGGTATGGTAGCCGTGAATCAACGAAATGACAGATTCGATGGTGTAAGCAGCGTAACAATAGGAACTTAGAAAGACATGCAAACATGCACATGGATGAAAAACTTTCGTAAAATCTAAATTGCTGTCAAATTGATTTTGTCAATCGTTGTTGTAAGGAGAGGGTTAGCAGAAACAGTTATCAGTGTCATATTTATCTTAGTTTAGTTCGTTAGTCGAAATCCTAGCTGTGAAAATACTGAGGCAGGTTTAGCTGCAGGCTGTGATGGAATCCGACGTGAAACGCTCAGTCCAGGGTTGCCAACTCTTCTTACAACTGATATACCAAATCTAGTCTAAATCTAAAGAAATGTATGCCAAATTTATCTATAACAAAAATTTGAAGTTTAATGCTGCATACTTTTTACTGTCTCTTTTCAGCCTTACATGATCAACTGTTGCTGTTGATCAGTGCATCATACAGAGCCTGCTCAATTTCTAGTTTGTTAATTTCTGCAGTAATAGATTTATCAACCACTGGAAAATTCAAGATTCCAACACCTTAAACTGCAAATTCATTTCTTTTGGGGTCCATTGCATTATTGTGCTGTAAAATAGCTGCTTTGCGGTTTGCAAATTTCTTTTGCACAGTTTGCAGAAGGGATACACAACAGCAGTAAAATCCGGTTTTATAAGCCATGCAAACCCTATCAGTCACTCTTTTCTATAATCTTATGCCGCTCTAATACGCGGCATTCCATCCTTTGGAGGCGATTGACTGAGTAAAATCGCATACCTAGAGCTAAGTTCAGTTTTTTTTCAGAAATTCGCAGCTCTTTTCCAGTATCATTCTTCGCTTAACTAAAGTGCATTGTTACTCCCATGCTAAAAAAATCACTAAGATTTTTTTATATATCTCTAACACCACCACGGTGTCTTTGTTTACCGTGAGAAATGTAACAAATAAATTGGTATTAAAGTCTCAAATCAACCCTCCAACAAACATCTTCCAAATTGATACCAAATGTTTTTATATATACCAAATAAAAATTTATATACCAAGCACTCAGAAAATATATCAAAATTGTAAAATTTGGTACATACAGTATACACCAGTTGGCAACACTGGCTCAGTCTTAAAATAAATACAAGGTTTCATTGGCTGTCTCACGTATGTCGACCTCGAAAAATCATAAGACCAGATCCCTTGAAAATAGATTGAGGAGTGTTGCGGGTGTGCGAGGTTGACGGCCCCTTGTTACTGGCCGTCAAGTCACTCTATTTCTTTTTCTCGCAAGTTTGTGTTCACACCGGTTGAGTAACTCACAAGCGTTAATCGTTGGTAATGGACTGCGACAAGGGTCTGCACTGTCGCCACTTGCATACATAGTCTGCATGAAATGCATAATGGTCAGTAACGACTGAGCAAAAGAGGAAATGTACTGATACTAAAAACCCCAAGACCACACATAGATCAAATGTGAAACAAACTAGGGTCTTTTGGTAAATACTAGCAGTGGCAATCAGGAGCAAAGCCAGGAATTTTAATAGAAGGGAAACATCAACCGAGTTTAATGCACCATCCATGAAACGTACGTGTTTCTGGCGTTTTCTCCTGAACAATTGTGTTCCGACAAATAAAACGTCTGCGTTCATTGAATTGACAAGTTTTAAAAGTTTTGACAGTGAAATTCCAAGCTTCTACTTTGGATCAATGACACCATTTGCTCAAAGCTGTCCTGAAAAAGCGCTAGTAAACCTCTCACTGCTATAAGCGCACGACCTGTAGTATGCTTTTGCTAGGCATACCATACGTCCCGTTTTAGCCGGGACAGTCCCAGGTTGAAGGCTTTGTCCCGGCGTCTCGTCACCAAAAAGTCCCGGCTTCGCATTCAGTCAAATTCACATATGCTTGAACATTGTTTTGTTTCTTAGTAAAATGCATAATTTTACTTCTCTTAGTATCTTAACTATAGGAATCCAAAATAATTACATACACCAAGGCAGGGGCGGATCCAGCCAGTAAGTTTAGGGGGGGGTTAGTAATATTTGGTAATGAATGTCATTACAGCTTTGCTACTGTAAAAGAGATGAAGTATACTTTACAAAACTGCTGTGAAAAAGCAATGGACGACAAATGACCTTACATCGCGAATGTTGCTTTCCGAATTAAATAAAACCATGGTGAATAAAATTACTTTATTAAGTTTTATGGGGGCGATCGCCCCCCTGGATCTGCCCAGCTCCAGAGTTGATATGAACCACATTTGTCTGATAAGGCTCGTTGCTCTGAAGCGTCCCGGTGTTCAATCACAAAAATATGGTATGCCTACCTTTTTCAGCCAATATTGCTGTTGAGCAAGAAGTGATCGCGGCCGACATTACGATTGCCCTTCTTATTTACACACTTCGGATGTACACCAACACAGCACGTTCAGTCGAAGCCGAGCAGGGCAATGACTTCCGACGAGGTAGGCCTTCTACAAAACTTTCGCGTATATAGGACACAGTATTCTATCTGACCAGCAGCGAATCGGTGTAGCGCCTTCCTGCTGATTTTATGACTATGTATATATTTCCTAGACTTGCTATGTTTATTGTGAAGTTTTTTTTTATTAATAATTTCTATGTTTTTACGTTGAACTGATTATTAACAACTGTTCCGAATCTCCCTTTTCTCTCCCCACTTACAGGTTCGCAACACCGTAGGTCGGTTAGAAAATGCAGAAAGGCCATAAAGCCTAGCAGCACGTCAGAGTAGCTGATCAGCCATTACGCATGACTTGCTCTCTGTATAGAACTCTTATGAGCGTAACTTTTTTTCAAGAGACTTCCGAGGTATTTCTGAACTTTACAAAGTCGGCATTACGCAGAACAAAAAAAACTCACCAGCGTGTTTTAACAAACAGCTTTGAAACGAACTTCAAGGGAAAGACCTCGTTTTATTTGGCTTCTCAAAAAAAAAGTTGTTGGCACTCTCCCACTTCTTTTGAATATGGGTTTTCGTAACAAAACTGCTTGCAATAACAATTGAAAGATAGTCCTTAGCAAAGTACTCCTTACGTCTCGATGCAAGCGTTTGCAGAAATTACTCGCTGCGGTTTTACTGCTACACACATTGTTTTTGTTAAATTCAGTACAAATTTTTGAACAGGACAGATGGCAAATTGTTTTCTTCATAGTAGCATAACAACAAAGCAAGCTTAGCAACTGACTGCTTTGAACGGCTGAATTTTGAACAATTACTTTATAAATCTGTTTTTAAGGAAATGCTTCTTGCAAGACATCATAAAAAAATAACTCATGCAAAGTCTCGAGACTGAGAGCTCGAGACCGAGACTGAAATCCTTTGAGACCGAGACCGAGACTCCAAAAATCGGGTCTCAGGACACGTCTCGAGACCGCGACCAAGCCTCGAGACTCATCACTGCAACACACCAATCTAGGATACAATGTGGTTTCTTCATACCTAATCGTCTGCTGCAGTGGTTCTCAACAAAATTATAATCTTTTCGGACTAAGCTGGAAATTACAAAACAAGAAATTTAGTGTAGTTTAAAGTGAAATATATTGTTTTAAGATATGAAAAGTATTGGAAATTTGCCGATGTAATTGCTTTTCACTGCGATGCTTTATAAACTACTATTTTAGAAATTGCTTCCGCGCGTTATTTTATGAATTGCGATGATGAGGTTATGAGGTTATAAAAATGTTTAATGAGGTTTTAATGAGGTTATAAAAATGTTCCGCCATTAGTTTATTGCGATTAATGTGATGCTTGCACCCTGCAAAAACTTTTTAAAACTAGCTGTGATGCTAGATTTCTAACTGAAACAGAACTAGACAAATCTGAACTGATTGAAGTTCGTACGACTCAGATTTTCAAAACTCACCTTTGGGAAACTAAAGGAATTGACTTTTGCCATTCTTTTGATGTAAAGGATTGTTGCAAAGACATATTTTATCAGGAAGGTAAAGAAATAGATTTGTGTTTAAGTGTTTTTGGAACAACGTTGCGTGTTGTAGAAGCGACGCGACACAACGTGTTTGATCTGACAGTTTATATTTTATTATGAGATACTTATTCAACGTCGAAAGAAATAAGGTAGAGTGGTCTTAGTGGTTTTTAGCGTTTGCAACTCGCAAACCATTTAGTGAAAGCTTTTGGAGAAAGACATTTTTAATGGTCAAAAAGGCGCTGTTTATATATTTTCGTTGGAGTCAAGTTCTGTCAAAAAAGTAAGGCATTTTGCTTGGTCACGTTTAGCACAGGGAGCGAGGTGCTCAGAGTTTTGTTTACGTTTTGCAAAGGAAGCTAGGTGCTATGAGTCTTGTTCACTTTTTGATCGTTTAATCCTTGCTGTCACGTTTTTTAAGCGAACAGCAGTTTTCGAAACCTAACCGAGTTTTTGAGAAAGCAGTTTCTGAGGATTTGAAACTTTCAAACTCTTTGACAAGGTTTGCTGGCAGTTGGTAAAGAAATGGTGATTTTGGAAGCGGATTCTATTAACCTAACGATAAATCTATGCTAAAGATGAGAGCTATATTTTGTAAGTAATGTGGCGGCGAAAAGCTATCGTTTGATGCGCACTGATGTTAAAAAGGGCCCACAGGAAATATTTTTTGAAGATTTCAAATTGGTTGCGAAGAGTTCTGCTTAGTTAGTGCACTGTTCTGTCTTTCGAAGAGTCCAGTCGTTGCGCTTCTAATTTGGTTTTCAAACAAAGCGCAATTTTGTTGTCATGAAAAGCGTTTTGTAATTTTTATGAAGCCTTTTTTGAACAGCTCTGGCTTTTTTGGAAATCAAAAAAGCCAGACACAATCTGGCTTTTTTCAGTCGAAAAGGCTTGGCTCTGGAAAGACATTGGCTGATCTGCATATCCATTACAAATCTTTTCTGAAAAGAGCGTATAATGATGCAGGGAATATTTCAAAAATTTTACTGCTGCCCTAAAAATGATCAATGTTATTGATAAGAAACGAAGGTACGAGAGTGTTATTACGGGGAAAGAAAATGCTTCTAAACAGTGTAATTGCTTTATATCGATGTTTCTGACGAGTTTTAATGTCTATTTTGTGTTTGGTTATGCATGTTTTATGTGTATATTCCTTAAAACGGCTATCTGTCTTTTTCTGGCATTTTTTGGGACAAGGTCTTGCTTTTTTGGCGACGACAGGTTGGCAACCCTGCTGAACTGATCAAAGCTTAGGTTCTAGTGCAGATAAGAGCCATGTGTTGGGCTAGTTTATTACAATAAAAACATAGTTGCTTCTTCTTAGCAATACAGTAGTTTTGTTAACGTTTCTGCAATACATAAAACTCATTTAGTATTTTAGATGTGATTTTTCGCATTTTAATTTCCTTCAACAAAGTCATTCAAAAATTAGATTGCTATTGAGTACTAGTGCACGTCTGTACCTCTCCCATACTAAGAAACTCAGAGAACTTGATGAGCTTGAATAACAAGCAAAAGTCACTTTGCCAACTGGCAACCACAGAACTTTTTCCAAAAGAAACAAAGAATAGGAAAACATCAAACAAATGTCAAAAGCGCGTTTGGGCCTGATGCCTTAGATTAGTGGTTCTTAGTTTATCCAACCACGCGGACACTTATTTCCTAGACTGATAGTCGCTAACCGCTCAGGAGAAAGGTCTTTTTTAAGATTCAAAGAATTAAAAACGAATTAAACGGTCGCATTTTTCCCGGAGAGATTGTCCACACTAAGCATTCGGTGCATTAAAGAGTGACAAACTTAGGAAAACAAGTTGTAATGAATTCCTAGATGATTTTGTTGCGAAGAATGCCAGAACCAAGAAGAAGGCCGTCGTTACCGGGGGCATTGGTGGGCTCAGCCCCTCCAAATTGAAATATGAAGCACTGTAAATGAGTGAAGATTTTATCAAATTTTCACAATGTCAAGTCCCCCTGCTCAAATGTAAAGTACCCCTATTGAACACTTTCTAGCCTCACATTCTTTCGCGCGACAGTTTCGTTGCGTTCGATTCTTTGAACTCTGTAAAAGTAAGAAGCACGCGAATCGTGAATCTAGCAATTGCAACCATTTGGGTGCGCGAGATTTTTTGCAGCCCTGGAAAGCGGGTCGCAACGTGGTCCTCACGTTGTGCTTTAACGTCTTTATGCCGCCACACATATGTGCAGTGTGGTTGTTTTGTTTTGAGCAGAGACAAGAAAAGCAGATGTGAAACTTATAAAAAACGTATAGGACATGCGTTTTGTCAAATATTATAAACGTGATGTTTGCGGTTGTTTCGCCTGTGGAAATTAATAATCCTGTTCCCACCAGCCCAGTGCGATTTTAACAATTCCGTGTCATTGCACGCTTCTGAGTCGAAGGCAGCAACAAGCGCCGTGATCGTGGGACACTCAAGTAATAAATTGTAAAATTTTTATTGACTTTACTTTCAAAGCGTCTATATGGTCAATTTCGGTTTTCCATTCTTTCCTCGTAACAATGGAGGAGAGGTTCCTCACAAGTGGATTAGCCTAAGGTCTCGTATCAGCTAAATTAGGCGCTGAACAACACTCTGAAAAAATAGCGCTCTACTACCAGTAAAGCAGCGCATTAAAATCAGCGTTTCATGTTCAAGACACTTTTCAAAATATTTGCGCTGATGTTCGCCACAATCATTGAGCGCAACTCGTTATATGGTCCATAAGTGAAGCGTACAGCTTGAAAGCGTAGCGTTATACCTGTCTGCTCAGTCCTGCAGGAACCTAACTTGTAATTTGTGATAAGTAGCGGCAGTGCGTTGCACAGTTGCCATGTTCCAGATGAACATATTATGAGTGATGCAATTCAGTAGTTAGATTCTTGGTAGCCTTCTGCTGGTAGTCCCAACAACATTCCCGAAGAGTTACTTTGGTAACTACAGCACCTTGTGAGTCAACAGCTTTCTTGGAACCAGCTCAATGCGTTGACTTCCTCAAACACAAGTCTCCGTGCCGCAAACCTGCGGCCTTAAGAGTAGTAACGATATTTGCACACTAGTGTTTATTTCGCCTTTGGTCAACGAAGTGGTAAATGACTGAATATTATCGAGTGGCAGGAGAAATTATCGTCTTCGTAGCAAGTGAAGAAACTCACGAGGTAGATCAGAGTTTCCTCAATAGGGCGGAGCGACATTCTATTGCGTCGTTTTGAGATTGCAAGGGCACGTCAAGTTTACATCCATCGTCACTACCAAGAACTTTGGATTTTTAAAAACTTGCTCAAACCCGATCACTGTACGTGCAAATGAGTATGCAAGAGGTAAGAATACATTGAGTACAGTGGGGTAACAATAGCGAAATTGATTTCAGCATTTCAACAATGAGGGACAAATGACTATGTCACAACAAGTCAGTAAATTGTGATGAATAACAATACATGAAAATTCTTTGTGCCGTTAGCCGTTGAGGTTATGCATTGGGTTAGTGCGTCTGGGGCAGTGACGTGCCATCAGGGGAGGCAAGGGAGGCAGTGCCTCCCCTACCATAATCGTGAAATGTTTAAAAAAAATTAGGGATTCAAAATAACAAAATGAAAAAACATTTGTCCTTTCATCGTGAAAAGGTGCAATTGCTCTGTGATTCTAATAATTTTCACAGTCAATCCATTTGAATTTGCGTATTTCTTCTTCAAGTCAGGCGAATGTCACGAAGGGAGGCAGCGACTGCTTGTGCCTCCTCTCGCCGGGCGGCTTCCGCATTGAGCAGTCTCTCACCAATTGTGTTGGTGAGCGCGTGCCGTGCAATAAATCTCTCTATAACCTTCATGTCACCTACAGTGTAATGTTTGTATATACTTTTAATATATGTACTCGCATTCTACACTATAGATCATGTGGTTTTCGTTGGTTAACAAATTGAATATGCAGCGCTATGTCCGTTCAACGGCTGATCTGACAGCGCTGCAGTGATGAAGCGGCAAGGGAGGCACCGACTGCTTGCGCCTCCTCTCCGGTTGGCTTTCGCATTGCGAAATGCTGTACAAAGTGAGCTGCTGAGCGCGGAAAATGCAACTAATCTCCATGGAGTTTCTATATTGCCACTAGTGTAGTGTTTGTACACATATGTCCTCGCATTCCATAGTCTATCACTTACTTCACGTTGAGTAATAAGCTGAATATGTAGCGTTATGCCAAATCAGCAGCTCGTCATACATACAGCAACAGTGTTAAGGCAGTGAAGGGAGGCAACCAATATCTCTGCCTCAATGAAAACATTCCATTGTTACGACATAGTTAGACAATTCTGTCGTACTGATACGGCATCCTTGGCTTGACCCATAAGCTGCGTTGTGGAAAATTGCTATGAAAACGTGTGGACTATACAAACAGGATTTTGTGACATGAAAAATCTGCCAAGAAGCCTCAGCAGACATGAGAGGTCAACAAATCACATTCAAACCAAATTGCTTCAAAAACGTTTGGAAGCACAAGGATAGATTTGGCTTTGAACGAACAGAGGAGACTAAATACCAGCGTTCACAATGCTGTGGCAATTTACATGTTTCATTGAAGCTTTCTGCAGCTGCCGACCATACTGATGGTCAGCATTCTCGATTGAATCACTGTGTGCATTGTAAACGTATGCATAAGTTATAAGACTATCAACTTTAAACAAGTAGCTGATAAGTCATTTCAGTTTGACCCTACTATATTTTACCTTTTTTTCAAATCTGGAATCGCCTCTGAACCTATGTGTGTGTAGAAATTATGATTTGGAATAGAAAGCAAAAACAATAGTCAATCTGCAAGCAGCCACTTGAGTGGTGAATTTATGCTACTCAATTCAATTCATACACTCGCAAAATTGGCTTTGAAAGAGACAGTGCCACGAACCTCACCGCACGTCACTGGTCTGGGGTTCATACATGTTGTGAACCACTGATGTAGACAAATGAAAGCCTTCTAACCAACCTTTGTGAGGTTTAGATTTGTTTCATTCAAGAAAAAACAAAGCATAGATTTCTACAACCAGAGCCTTTAAGAAGTTGTAACTTGTAAGTGAAGGAGAGGATCTTTTTGCTTAAACAAGCTTATCAGCCTTTGAAGATTTTGTTCTAATCAGCGTTCGTGTGCAATGCTTTCTGCTTTTTCGTATCTCTGTACAGAAAAACTAACGTCAAAAGTTAGGCACATATCATGAAAAGAAATATATAAATATATAGGCATATTTAGCTAAAAAAGGAAAAATACCTTAGTTTGGCTGAACTCACAGATTGTTTTTAAAGTTTTTGCATTTACAGTTTCTATAAATGACAAAAACATCAGGAGGTTTTGGTAAAGTAATGAATTTACAATGTTGCTACCTTTAGTTTTCTCACGACAAGTACGTGAAAACTGAATTGGTGTTGCTGCATTTAAAATTTTGTTTAACGAACACAAAAACCGTAGCCTGTTTACTTTCGGCAATGTGAGAGATGTAATGTTTAAGGTAGGTTGGTAATAACTAACAAGGAAATGGAAATTTCTTTTTTGCCAGAAGATTCCAATTGACAATTTGATCGCTGAATTGTTCAGTCAGCTCCAACGAGAAGTATTGCAGTTAAGAATAATTACGGTTGCAAACTTTTAAACGAGCACTTAGCAAGCTGAAAAACAATATCTGCTAGATAGTTTCATAAACATTCTAATGATCACTGCTTTGTGGTTTACCTGTATCAGTTTTGTCTTTCGGAACACAGGTTTTCAAGGTTGGTTGGAGAAGTTAATAAAATCCTTTGAATGTTGTTTTAAGTTTACTTTGCTGAAAACCAAAGATTAGTGAAGACGCCGTATTTACCTTGGAAATGGAAGGTAAGGAAGCAACATATGCCTTTGCATTTTTTTACTAGCTTATTTCAAACTTGGATGTTCAGTGGTTGCTTTCAACAATACATAGCGTTTGCAATATATCAGGAAATGCTGGCAACCACATCTGACAGCTTAGAAAGTCGCGGACGGAATTTATTTTTATTTGGTATAATGTATTCATTATGAACACCGTAAATGAATAATGTACCGAAACTAAAAATATTCAGGGCAAACTGTTGCATAAAGGATAGATAGGTTCCTTTGGGTGCATTCGAAAAAAAACGTACCATGAATGGCAATTAAATTGTGAACAAAATTTGAGAATCATTTTATAAGTTTTACAGCATACAACTTTATATTTTGGTACTGCTGAAAGCGACTCGGTAAGAGGGCTAGCTAGGACACTGCTATTGCTGAAGTGGAAAAAAATGCTTGAGTTTTTTGAGATAAAAAAATCAATTACTAATATTCATCCGCTTTCACCATGTTTGTCAAAAATTTTGAGTGGCTGAAACCTCGGAAATATCTTCCATTTTGAAGAAACAGCGGTCATCCCTCTTTTCTTTATCGAAAACAAAAAATTGTGTCTAGTTTCATTCGGTTGCAATATTTCAACAAACAAAACACACGAAGATTGAAACAAAATTTTTATTTGGTGAAAGAGATTGAATTTCAGCTAAATCCTTTACTAACTGGTAGGACTGATTTATCAGCCACGACGGT
>Ga0210059_1004776_pt1 | contig 21835 bp, 17 predicted proteins | sample Ectturendosymbi2_FD_188042 | JGI IMG/M metagenome (GOLD analysis project Ga0210059, IMG submission 188042) | Ecteinascidia turbinata endosymbiont from Florida, USA - Sample 2 (SPAdes) (version 2) | ecosystem: Host-associated > Tunicates > Ascidians > Unclassified | place: Key West, Florida...
ACTTCATTATTGGACAGTTTCCACTGTAACAACGTTACGTAATTAAATCAAACCACTTGGTTTATGTACACCAATCAATAAAATCACATAGTATATTTCTATTATCGGAGTTATACATATTTCTTATACTCCTCCGAAAAAAGTGCCAAACACGTTTTATTTTTGTTTCTAAAGGAATTCTTGACCAGATTTCTATTGCACGATGTTTTATCATTTCAGCACCTGAGTTCGAACATGCTTTTGGTAAAACAAATTGCAGATCGCTGTCAGAGCGTTTGTTACTTGTTAAGCATTCACAATCAAGAAGCAATTAAGCATTGCAATGTTTACAGTCCATTCATCTAGGTTCAGGTGGAAAGTTCACTTTGCACTGCTGCGCCAGCAGCCATATATTCAGAACAGAAAAAGCACTCCAACATATAAACTTAACACACTTACGTATGCATTTTGCCTCTGACAGTTTGTTATTCAAGTAGTCATGGAAGGTAATATCCCTGCGGCAGAGTTAGTTGTTAAGCACTTCGCCACAGCCCATCTATTTACAATCAACATCAATTCTGTGTTTGAGGAGATCATGAGATGAAGTGATGGTAACCCATTTTTCAGTTGTCTTGAGCTTAGCTTTTATGTTGCCGTTGCGAGTGTAGCAAGAGGTAAACGTATGAGAACAGGATTTTTGCATGTATTTCAGTAGCTTGTACCGTAGAGGTGTGAGATCTTCACAAACGAAGATGCTGTCTTCCTTCGATATTTTTTAGTTCCCGTTTGTTAGTAAGAAACTCGTTTCTTTTTTTGTATGACACAAATCTTGCAATGAGCAGTCACTCAGCACTGTGTGAACAGAATCACATATTTGACCATGTTTCCCTTGCAATTTACCCCTTGCAGGCGAATTTGCTGTGGATGAACAAAAGATGAAAGACATGGGCCTTCCAGTGGCATGGAACCATCGTACAATTTGTAGACAGAAGAAACATGTGGTATGTTTTTATAACAGTGCATTAATGTGAATTGTGTATAGAGCAGTGGTTCTCAATTAGGGTCGCAACCCAAACAAATGTTGCGGAAGGTTAACAAATGGGTTGCGCCGAGGTGATCCAGGGCGAAAGTTCCAGTTCACCAATTACACTGAAATATTGATTGTGTTAATAAAATACATTGTTTCATAGAGAGTGGACCACACTACCACTGCTTGTCTGTGTTTGTCTGTAGCATAGGTACTTGAGAAAAAAAGTAGGTTGCTGACTTTGAAAACGAGCTTTACAACTTGCTGCCAAAAATCATCCATACACTCATTATTTTTTTATGTTAGAATATGCTGTTTGAAGCTTGGGTCGCAAGATGTTCACCGATTTCAGATTTGTGCTCAAAAAAGTTTGGGAACTGCTGGTATAGAAGGTGTTGCGTCTGATTACTATCCACTAAATTACATCATTTTGCTATTGTAGACAACAGATTGTGTGTGGAAGAATCGGAGTGAAATAGATGTGTCAAGTTCAGAATGCTCATCCGTTGAAGATCGGACTGGTTTGTTTATTTGTTACGGCTTGTTTTCGGTTTGTCTAGTGTCATCACTTATCACTGAAGGTTTTATACTAACAAACCAGATGCACCGTTTGGTAAACGCGCGTATATTGGTCATTTATGGCAAAGATTGACTTTCCCGCCATTCAACCTTTTTGTCGCGTTCACCTCACTCAAACGTGATACGCGATACTAAAATATTGCGCTCGAGTTTTGCCTGCCTTGTGCCCACTGTTTTGCTGGCCCTTAATGCTCTGCTGGACTGGTGCTGTTAGCGAAAGATTAGTCGTTTACTTGTTTGTTTTACTGCGTTTAAAGAACTTGCCGCAATGGTCTACCAACTGCGACACAACCTTGTATGTGTCTGGAAAAATTCTTTATAAAAGGAAAAGGCCATTGTCCGCTGTGCCACTTGGCTAACCTCACTGACTATGAACATTTGGGGTAACACCACTGCTCACATGGTTCTGCACTGCTATTTCCCTCCCAACCAGTGGGCTGCGCAACTAGTTGAAAAAGTATTTGCAATATCAGTTATATTACGAAGAAAAAGTACTAGTGAGCACCAAAGTGATGTTACTGATGATGCCAGTTAATGGATGATATCACTGGTTTGTGATTAAGTTGCTGCTTTAAAATAATATGTACTCGCTGTGTAACATTGCGCAGAAATTTATCGGACACAAACGAGTTAGGTACTTTTACCCCTGTGCTCTTGCGTTGCGCTGGCGGCGCTCCAGTGATTTCTCCTTACAGGCCAGTACAAGAATCTGGAGAGTGGTTGGAATGAGTACTGGAATCGAATGGGGCCTGATCTTGTGCTGCAAAGTTGGGACAGCAAAATAGCAACTGTGGCTGATTTGTAAGTAGCTGTGTGCTCAGAGCGCCCATTCGTATTTTTCGGCGTCATGCCAATCTACAATGAAAAAAACGCCCTCACAATCCGGATCTGCAGTTTGTGAAAAAAATGTTTAAAGAGCTAAAATACCCTTAGGAGTCCCTTTGTGGCGTTATTTTGAAATCGTCACGGATGAAGCATCAAAATTTATTACTTCTGACCCGCATATGCTCAGAGAGTCTTACGTTATTTAGTCTTACGTACTCAATTTTTTGAGTTCGTTCAAGACGTTCTGGGCGCATTCTAATAATCAAAGCTTTTTTTTGTAGGAACTTTCCAGCAAATACGGAGAAATTAGGTCTTTGCGTTTGATTTTCTACGTACACTACGTTTTTTGTGCGTTTGGGTAGTTCGCGAAAACCTGTGGTCACTCGCAATCTGAAAGCATTTTTATCGTAAACAACGTTTTTGGGAAAAGTTTTATCATGAATCATGATATTAACAAATAGTTCCAACAAAAATTTGTTTGCTTTAGATCTATCACCAGGATAGTTTTTTTTCGATCGTAGACCGAAATAAGTCATTTCGGCCAGAATGTGTCTGAAAATATAGGCTAATGAAAACTTACGGGAGTTTTAATACAACTGTGAGACGAATGACCAAAATGTCTCAGCAAAAAATGACCGAAATGTCTCAGCGAAAAAAAAGCAGCCACCAGGTAGACTCCGATTTTAGCAGGTAAGAATTTATTGGTCAAGTTGTATGACAGCATCAAACCCCGAGTCTTGCAACTCGATGAGGGTGTAATGATCAACCTCTTAGTTGTATTTTTGTGGTAAGAAATAATGATAAACGTTATTCGATTAATCTTGGTCCACAACGGATCAAGTCAGCAACAATAAAGTATTAACATCTTACGCAAGCTACCTTTCTGACCGGTAAACCTGGCTTACCTAGCAGTGGCGAACTGCATTAATTCGTCCTTACCGTAGTTTAGCCTGTCGAAGTCGATTAACTGGATTTTCTAATTTGATATTTCCTTACGAACTTCCCAGTAGAAAAATGTTTTGTCTTGATTTCGAGTTGGTAAAATGAAATTTCACCACTGTTGCCTCCCTGGAAAAAATCGTACCAACGCCCATGTGCGTTGTTTCTTGCAAGAAAAGCATGCTTTTGATAAGTTGTTTTCCAGACATTGTAATTATGCAGATTATTTGATGTGGCTTTGTCGTGATTTTGTATTGAAATAATGTGAGATTAATTATGATTTGAATATTATACATCTTTTTTAATTTTCATACAAATTTTTAACTTGTTCAGGATACTGAGATCCAAGTAAAGTTTTTGACTTGCGAACAGAGTCCAACCTTATTGCCAAGGACTTCTCACGATAGTGTTCTCTCTTGTCGCAAAGTAGTTAAACCTGGAAGGAGAGTCCTTCCTTGTTTTTCTTCCAGTTTGCAACAACATGTGCAGAAAATTGTAAAAGCTTTCACCTTTTAACGCGACAGATCTCCTCCGACTTGCAAATCCATCCCTGACCCAACGTACTCAACATCCCCGTCGCTTTTCTGCGAGGATACGCAGCAATACTATGAGGAAGATCTGCCACAAGGTTTAGGCGTTCGCAAAGAGGCCTTTGTGACACCACCTGAGAATTTTTCGGAGCACCATCTTCGTCTGTGGCGAGCGCACTGCGTGCAGCAGTATTGGTTTTACTATAGTTGGTACATGGACTGGTGCTTAAACTGCCCGAGTGAAGTGTATGATGCTTGCACCGAAAACTCGGTATCAACTGAAAAAGTTGATGGGACTGGTGAACTCGATGATCCATCGTCTGCTGACACCAGTTGCTGCGCAGATGGAGATGGGGACAGTGCGTCAGAAACTTCATCACAGGCAAAGGAAAGCAATGGCAATGAAGGGGCAGCCACTTCGTGTAATCCATTGCTCGAACCTGGCTCTTCGTCAGTGCGCGATTCCCAGGACAATGGCGATGATCCCAACAAGCGCGAAAATAAAGCCACCAAGCGTCGAGGCCAGCATGAAATGGATGTTGAGGAAGACCCTGTTGCAAACAGTGGAAACCGGGCCGGCGAGGACGACCAAGAAATTTCACACTGCCTTGACTTCGACCCGAGTGACTTTGGTGTTGCGACAACTTCAAATATATCTACGTTCAGAGCGGTGTGTTCGGCTATGGGTTACCAAACTAACTACAGCAAGAGTGAAGGTATAAAGCATTTTTCACGTGTGTCCAAGTTTCAGTTAAATAATAATGCGAGGACGCTTCCCAAAATTCAGCAAATTTCTCAAGCGATTTGCTGTTTGCCAAGTGAGAAAACAAGACTTATTATGGTGACGGAACACAAAAGTTGATTTTTGTTCAGGTGTATTCAAAGATAGAAGCATAGTTTTAACTCCGCTTATAGCAATATCAATTAATCCATCAGTCGGAAATGCACTGCTTCGAACCTGACTGCAATGAAAGATAAACAAAGGATGATTTTGTTTTTCCACCCTTAACTGCATACGTCACATTGCTTTTTGTTGTGTTTAGATCAACTTAATTAACGTGTGCGTTGGCCATGTTTATTTTTGTGCATTTAGCACGTAAATGTTTTGGGTTAGATTAGAAGATGGTAAATAAAGTCGTGCGCAACAAACAGTAACGACCCATGAATTTGTTTTGCGCGCGTTTAAGTTTGATTTCTGCTGGCAGTAAACAATGCCACCTGCACGTTTTTTAAGAATTTAATTTCTTCATTGCAATTGGAGTTTTGTAGTTTATTTTAATGGACTTGTAGTAAACATAGGCTTGAAGTATTGTGAAGTTTGCGGTGGATATGTTTCAGAACTCCGAAAAAAATTAAGTCTGACGATCTTCCACTTCCAGATTGAGGTACACTCGAATTGGAGCCGCTACAACATAATTTGTATACCCCATAAATGTGTAGACAAAACTGTAGCCTGTACCAAAGGCTGGTTGTCTCTTTTGGTGAATGGTGTTGTTCGTCGTGCGTGTCGTGGTAAAGTTATCAAAGGCTTGCGCATTTTTCAGTCACATCATACAAATAAAAATATATTCGGGTAAATACATTTTTCAGAGAAGAAACGAAAATGTCGCTTTACCTATCTTCAAAGAAAAGTGCGAAAACGGATGAAAAAGCTTTCGTCTGCGTCCATCAAGGTAAAGAGAATGTTGGGTCGAGTGACGCACTGGTTTAGACCGGTAACGAATGTTCATTACGCACTGATTCCACGCTTTCAGAAAACCCACATCAAGTTCGACGACAACGGAGATCCATTGTATCCGAACGAAAGCGTTGTGCTGCCCAAAGTCAAGCTATTTCTTGATCTTGCAAGAAACGACAGAGAAAGGCTGTCAGCCGATGGTGGTTAGTTGCTGTTTGTCGATTTTGTACCCTGCTGTCTCTTTGCACGGAATTAGTGCAATGTGCTTAACGTGAAACACTGAAACTTGATTGCCTGCTAATTGGCCAAAAAGCTTTTTTAGCCGATTTACTAGGTTTTTAAAAATGTTTTCAGCAGAGTTTTTACAATGAGCGTCACACTTGTGGCCAGCAATGGCAGTGACCGATTGCTTGCGGCTTGTTCCGCTTGCTCCGCATGCATCCTGCCAATAAAAAATTCATTTTCTGAAAAATGTCAAACTTGAACGATGTGCCAGTAAAACGTCAGTATAGAACGATGTCAAACTCAAAGACTTTGCGTGCGAATTGCATTTTTCCCAGGTTAGTAGAGTGTTTCATGTTTGGTCAGTTCATACCGAAGACTTAAGAAAACGGTGCCAGTGGCATTTCCAGGTATTTCGTGCATGGTTTTAGTCCAGACAAGTGCGAAGGAAAGCTCGACTAAGTAGAACTGCCAGTGACTTTCCAGCACCACAGTATTCGCTACGAAAGTATCCGCGTGGCCCACGAAACTAGTGGCCTCGCGACTGGGGTACGAAACAGTGTGTTATTTTTTAAAGCCGCAACCTGCGGCAATAAATTGCATGATAGGATTAATGAAAAATTGTAGTTTAAATGTTCAGTGGCATTGCTAAGACGTAACGTAGACGCTCTGGTTGCAAAGTATATCGAATAAAAATTTGAAAATCTGTCATCCAATGTTTCCCGTCAAGGAAACCCGAAATCCGGGCCAGTGTGCAACGTAGGTTGCTACAATGCTGCCAAATGAAAAATAGCGAAAGTAGCAACTAGATTGAAAAAAGTTGGTTTTGCAGTAACTAGTCAATCTCTATTAAAAAACGTTAACAGCAAAAAAATTCTGTTTGATCATCCACTTTCGGTTAAGAAGTAATCATTGCTATGAAACACTTGAAAAAATTTGTGCGAGTGCGGAGCGCTCAAGTTTTCATCGCTACAAGCACTTGCTAGTGTATTGTTATCGCAGCCCATTGCTATTAGCATTTTTCTAGCTGCTGTAGTATTTCCAGACTATGTTTTTATTATGATTAACTGAGTTCTGAATATACCTGAGCGTGTAGAAGCGTTAATCAGCTGTGGGAGATAAAACTTGAGCAGGGTTTGCTTTTAGCCTAAGAGTTGATTCAAATATAAACCAGATATTACAAAACCTTCTACGTGGGCGAACTTTCGTGGTGAACGTATTTTGCACAACCGGCGAGAGCGTGGCATTCTTCACAAAAATTCAATCTCTGCAGCTTGCACGTGAGATAGCGCTCATTCAGTCATTACCCAAGATTCGCGACCTCAGGTGAGGATCGGAACAAAGAGCGATTTATAAACTAGCTGCTTTGATGTGTTTGAAAGCCGTTTTGTGAACCAGAGCGATAAAGCTCACGCAGAACTGCGTTTGCTTTGGCAATCCGTGTACCAATCTTCTTGTTTCGTCTTTCGTCACTCGTGAATACCACCCCAAGGTAGTTGAATTTCTTCACCTGCTGCATTGCCGCATACTTACACCGTACACTGACTCGGCTTTCTGGAGAGACAATGGAGATTTTCATTCCTACTTGGTCGCACGCAGCAGAAAACGAATCAAGAGCATGTTAGAGACCTTGCTGAGGAGATGCAAGCAGTACCAAATCGTTCTCAAAAAGCAAACGGTTGATCGTGCAACTTCCAATAGTGACATATCGTTCACTTGGCCGTTACTTCCTATCCAACTCATGTGGACTATGGAGAGGAGCGGTGACAGCACACACTTATGACTAGGGCAGCAACCAGCTGAAATTTTCGAGGGGTGCGGTAAAATGATTGTAACTTGTAATAAACTTGCGCTTTCAAATTTCGGGGGTCACTTGCCCGGTTTCCTCCCACGGGTTGCGGACCTGCCGTTGTCGGAGTCCAATACCCACTGTAAACGGTTGTGATATAACTCCGCCGACACGGATACAAACTTCTGAGCAGGAATAGAATGGCTTGACGGCCAGTAACAGGCGGCCGTCAACACCGTACTCCCGCAGCACTCGTCAAACTTCTCACGAGGAACTCGGTCGTATGCTTTCTTTAGGTCGAAGCAACATTTGTGGACGTCTTTGACATACTCCCAAGATTTCTCAATAATTTGCTAGGCAGTAAAAATTTGTTCTTAAGTGCTAAGACAAGGACGAAGACCGCGCCGGGCATCATTCAACTTTGGTTCAACTATTTCGTGGCATCTTTTTTCAAGACACTTGGCATTCACTTTTTCGGGGAGGCCAAGGAAGAGATGCTTCGGTAGTGATTGCATTCTCCCTGTCTGTCTTTTTGTGCATGGGGATGATCACCCAAATTTGCCAATCTTTCTACGCGCTCACAGAACACCAGGCCACATGACACCACACGAGTAAGCCAAAGAGCTCAATTCAAAGGCTTGGCATTTCAGGTCGCATTTCTTCGCAATTTGCAGCTTTCCCAGCCTTCAGTATTTTGACAGCCAGGAAGACTTCAGTTGCAGTGATGGCATTTTTCTCCGCCAAATGTACCTGCTGTGTGTGCGATGGTGTGATAGTGACTGGGTTTGAAAGTTCTTTGAATTATTCTCTCCATCTGCCAAGGATACCCTCATCATTGCTGAGTATGACAACATTTTGATCTTTGATGGATCTAGCAGTATATCTCTTGCAGCGAAGCCGCCGATTGGTTTGCCAGAAGACTTTGTTGACTTGCCAGTAATTGGAATCCAGTTTATACCCGAAATTCTCCCAAAATTGCGTTTTGGACTTCTTCACCGTGAGTGCCGCGGACCTTAGGTCTCAGCGTAGCGCGAATCGATTCGGGTTTGTTCTGAAGCCGTGCCTTGTAGGCTACTTGCTTGAATAGCTTCTTTCGACTCTTGGTTTCACCACAGGGTTACGTGTTTGCTATTATTTGCCACACCGAGTCGTTTCCGTCCACGTAGCTGCTTTGAACAACTGCCACTCCACCTCCGTGTCAACGGTGCATTTCAATAGCTCTCGGAACAAGGACAATGCGCTGTCCGCAAAGGCCTTTCTAACATCGTTGTCCCCACGATCTCCTGGTCCTGCACGTTTGTGTGCACACATTCGGTTTTTCAAGACCATCAGGTGGCGATTCGTCGGCAGTTCTGCACTCCTTTTGACACGAACGTCCAACGCACATTGGAAAACGGCCGCCAATTGCCGTCACCAAAATGAAATGAAAAAACATGTTAGAACCGCGACGTTTAGTCGAGGAGATGCCAACAACATCCAGGGAATATCGCTTGACTTTCTCGACCAGTTCGTCCTATTCCTGTGAGTGAGGTGGTTTTCCAGTTACTAGCTTATGACAAGATTGCTGATTGCGCGTGGCTTTCTGGTTTCCAAGAGTAGAAGCGCCGTGCGTTGTCCCCATTCGATTCCTCAGATGCATAGCGGGCGCAACGTGGGCCTCCTGTTGTGGGTAGCTGATGGGGAGACTGTCGCGAATTTTTGGAACGGCCCTCTCTGCCTTAAGTCCGAACGCAGTCCTTGATCACGCGCGCGACTACTGATACCCTATGGCTTAGATTAATTTTGCCCGTTTCACGGTATTTTGCCCATTTCACGGTATTAATTTTGCCCGTTTCAAACAGCAACTTTTGTGATGTCAAGGGGTACCACAGGAAGGCGTTGCCATGGGAACGTTTTGTGTAGGAGCGGCCTTGCACAGAGTCTACTGCTAGCGCTGTCATGCTGCAATCACTACATCTGAGAAGGAAAGGCTATGTACTGTGCTATCACTTTTCTTTACATGACAGGGTGGACGATGATTTCGGTCCACTTTCAACCACAACCCCCTTAATTTTCAGTTTTGCTACATTATTTTTGTATCATTTCTCCGGTGTTTTATTGACATGTTTTCATTTGTCACAAAATAGAGTTTGGCCAACGGCACTTACTAATGGTTTATATTTTTCCGCTGCCGCAGTGAGGTTTTTGCGTGCAAGTTTTCGGCCACATTAGTGACTGAGTTTGACGTCTGGTTTAAGGGGCTAGCCACTATCGACTGCATTCAAGCTGTTTGCTGTACTTTAAATGAAGCGATTTATTTGAACCACTTCGTTCAACTGATTGTGGAGACCGTGAAAATTTACTGCCGTCAGTGTCGCATCTCTGCTATGAACACTAATTGCGACCCGCAAAAATTGAAATCTCATTATTTGCGTGTTGATAGCTGTTCATCAACCAATCGGCGGAAATAGCACGGTTGATTCGTGCTTGTCTTTTTTGTCAGAAAACAGTCCGAGTTTTAATGACGAATCCGCTTCGGAAGAGTCCACTGCAAAAATAAGTGGTCCAATCACGCACGAGATGTCCAGTATTGTTGACGGCGAGGAGTGCTCATCGGAACCCGGTGGTGGACTGAACGACTGCCGCTCAGAAACAAGCAATGGTGACGTCTCGAGCGCTGACGTTGAAAGTACGTCTGTGTCTCGCGAGTGAACTTGACTGAAAGCTGGCGATGAACCACCGGACGCAATTGCAATCTCCGAAACGAACGCAAATAATGTTAACGCTTTGTCCCTCACATTCATATTTAAATGCTGCCGTTTTCAAACTAATGTTGGTTGCTCAGGCTAAACTAGTATTGCAAACTGCTTTAGAACTCCTTTTTTTCCGCAGCGACGGTCCAAATTTGAACTGAACTGATATTATGCTGATGTTGTGAAATTGGTTGCGCAGGCTTAACTACCCCCCAACATAAGTCTGAGTTTCCTGGAAAAAAAGTCAAGCGGCGAAAGAAGAAGAGAAATAACCGCAAGGTGTCAGTACCGCACGAGATCGCCAGCGACCCCATCATGAAGAAATACTGGGCGCAGCGTTACAGGCTTTTTTCGAAGTTTGACGAAGGCATTCAAATGGATGCAGGTTGTTATGTAGCGCTTATTCGTTGTCAATTTTTCTCACGAACGTTTACTTCAACATAGTGATTACACTGCCAAGGCCCGAAGAATATGTCATTTATTTTTTGAGACTGCCCAATCGATAGGAGACCCCACTTAACTGGCGTTTTTTAAGGTTCACGTATTTATTATTAGAGATCGAACGGTATGGCTTTCTTGAGGCCGAAACCGATACTGATATATCGGCCATTCATGGACCGATAGCCGATACCGATAAACCGATATTTCCAAAATTTTTAAATGTTCTTTTGTGCTTCATTATCAAAAATATGATGTATTCTCTGCCTCACCTTTTTTTGAAAAACTTCAAAAATCAAGATTTATGAATTAAAATTTTCAAATTGTAGCAATTTCAATATTTTGCTATGATTTTTAATTAATCGGATTAATAATGATGGTTTTGTTGTGGCTGCGACGGCCAACGTGTGCTCCATGGTTCATCTAGTCTGCTTGTTTATGAAAACGCACCTGCTAACGTAGCTGCAAGATAACTATCTTGACTTGCTTCGTTGTGCCTTCTTGAGTAAGTTGTCGGGATGCGTGAGGAATATAACAACGTTTTGTCAACACCTAGTGCGGCCGGTGAAATCGGCCGTTTTGGCCGATACCAATATATTGGCAAAACCCAAATATCGGCCGATTATATCGGCCAGGCCGATATATCGGTCTATCTCTATTTATTATTACAACAGGCAAACAACCGATTGTGTCTTAAGCCCGACAAAAAATATTAAACCATTTCCTGAAGTAAGCAACCGTTTTTTTTGAGTCGACGTCTGTGTGCTAAGCTTCGCAAATAAGTTTTAAAAGATCTTCCCTTGCATGCAAACAATACAGAGTTTGACAACGTGCTTTTCAAAAGATTCCCAATTTTGACTGGTTGTGGTTGCACAGATTTTTATTGCATCAATTTACTCTTTGCCTTGTATATTTAATTAAATTTTTGTCTTGCAAAACATATCTATCACAGCTTTGTATTGCGTAGAGTCTTGGTATTCCGTTACTCCCGAGAAAATTGCAGAACACATCGCCGAACGTTGTCGGTGTGACGTGATCGTCGACGCTTTCTGTGGCGTGGGAGGAAATTCAATTCAATTCGCTTTCACTTGCGAGAAAGGTGAGGCGCGCTTTTGAGTAATCGGCGAAACCGGTGTGATTTAATGGTTAACTTTAGAACGCATCGCATTTTTGGTAAAGTACTTCTTGAACCACTTGCCCGAATCTTTTGCATTGCTGAGTGCACAAGCTATATGAGCAAAATTGTCGGTTTTGCTACGAAAAAAAGCTTTTTTGAATTGCGTTGTTGTGTTGGGCAAATACTTGCTTTTGGAATAATAATCGAACGTGGCTAGTTTTTTTCGGTCCTAGATCGAATTTTTTTAAATGACTGAAAAAAAATTAAGTCAATTCGGTCGGAAATGTACACTAATGAATAGTGTTACGACAAGCTTCAAAACCACTACGGTGCAAATGATCGAAATGTCTCAGCGAAAAAATATGACCGAAATGTCTCAGCCAAAAAGAAACAGTAACGCGGGTAAAAGCGATGCTCTTGCTGTGGAAACCTCCGAAAACATGAATTTTTCTACTTTCAGTTATATCGATAGATAATGATCCCGTCAAAGTCGCCCTCGCCAAGCAGAATGCGGCGGTGTACGGAGTTGAGGATCGCATAGATTTCATATGCGGTGATTTTTTTACGATTGCACCGACGCTTACAGCCGACGTAGTGTTTCTCAGGTGAGCAGCGCACATATAGTCAGTGCATTTGATGAGGAATCTGTTAAAAAAGTTAACTTGCCCTTTCGTGGTTGATCTGAGTGAAACGTAACAAAGTCGCTTCGTGTGAAAAGTTCATATGAAGTTCACTTTTTCGTGAGTTACGAAAGCAGTCAGAAAACAAATAATAATTGTACTGGTTTCTTGACCTTTCGCGCAAACCCTTTGCCACGGAGTACACTTTTGTATATCAACACTTAGTCTGGTTCAAATGCAAATCGTGCTTCCTATTTCATAGAAATGGTTCTCTGTTGATCATTACTCCAGGCACGTTGTAATCATATATCCACACTTGTCAGAAAATCAGACGCACCAATTGTGGCAGAGGGTTCCAAACAGGCTGCGAATAGCGGTTAGCTCATGCGCTGCCGCGAGCGGGCAGCGTTTTTTGGATCTGTTCTTCCGTTTCTTGCCGTGAAACTGGTCGCATCTTTAGGTCCTGACGTACGACTTCTTTGCAGCCCTCCGTGGGGCGGACCCGAGTACATCTCTAAAGAAGTGTTCAGCGTCAAAGACCTTGGAATCTTCGGCGAACAAGCTTTCAACGTTGCGAAGCGCATAAGCGGCGACGTTGCCTTCTTTCTGCCACGGAACACCAACGTCGACGAGGTGGGTATGGATTCCGTGCAGCGAAGATGTAATCTCTTTGATTTTAAACCTGGGGTGTAATGTCTAACTGCGGTTAGTTTGTACATGCTGGAACTGATGATCTTCAAAGGTGTGTATTTTAACTTTGTCAGAGTTCAGTCTTTCAGAAAAAGCCTGCACGATTGTGCAATATTTCGGCTTGTTAATGGAAACCACAAAACATTGTCAATATTGATTGTTTGAAAACTCGCACCCCTCAGTTTTAAATAAACGTAGTCGTGGGGGCGCCATTTCAATGTTTTGTGGTGTTAGTGATTGTGTTGGAGTGATTGACTTGGCTCATGTGCATTCCTTGATATTTCCACCGCGTTGTGTTGTTGGCTTAATATTCGGTTGATTTATTTTGCCAGGTGGAGCTCCAAAAATAAACTCTTACAAATTTATTCCAATAAACCTTCAAGCTTAAGGTTATCTGCCACTAGGCGTTCCTTCACGAGTCGAAAACGGGTGTTGTGAAAGAGATTGAGATTTTGGTTAACATCACCCAGTGATAGTGTCCCAAAGCTACTTGCATAAGAGTCTTCCATGCCAAGGCTAATTTATGCTTCTTGTATTGACTGCCGGTGTTAACGCTGTTAGAAATCATACAAGATTTTCTGCATGTAATACTCGTGCCACAGAATTTCGAACTGTTTTAGAAATCGTGTGCTGGCTTGCTTCGTTTAAGCAACGATCCTCCTGTAAACTTTATTCTTTGGATTATAGCCATTGTGGATAAAAATGTGACCATTCATGTTATGTCTCATTCATGCAGTATTGCTTTGCTTCTGCTGAGCGTTGAGTTGTCATTAGACATCCTATGTATGTCGTATGCATTGAGATTGATGTAACTGTTTGTATTTGTGCTTAGGCCAGTGTGTTTTCAGAGAGTGAATTCGACTTTGAATTGGTGCTTTAAGCTCGGCAACTATTGATTTTGCTGCCGACGTTTTTAAAAAATGATCGGTGTTGGCAGCGAGGAAAATATCTGCCTTTCCCATCAGTTGGGAAAACTTTGAGATCTAGTGACTTCATGAGCTGTTATTGTAAAATAGCCAGGTGATGTTGTCCTGTTGAACTCCTCTTGTTATGAAGCGGAAGGTCGTAGTTTATGATGTGGGCAAAGGTCGCTCGGAAAATTCGAAACTTAGAATTTGTCTGTGATTGAGTATAAGATTTTGTTTTAAGGCATCAAACTCACGGCGAAGCTAATAGTCATACAACTACTGCTGCACACCACCCTCTGCCTCGTGCTGTCCAGCAGTCTTCAAGAAATCATGTACATGTGAAGTATTGCATTTTAGATTTAAACATTTTTTGCGTAAGAAAACAACAAATCAACAAAGTTATGAAGAATATTAGGATTCTAACTTTCGCTGTATCATCTGTTCTCTCAATGGTCTTGCGAGTCTTGTGAAAAAACAGGTGTCGTCTTACTGATTAGCTCTGCATTAAGAAAAGCGCGGTTGTGTGTTTAGCTGATCGCGATGGCTGGCCCGGGCGGGAAGGTCGAGGTGGAGCAAAACCTTCTCAACAACAAAATAAAGACAGTGACTGCGTACTTTGGAGACGAACTGATCGAGTGGGGCAAGATGCAGAACGGAACTGTTGATGATCTCTTTTCTGAGGAGAATCTAAATTATCAGCGGGACTGCGAGAGTGACTTTTGAGTGGTGGAAGAGTTTTTGGCACATCGGCCACTCGCACGTAATGCTGCCGTTATTGCATCCTGATTGCTATGCATCACTGCCCTATTGAAAAAGTTGACCCAAAATTAGACTTGCACTGTAGCAGCCTGCAAGGGCGCTTATGCTCTTGCGGGTGAAGATCATCTTTTTTTACAATAAACTGAAATCGCTCCCGTTGTCAAGTGTATTTGTGAACCTAAATGTGGTGATGACAGGATATGACATTCAATCTGAAACGTTACTGTCGATACCAATAGTGCTAGTGAAGGGAACAGGCAGAACTAGCGTGAACTGTTGCTTTATCAAAGTTTGGCTCAAGTATTTTTACCTTGTTACGGTCAAGCATTGCTTGCGAAACGAACTGACGTGAACAGTTTGTGAATGTCTGTCAAAGTTTACCCGGGCACCGTTTTCTTCATCCAGATGCGGGCGTGCTAATAATCTGCTCTGAACCCAAAAGCTTTCGATCTCTTTGTGTATCAAATATTAACGATCGCCCGCGCTGTCGCGATCTACCCGACTTATCACGCGGTCTTCCCGCGCTGGGAAGATTTACCAGTCGCTGTTGGCGTTTGTGTACTTTTCTAGTTTGGACAAGTTGAAAAGGCGCGGAAAAGCAAGCGTATCATCGTGTGCAAAGTTCGCGATTCTGGCCTTGTTTGCTTGCGCTATCTTGGGCAAATTTACGGGCTTCTCGCCTTTTCGGCCGGTCGTTCGCCGCGTGGTACCGCTCGATAATGAATCCGTGCTGGCAGGCAGTGCAAAGCTTGCATGCGGTCACCGGTGAATTGCCTACGTGGCAACATAAAAATATTTCTACGCATTTTCAGCACTTACAGGAATGAAAACCGCGAATGTTATTTTTTCCCGACTTCAGGAGAAACTACTGAGTGAAAACCTCGGCCGTGATTTTTGATGCGAAATTACTAAAAGCCGTTGTATCGAGGAAGATTATTTTACGATTGATTCAGTCAAAAGAAAATTTCACCAGTAACCCTGCTAACGGCCACTCACATATTTGTTCGGAGTAAAACTTTTTTCTGTTGGACTGACCAAGTAACACGTTAAGAGGTGTATTTTGACCTTTCGGACATGTGTCTTTTTGTCCAGCTGCAATGGCATGTGCTTCCGGTTGTGTTTGTGACCCGGCTGAAGGCGTGACACTGTCTAGACCAGTGGTTAATAACCTGGGATAAATTTACCCCTGGGCTTAAATTTCATCTTCCAAGGGGTAAATTTACTGAACCATAAATTGCAGCCACTGTAAATTTTTACAAATCATTCCAAAGTGTAAGAGTTTGTTAATTTAACGTTTTTAAGAAACGAGCACCATTGAGTGCATTTGGAGTAAGGTGAAGAACCACTGGTCTAGTCGAAGACTCTGCCGCTGAATTAAAATATGTTGAGTTCAGTTCCGAAGCGCTCGGACTTTGTGGATGATTCAAAGATTACGCATCCCGGAAAACTATGTTGTTAATTCAGATGTTAAATAATAGATTTTGTGGTTGAGCTTGTTGGCTACAGCTTATACTTTTTACACACTAGTACACACTGGGTTTCATGTCGAAATCGTGTGTTTTGAAATATTTTTTGGCGGGAAGATAATTTGAATTTATTTCCATTTGATCAAAAGTGTCAAAAATCCACTTTTCTGTACTGAGTTGTAATCGTTAAAAAATCGAAAGTTGAGCGCATTTTGTCACATGTAATCGTTTCTTATGTTGGGTAGTGGTAGCTGTGGATGATCGTTGTTCACTTCCAGTCTTTGCTCTGCAAAACAACTTCGTTAAAAATTCCATATTACAACGGTCGAAACTCAGCTCAATCCTTCAGACTCTATAAACCACTTCAAACTATGAGATAAACATATGCGCGAGAGGGGACCTTCCCAAGTGCAAACATTTCAATTAGTTACATTAGGGCTTGGTCAATTGTGTGTGAATTCACGAATCAGTTTATTTTAGGTTACAGGTTAGCGACCTCCTTAGGCTCGTGATGTATTAACTTTTAAGGCAACGCTCAAGTATCCTGTATGCCGCAAAAATGAAGTGCCGTGAAGACTCGGTAAAGTTTTTGCGAAAAAAAGGTTGTGGTGGGTCTTTGAATCCTTGTACAGTATCTATCAGGAGATAAACATGCAATCGACGTCTCATGTTTTGAACGCTGCCTCAATCGCAACGTGTTTCCCGTCCTGTATTGCATCTAGTTGCTTAGTACAAGCCACGTTTGTTTGATGCGAAAGCAGAATGAAACTGAAGCGACTGTAGTTTGTGACCAGCACAAAGAGAAACACTCAGATACACAATTGCAGCATCCCCAATCGTGTTTCTGAGTGTCTGGCAACGTGCTCGTCGGGCGTGTTCCGCTTCACCGACTTCTCTGTTGGGCCCTAGTTTTTTGAAGTTTTCCTGTCCATCGAATCGAACACACATGCCAGTGCAGGCTGACGATCTTGCTTGTGCAGGAAACTTCATGCCTATAAATGACGAACAAACATTGTTTCGCGCTTAATGATTGACATGAAGTTTGCCGACCATCGTGAGGTCGCCGTGAAAAACATTCACGGCTGTGGTGCAAGTACCTTATAATTACTGCTACAAGTCGAAGCGTACGTTACCGATGCCAGTACCCTAAAACGTTTAGATGTACAATGCTTTTCAACAATTTCAGGTGAAATTTTTCTGCGCCGTCCATTTCTGCGGATATTTTCAAACACAAGCAAACTTCACCCGGGGAAATTACCGCTCAACCCCATGTTTAATAGATGTCTGTTGTACGAGTTGGATTTGTATGGCCCAGTAGTTGCACTGCAAACCAGGCACTTCGTTACGGGGTGGTTTTGGCGGCCATTCCCTCCCGATTGGCACTTCGAGCCCAACTACTATGCAGAAGACACATAGATCATGAGCCCAAAAGCTGTGATCTGTGTCTTCAAGTCCTCCAAAAGAAACGGAGATTAGCGACAATCTTGCTGCAAACGTTTTTAGTACTTGATCTAAAAAAGTCATAAAATGCTGATGCAGCGCCTTTGCACGTATTCTGTTAGGCTGCAAGTCCAAAACCTTACATTTCTGCCAAGAAAGGTTACGAAAGACAAACAACAGTTCATTTGTTGTAACCATTCAACCAGACCTGAGACGGCAAAGAGTTGATCAGTTTTGATGACTTCCACAGTAACCTAAAACCTTGTCATGTTCTGTTGCCCGAGATCTTCACGACTCCTTTCCTCTGCACAGAGTGGTCGAATTGCTTTTGGCTTCAGCGCATTCCTTCAGTGAAAGTACGCCTGTTTCTTGAATTTGTTGCCAGATTGAAAATTTTCGTGCTCGTCAGCTAGCCCACTCAAACTACATCTGTCCACAAGACAGTAAAGGTATATAAAAGGCCTGCGCTGCTTGCGTAATGATGGCAAACAGGTAAGGCAAACACTGTCGTGTACCGTGAAGTGCCAAGTAGATGGTTTTTCGGTTAAAATCAACAGAGGTGTACTTCTCATACCTGTCCGGCAAACTAGATTTAATGACATCGGGGTCGAACTATGTAAAACCGTGATCAACACCAGTCAATCATCAAAACTCGCCAAGTGCAAAAGTCCGTTGTGGTAAAGCCTTGTCATTTGCAGCAATTACCGTTGCACGGTTTTCCACTTAAAGTGGTTGTTCTAATGAGTTGTGGGTATGGTACGTAGAAGGGGGCCTTTGATAATTACCACGTTGCAAAAAATCGGTTGCTCTGGGCCTGTCATAAGGTTTTCCGATCTCCAAAAATGGAAGACCATTTCCGCAAGTTCCGTTGTTTCGTGTCAGTTTTTGGCCATTTAACACCAACGGTTACTGTGTTAAGTTTCATTGAAATTTAGTGCACTGTAGAAAAATAAAAATTGATTATTTAGTTTACAGTCAGAGACATGATACAACACTTCAATGGCTAAGTAAGCTTACTACCAGGTATAGTCGTTAACGAAGTTTTAATCGAGTTGGGTTTCATGATGTTTTCTCATTCGTAGTGGTGAAAAGGAAAATTTAACGTCTACAAATGTACCTGCCCGATGATGTACTTTACGTGTAGTTGTTGGTGAACTTTGTTTGCCACTTCCCTTTGCAATCACCCAACAAAAAGATAAGAACTCTGTTGTTTGCAAGCAGATGCAGAGCTTGCTGCGAAAATAGATTTCGAGAAGAGAGTGTTGGAATGTTACAACCAGTTTACGGTTTACGCAATATTAAAACGTTTCACAGTTATTTTTGTGTTTCTTTAAGATAGGCATAAACAAGTTCAATTCACAATTGAACTTGAAATGGTAGCAGTTATACTAGTTGTAGTAAATACCGAACTGGAAGCACTATCGAAGCTTCTCCGCATGAAAATTAGTCACATAAACATTTCCAGATTTTCTCTAGTATGTGAACCCTGACTTCATGCAAAAAAGCACGTGAAATGCCTTCCACTTTTCACATGTTTTTTTTACAGCAAACCAATGTCAGATATCGTGAGTTTTGCAAATTCTGCCAGTAAAAGGTATCGTACTCGTACATTTGAAAATTGATGGTCTTGACTACGTATGAACTGTGCAGAGTCGTACAACTGAAAATTCTTAATTTTAGGTATTCAATCATATTTTTAGGTTTTAGCAAAGACTTGAATATAACAAACGTAAACGCTTGCTTCTGTAGTCCTGCTTATTTCTTGAAATAAGAATACAAGAGAGCCCCAACCTGCTAAAAATCGATATTTCAGAATTAGAAATCTTGATAGAATGAAAATCAACCCGTGTTAAAAAAGGTTTCGTTGATGATATCGCGCTCTTGGGAAAGATTGTTTTTATCGTATGCAGTTAGTGTTTCTTACACATTTATGAAGGGTGGCAAGCCCTTACTACTAATTACGAAACTGTCTTCATCTCTACTTTCATTGTCGCCTTATGACTACACAATGCACGATTGTGCGAAATAATTTTGCGAAGCCTGTAAAAAAGCTTTAATATTCTGTCTATCCGTCTGAGTGATTTTCGAGTTTTATCTCTAAGTAGGAACTAGCTCAGGGGTCGGGAACCTGCTTTGCTAAGGAATCCATGAAACCTACATGTTTTTACTTGTATTTCCGTGAGAGCCATATCATATTTTTCAACACTTAATGCAACTAACTTACTTAAGTAACGTGTGCATTTTTAAGCAAAATCAACAATTTTAAACAATGGTAAATGTCTGCATTTTCTCTTTAATAACATGCTTCTTACTGTTAATGCGACTTCTGGTTCTGCATGGTGTTGCTGATGGCTTTGTAGGAAAATTATAGAAAAAGTTTCATCCGTAACAATCGTCTTAAGAAAATATCGAGCGAGCCAGATGCCGTAATCAAAAGAGTCACATCTGGCTCGCGAGCCGTAGGTTCCCGACCCCTGTACTAGGTGCACACTGCTTTGTAGGTGGCAATTTGCTGAATAATAACTGATAAATAAACGTAAGGCGACCATACATTGTTTTCCAAATCGGGATGTACCCGACTCGAATTGGAACAAGTAGGGAAAATTCCTCTGATTTTTTGTGAAGTTTTCTAAAAGCAAGTAAAGAACAAAAAATATCATCTGCACCAAAACGGAAAAAATCAACAGAAAAGCAAAACTTCAGGCTCATCTTTATTTTTTCCTGTCGCACCTCTGCATATTCCTGTGGCCTGCTGCCTTTCTTTTCTTCCCGGACAAGCAAGCAGCTGACTGGAACAAGACACAGAAACTGTCCCAGTCAAAAGGAGATATAGGCCTGCACCCTGCTCAGGAAAACTTCAAACACTATACGAATCGGGTAATGAAGGGTGTTATGCAACCCTAAATTTGATTACGTTTTCTTGGGACGCATGACCTCCGATATTTCCCGTCCAACTATTTCTGACTTCCCGACGCCCATTTTTAATCACTTTCACAACAAAATCGTATCTGCGCAGCGAAACACACACAGCATACAAATTTTATTCACTGTACCCCCAAATAACTGCTTTTTTAGAGGGGAATTTTTATTTGTGCGTAGAAAGCGTCATGCGCGTTTTAGATCCGTTTTTTCTTCATATCAAGTCGTGGTGTAGGCAGGCCCGTAACCAGCTTGGGACACCAGGTGGGGCAAAGAGTTTTCTGAGAGGGGCCCAAATTTTTAAACTATGTCCAACACATTTATCCAGGGGGGCGAAAAAATTATAGGGGGCTTCGCCCCCTTTGCGGTCCCCCTGGTTACGGGCCTGGGTGTAGGTCTACTCTCCACAAAATCGATTTCCGATTTCGTATCTACCACAAAACATTTATGCACTTCGATTCAAATTGAAATTTTAAGGTAGTAGAGTGCACTAAATTTCCTACACATCAGGAAATCCAGGGTAGTAGAGTGCCCCAATTTTCTGTTTATAGGCTTTCATCGGCAATTTTGTAAAATAAATCTGGCACCATTCAGTCTGTCTCTGAAACTCAGGAAAAATCTTGGAAACACAGGTTTCTATTTTTCTAAGTAGGCTATATGAGATCAACAAAAAAACAACCCCAGGGCTGTGGAATTGCCTGTATTCCTGAGCAGGGTTTTAAAATTATATACGGTATGACTGTTTGTAAACTTATCAAAGTGACATACTGTATTTCACTCTTTTATGACAGATGGGCAGACCCACAGAAGTATTTGGCAATCATGCATGACCAACACATTTTTAAAAGATCCAGGAAGCCTTTTTGATTTATAGTAGTCCTGGTCTGATCAACCAATATAGGGTTTCCTTTTGTGTAGGAACCCAATGTTGAGGTTTGGGGTGTTGCCCAGCGTAGACGTTGCTTGCGAGGAATGACTGTCGTTGCAATGCGGAGATGCTGGTTTCCCCAAACGCTACCAACGAGGCAGCCTAGTCGTTGTATGAGTACTGTTCTAACTCCCGACTAAAACTGCCTGACATTAGTTGCCAAGCCGAAGCAAGGCGTTTGGCTCTCACCACTTTGATAGTTCGTTTCACAGATTTCCTGGTGCACAAATCTTTATTTACAAAAGGCTTC
>Ga0210059_1004777_pt1 | contig 21832 bp, 11 predicted proteins | sample Ectturendosymbi2_FD_188042 | JGI IMG/M metagenome (GOLD analysis project Ga0210059, IMG submission 188042) | Ecteinascidia turbinata endosymbiont from Florida, USA - Sample 2 (SPAdes) (version 2) | ecosystem: Host-associated > Tunicates > Ascidians > Unclassified | place: Key West, Florida...
ATGTACCGTACGTTATTTGTATTTTTAAAATGTACGATACAGGGAGGGCCAAAAGTAGACGTGCTCTTGATTGCATTTTTATATTTATGGCTGAAATTTTGGGAGGGTATTGACAAATACTGGATCGTTCCGTTAAGAAAATTATTCTACTTTAACCACTGGTTGGGACGTATACATCATAAAGCTGATGCTAAAAGCCCAGAAAGATAAGATTTGTATTTTTGGTAGTGGTTAGGCTACTTTCGGGGATTTTCGGAAAAAAAACGCCTAAACGCCCGTGGTTTTGCGCGGGAATATCTCCGCTCCTGTTCGGGTTACGGACCTGGTCGAAGTGTCAAAAGACGCGGCAAGTCTTCTAGTCTGCACTCGAAAAACTTTTTTTGCTTGGGAGGTGCGGGTTTTTTTGTGAGTGACGTCATAAGTGGAGGACTTTTAGGCCACCTTGGCCCACTTTGCCTGGCCCTTGGCGCCAACTGTTAGGTGGTAGTATGTCGTTGAAGTTTTTACTGGAAACTAGGCTGCAATCCGAGTCTTTTGATACTTTAAATGACCTGCTGGGGTTTCAGGATCAAAAGTTACGATGTAAGTTAGCAAAAATAATTGACTAATTAGATAATTAGGTAATTAATTAATTTGTTTATTTTAGATCATAACTTTTGAACCAGAAACGCTAGAAAATCGATCAAAGGCTCAAAAGACTCGGACTCGAGCCTAGTTTCCAATGAGAACTTCAGCCAAACACTTTGGCCTAGCGGTTGGGCCCTAGGCCAGGCAACATGAGCCAAAATGACCCCAAAACTACTTCATTTATGACGTCAGTCACAAAAAATCCGCACCCCCCAACCAAAAAAATATTTTTTCGAGTGCAATCTACTAGATTGGCCGATCTGTTTGAGCCCACGAACAGCTCTCTAGCGCAATCGGCGGAGGAGCTAGGGCGTTGGTAAGGCAACCGAAAACTGCTGTTTTTTAGGCCGAAATCGAAGTACGAATATATCATACGCCGGCTCTAAAAGTGTGAGTTAATGGTAAACTGGGGTGATCAGAAAAGGTCAGCTTGTGGGTTCATATTTGAAACAGAGTAATCTGTGTTTAATGTCCAGTGGCATCTCCTTACAAGAGTGTTGGAGGCAAACTACTGTTGTACTGTTCAAAGCTCCGGTGCAGATCCGTAAGGTATTTGTTGTACAACGGGTCCATAGTGACATTATGGAGAAGAAATCTGGTTCCATGCCGTACGCAACAATTGATCGCATTGGAGTTCTATATTTTATAGATATGTGGTTTGTTAGCTCTCCAAGCGGTCCCTTTCAGTAGGCAGAGAAATACTTAATCTTTTCTGACATCTGCCGAGAACACGCTGTATGTGTGAGTGATATAAACCTACTCCTAAGCATTACACCTGAGTATTGATACTCTTTTACGAGTGAAATTGTTTCGTTGGCGAAAAATAGTTTTACTGTGCCTGGTTTTCTCTTCTTTGTGAAAAGAACATCAGCGGATTTTGAAGCGTAAATTGTGAAACCAGATTCGATGCACCATTCATAAACCATCCTTAGAGGTCTCTGACACAGTTTTTCGAAATGTTTTACATGGGATCCACTTTCCCTTAAACAGATATCATCAGCGTACAAAGCTGAGGAAGAAGATATTTTGCTAAGAAGGCCATTAATCGTAATTGCAAACAGCACATGACTGAATATACTTGTTTGTGGGGTTCTGTTTACGGACGACTTAACTGCTGAAAAAGTAGATCCGACTCGAACCTGAAATTTACGATTTGAAAGAAAACTCGGATAAAATTATACGTGTTTCCATTGATGCCCATCTTTAAAATCTTTAGGAGAAGAATGTTTTTATTTATCATGTCGTAAGCTTTCTCTACCTATGAAGACCACTAGTGGGTTGTGACTGTTGGCAAACGATTTTGGAACTGCGTCATTAAGGCGTAATGTACAGTTAGTTGTTCTTCTTTCTCTAAAGCCGTACTGCTTGATGTTTAACAAATTATTATATTCAAAGTACGATTTAATCAACGAATAATAATTTTTTCCATCCGTTACGTTGCTTGCAAACGATATTGGCTTGTGCGATGAGGACATATACGCTTATTGGGTTTTGGAACAGGTATTACCATCGATCTTGTGTTGAATGAGAACACTCACGAAAACGTTTTCAGGTATGGTCACTAATGAACAAATTGCATGAAACCAGCGCTTCTGATACATTTACATCCCCGAGTGCAGTAGCGCACGAAATTTTCACGTAAGAGAATCTGACTGTTATGCAAATGACTGGTGTTAAGCTCTCACTGATTTACAAATTGTTCAGCAAGTCCAGTGGCTCCAAGATCCAGTTTATCAGGAACTTTGTTTGGAGCAAGTGTGTGCCAGAAGATGCAAACTAATCAGCACATCTGCAGAAATATTCACGTTGTTCTGCCACATTACTCGAATGGGCACGGCGCGGACTATGTTTTTTTCACTAAACACACTATATTTTCAAATCTTCATGAGAAAATTGAAGAGAACCACCAACCTCAGTCAAGGAGAAATGCCAAGTTGGATCTTTAAGCAACGTATCTACATCTTTCAACATGACACGGGACTTCAGAGGAAAGCGCTTTTTTGCCTGTTAAAACAGTATGTCATATGTAACGCATTTGGATTTCAACAGCACTTTGGCTAAAACGTTTTACATGAGCAGAACAAGAGTTAGACGTAACATGAAATTTGTTGCGTGTAACCAATGCAAACGAGGATTTCAGACTGTCCGCGCATTTCCACTTAAAAAAAAACAGAAACAAAGTGGTCTGAAAGATCTTTTACTTTTCTTGCGTACAATTATTTTTGACATTGTTTCAGCATTTAGAGGTTCGAACTTTGCATTTTCACTGCATTGCTTAGCTTCGCCTTTTTTCATGTTTCAGAAACGGCATTTAACAACTTGTATGCCGTTTGATGGTTGAATTTGCGATCAAGTATTTCAGCTGTTTTTCCTCTTGTATGTGCATGGAATTCTGAAGTGAAATCCCAGAAGACTAAAAAGCAGAAGCTACAAAACCTAGTAAGTGTAATCGTACAGGAAAATCTTCAAGTATGTTCTGAACTTTCTGACTGTTATCTACAACTTGCAAAATAATTGCCCTTGAAGGATAAGAATATAGGTGCGAACAAAGGTAACTGCGATAATCAAACCTTATCTGAAGCACCAGAGACACATAATAAATGCAATTAAAATTAAATAGTGTAGCAGGACTCACATGCAAAAACTGATAAATTCATTTACGCTGTAAAATTGATAATCAAAATATCATAAAGGTTTTAGGAAATGCCGTTTTTGCTCTATGAATACGCTTATTAAATGCACAAAAGCACACCTGTTTCATTTCCCGTGTAATACATTCTAGAGGAGTGATGTATACAGGGCGCAGTGACAGCAACGCCGAGTTTATGAGAACACTGAAATGCATAAAAATGTCCTTTGTAATATACTTCTTGCGGTGCTGATTCCTGAAAACAGCAGCACTGTTAAATCGACGTTTGTCCAAGACTTACCTCTGATGCTCATTAAAACTAACAAACGCATTGCCTTGGTTGTCAAAAGCAAGCACTTTCCGTAGGCAGGGACGGATCTGTAAGACCACATAGTACCATGTACATTACTTTCGTGTGGAAAGTGGTTATAACAAAATATTTTTTTCAAATTCACATTAGTATAGCAAATCTACAACACAAACCCACAAACGCTTCAGTGTTGCACATGTTCTGATAGGAATTTTGATACACATCTACTGTTGTGAAAAATGATACCTCGAAATTTCCCATAACCAATGGGAATTTTTTGTCAAATTTTGAAACTTTATTTGTATGACATTTCAAAGTTACAAAGTATTTCAAAGTTAAATGTGAGTGTACAAGGAAAAGTGTTTTACAAACGTGTTTGTGACATTTTCACGACATACGTTTCTTTCAAACTGTCAAAGAAAACATTGGTCATCTTTAATATGAAGAAATGTGCTAGTACTCACAGCAATAATTTGTTCGGGAATGCCGATCTGTCCTGATTGCATTCTTCGCACTAAACTGCTTTCGTGCAAAACTGTAACCTCATCGCCTACCTGAAATAGTCCGAGAACACCTTGTGTTCTGTTAAACGATGTGTGGAAGACAAAAAGTGCCAGCTCAGCCAGCTTCATTTTTCTACTTTGAATCTCTCAAACAAATAGATGACAGGAGATATTCTAACATTGTCCAAGATATACTTCTGAAACGAGGGTCTTTCAAACTGACATAAGCTTCACACATACCTTTAGACTCCCCATCTGTCTAGGTGGTAGTTCATCTTCTCCGCTACTTAAGCACAGGCATCTTCTGCTAATTGCCCAGCTGCATTGTAAGAAACAATCAAGAAGAAAAGTACTGTACAGTATATAGTACGAACACTTAAGTCTTTATCTATTTTACTTCACAATTTATGATCAGTTTTGTGGACTAGAAAGTAAAGAGCAAATATGTTTAACATACAATGGATATAGAGAGTAAGTAAGTAAGCTTATTTGTTACGATACAGAAAAGAAAAGCGGAAGCAAATACTTTTTGAATGTACTGTACTCGCAACAAGGACGTCGAAAAAAACTAAAGTTGTCCAATTGAGGCGCCCCAAAACTTTGTCAAATCAAACACATTGCCATAATGCATAAACACATGATAAGCGTCGCAACACAGAAATATTTTGTACAAAACACAAAAATTGACAATAACAAGTAAAGGAAAGCATTGCACTCCTGAAGAAGGTAACTGCAACCACAGAAATGCGTATAGCGAAACATGGTTGAGTGAAAACAAACCTATTCATAATATGAGTACAGATAATCCTTATGCTGTTTGCAGAAAATGACATGGGGCAAAGTTTTCAGAATGTTTCATTAACACTAAAAAAGCCTTCAAAAAACTATACATTTTTATTCTGAGACGTTTCGGATTAATCTTAATCCATCTTCAGTCAAAAAAATAATAATTATTTTTTTAGAAATCCTTTCTATAGATAAATTTTGGTTGTCAGCGACTCTGGTATTGCAAGAATGAAAACTAAAAATAATTTTCAAAAAGTTGTCATAGATTTTGAGCAACGCACCGTGATGTAGTCTGTGCATACGTTTTGCCAATCTAGTCGATAGGTTTCATTTGGCTTCAGCACATTAAGATATTTATATAAAGATGTAACATGACAACTGTAATTACTAAACGTCAAATTTATATCAATATGCAAAATGCTCAAAGTCCGCAGAACGGAACTGTTAGTTGTACCACATGACATAATAAAACATTGTAATTGACAACAAACAAAGCTATAGTATGAGACGTAAAGAACGGCAATGGGTTGAATTTTCGAATTTTAAATATTAAACGAAATCTGGTCTTGAGTGGGTTGTATTCCATAAGATTCAAGGCATCCCGCTTGGCGATATTTCATTTGAAAAAGATTCTATGTATTCAAATACTTTTAACTCAAAATGATGTTCGTTGAGTTCAAAAAATGTGTCAAATACCTCGGCGTCCTCGTTGACAGTATAATGGACTGGTCTTCTCATGAACAATTGGTGAGAACTAAATTATCTCATGTAATTTTTCCTTGGATTTTCTACCTAATCGGTGTCACAACCTGACGAATGTACAATCTTAATGACTTCAAGGAAGCCAGTCATTAGCCATTGTTTTCAATAATATTGAGATATTTCTATTGGCCTCTTGCAGCGCAACACAAATGTTAAAACTGAAAACGTGGGAATCGTTTTTGAATAAATCTATGCTTTAAATTGCATTTTACAGCGGTAACGAGAATTGTAATAAGGAAAACAAAGGAAATATGTAAGCTGACAGCGGAAGTCCATCGAACTATTTCTAACATGTGTCATGCTAAGTGAGACAAAAAGTCTGCGACAATGCTCACCAGGGTAAGGTGCAAAACTGTAGAGAGAACTGTAAAAAACATTCACCACTCCTGCTGCAAATCAATGAAACTTGAGAGCAGGCCTGCTTGTATTTCATTTGCCGATGATGCTAAACCAGTGCTCTTCAACATGAGTTCCGCCGAACCCTAGGGTTCCGCAAAACATATAGTGAGGTTCCGTGAGGGTTACTCGTTTTTTAGGGGAAATCATTTTTTGCTTCAGTATGTTGATGCATCGTTATGAAATTTTTCAGATCACTGTGCCTCATTCAGACTACAAGTAGGCCAGTTAATTATACACGAGGTTGAGTGCAGATAGCGGAACAAGAAATATTGACAGTTGTTGCGTCACTTGTTCATTGTTGTGCAATTAGAATGAACGTTATGCCTCACAGTCATGCATCATTGCCGATGTACAGTTCACAGCAGGGTTGCCAAATCGGATTTTTTGAACCCAAATTTTGAAATTCTGGCTTTTTTGAACACCTTTGGTTTTTTTGAAAAAAAAAACCAAAAAAAAACCAGACAAAATCTGGCTCTTTTCAGTGGGAAAGGCTTGGCTCTGGAAAAACAATGTCTGAGCTCCATATTCATTACAGATCTCTTCTGAAAAGAGTCTATGATCATGCAGGGTGCAAAGAATACTGAAAATATTTCAATAAAACCGTGTTTGTTAAAAAAGCTACCTGAACAGTTGGGTCTTCGCCGGTATGCAGTCAATACACATCCGGATGAATTTGTCCCTGAGCCCCCCCTAAAAAAATCCTGGATCCGCCTATGAACTGTGTGTAAATACACATTTCGAATAAGGCGTTGTTCAGAGAATGGTCTGGCTGATTTACAGTGGGGCTATGATTATTATTTTTAATTACGTCATATTGCACCCGTCCTTAATGTTGATTCAATATGGAGGAAAGTACCTATGCATCCAATTTCTCTGTAGTTTGGGGCATAATAGGAGAAAACTTAAGTGATGGGAGATTACCGGTAGCCTTTTTGTTAGTTTTTAAATACTGTAAATACCATCCTTTTAAGTAGCTTCTGTGACAGGTGTCACCTGCGATTGCTGTCGTTTCTAAACGTGCCTTTTAAGCAGACTAGCGATACAAAGCGGTGTTTGAACTTACAAAAATATGATGACAGACTGGTATAAGTAGCCAGTAATACACTTATTTATTTTAGTGATGAATTTTTAGGAAACGTTAATCGAGTGCTTTGCTTGCATGTAGTCGAAAAATCTGTACTTCGCACTTGCAAAAGCAATTGTGACTTTCTCCTTCACCGCAACGTAGTGTTACGAGGCGTTAATATTCATCACATTATAGAGCACTCATCTTTGGAAACCCCAGGGTTGTCGAGTAGGTGAAGAAGAGGCAGTGATTCCCAAAACATACGCGAATAATTGTAATTACAAACATTCAACGCAGCAATAATGTTACCAGAAAACTTCGCAGATTTCAAAGGCTGTTATTCTAGAAAAAATCGAAGAGAATAGAAGTTCGAACTGACTTCTAGGATGCCATAATTTGCCCTCGAATTTGAACTGAGCTAATATATCAAAAAATAACTGTTGAGGTAATGTTTGCTTGTATCTACACAATAGAGAATTTAGTAGACAGTTCGTTTGGTGTCATTTCTCCAAGTCTGGGTTTTGGACAGGACTCAAAACTTTAAATTTAAAGGACTGCACCGGACTTGAAAAAATATTGCAGTTCGCTTATCTCTGTCGTAAACAGGTAAGTAGGGGATGGTTGCGAAACACTGTTATAGAGCAACAGTGGTGTGTTTGGCGGGTTAATGGGAGTTTTTGCTTTGCCTCTTAAAAATCTTGTTCACGTGTATCTCAACAAAAATGGTGAAGTTGTTTCAAAACCGTAGGCTTTGAGGCGGAATTTAACAGTATAAATCACAGCACATATGTTCAGCAAAACAAGATGGAACTCTTGTTTGCCTCGGCTAGATTGATGCAATTAAAATGAGAAATACGGAAGTAACGACAGGTTTATTTTAATCCCTTTTTTGCACAATATCCTGTACCTATTGAAACCTAGACATAATTCATTTTCGATGTTTGTCAATTTTCCATGTACAAAAACGTGACACAGAGAAACTAACAACACTATAGTGCTCGAATACAAACTATCTTACAGTAATTCTGTGTTTATTTACCCATCGCGTTACGAATATGTGAAAGGTAATTCAATGAATGAATGTCTGCATCGAGGTGATTGATTCAATAAATTTCAGCAACGGCATGATTATGATTTAAAGACATAGGGAAAGTTTTTGTCAGATTAATTTTTTGCAACCTAACATAGCAGGTATTACAAATTTGCCAAGCTGTAATGGGACAACTTTTAATGCAAAGGTTATAATTTTTTAATTATTGTAACATTTACTGGCTCACTGGAAAAGTGTGGCCCGACATTTTGAGCAGTAAACGGGTTATGCAGAAGATCGCTATCACTATCCAACCAGGGTCTCTAGCGACTGCCATCTGCGCCTCCCAAAATCGTCAGTGTCGTCATCGTCATCGCTGTACTCCTCATCGTCAGACGTTAGCAAATCACTCAACTCTGACGATGTTTCGTCAGAAGACTCATTGTCTCCTTTTCTGAACGTTGCCAAAGCTTGTTGCACATTCATGATCACTTTGTCTATTTTACTGGTTATGGCAAAAGTTGCTAGTAATTATAGGCTAAAAACAAAAATTGTCGGCATGTAAATTTTCGACAATGTACTCTACGTACTATCTGCTGTACGTAGCAGGTAAGAAACGGGGTATATCATCAAAACGTACCTCATACCACATCAGATATTAGCAACTCTCAGCGAAAACGCTACAACAGCATTCCACCAAAAACGCTCGTACCGTTGCCTATCTGAACTGACATTGACCTATAACAACTCATCCATAAAACCACCGAAGCTTTGGTAAACCCTCTAAGGAATTTCTCCTAAAGCACCAGACACGCCAAACAAGAAAAAGGCATGAGTAACTCTCAGCGAAAACTCTGCAACAGCAATCCAGCAGACATGCTCTCCAGGTTGCTGTGAGCTAACAATGTGAGCTAACAACTCATGCATGAAACCTCCAAAGAGCTCCAAAGAGCATAGAGAAAAACAACCGAGAAACTCTGGCGATCAGCACCAGACATACCAAACAAAAAAAGGTTCTGTCACTGTCTGCTTCTCTCGTGCGCATTTCATATGTGTTTGGACCTCATATGGCAGCTGCAACATCAAATGCACTCCACACGTGTAGTTGGACTAATTTGCATAAATTAATAAATGCACATATCACGTGCACTGAAACCACAAACACTTGCCTGGCAAGACAAGCGTCTAACTCTTATGCTGAGCACATGGCATAATGCAGATACAGCACCACATAAGCGCTGGGTCAAGGGCAGGCAAGAGGAAGTTGAAAAACCTGTCGTTATCAGTGACTACACAGACTATATGGGCGCAGTAGACCGTTGCGATCATTGCTGTTCGTCGTATTCATTCACACGGAAGACCCTGAAGTGGTGGAGGAAGCTGTTTTTCTGGCTCCTGGAAGTGAGTATTGTAAATTCTTTTAAATTCAAGTCAAGAATCGGCCTGCCCTCAGGCACCTCACCCACGGAAGAAAACTTCTGCAGCTTCTTGGTGCTACTCGGTCGAGATCTCACAAACGTAAACGTGCCCGACTAAGTACCACTGATACAGCACAAAGGCTCAACGGGTTGTCTCATTTCATTGACAAATTTCCAAATGGTCGCCATAAAAATTGCATGGTTTGCACCACAAAGGCATGCCGAAAAACAACTGTGCTCTCCTGTGAGACCTGTGAACGGCAACCTGGATTACATCCCGGGGCTTGTTTAAAAAAATGTCACACTGTTGAGAACTACAAGAATTGAAGCCCGTGTTATCATATGCATTGACTGTGGAGCAGGCGCGGATTTACCATTATGCTTAAAAGGCTTAAGCCTAGGGCCCCCAAAATTGGGGGCCCTATAATTTTGGAAATAAGGACAATTTCCAGCGTTTTTGTAAGCAATTGCATTGGAATTTTTGTTTTAGTTCAACGCACGTTTTTTACTATGTTGCTAAAAAAAGATTTCTATAGACCAACGCTCCCCAAACTTTTTGGATGCTGGGACAAATTCGCGATATTATCAGTGTCCGCGGGCTGGACTCTTTTGTGTATCGAAAGCAAAAAATACAACATGCATAGCACTAGGCACATTAGTATTTTTCTATTTATTTTCTTTGCTCGTTAACATCTTTGCAAAGTGATTTATGAAACTACTTCTTTTGTCACATAACGGTTGTAGGTTAATATTTGGTTCCATGCTTGATGCTCCAATAAGGAGAGTATAGATCAAATATGCATCTGAAATTCTTTTCACAATTGACAGATAACACCTACGCTTCACACTCCAAATTTCCTCTACAATTTGCAAATTTCGCAGCACTGATGCAAGCTAATGTAGTGTCGACAGAAGTTTAGGTGCCAGGCCAAGCACATGTACAATACAGGGTTGCCAAGTGATGGACCAAAAATGTCAAATCGCTCGTCAAAATATGCCAAATAGCATCATAAATATGCCAAACAAGCCGAAGCAGCAGGTTTTGAATTACCAGGATAAGTAAAGGCAAAAATGCGATGTTACTTGGAATCAAGCCTGGAAGCACTGCATATAAATATTGTTTAAATCTCCAACAGTGCCATCTACTCACACAAAAGTCTTAATAAGAAATGCCCATAAATATTTGAAACATCACAGGTTGTGAAAATACAGACATGCACTATGCCACAGCTTTAATTGCTTTGAATCTGGTGCACAAGCAATTGATACGTTATACATGTCACATGCCACAAAATTTCAAGTATCTAGTGCTTTTAAACGCCACAAAATATCTACAGTATTACAAAATGGAGCAGTCACAGAGAATCCACAAACAATATCAGGTTTTTCAGGTTCGCATGGACGACATATGCCAAATCGCTAGGCAAAATATAGCAGAGGTACACAACACAGGGCCGATGGGCCAAATGTGGCCCGCCAGACGTTTGAAAATGGCACGCAAGCGATGCGCTGAATGCAGTCAATGCTTTTCAAGGTAAACTGAAGTACCTTCGCCAGCAATTGTCAATTGACAACATGATGCAATTCGAAAGCATGTCTTCATTTATAAATAAAACTCAGACAGTCTTGGTACCTGACTTTGAAAAATACGTGAAAATATGTGAAGACCTTCGTGAAAACTTTTCAAAACGGTTTCAAGATCTTAATGGCCAGGAGACGCAAATGTATTTGTTTCTAAAACCATTTGGTGGGAACTAAGAAATTGTTATTGGCATTGACTTCTAAGGCTTGTAGTTAAACGAAGCTTTGCACAACCCTTTCCAAGGAAATTCATTAGTTAATTTTTACTCTTTACTCTAGAATAAGAGAACTATCCGGTGTTGTTGAATAATAATGCAAAAATCTGGATTTGTAAACTTGCTAGCACGTACTTTTGTGAACAAGTCTTCACACTCATGAAAATAAATCTAGGCTGCGAACTATGGTAACAGATGGACATTTAGATGCAGTAATGCGTATTGCTATTTCATCTGAAAGCAAAATTTTTCAACTTTGCTCCAATGAAAACGTGTCCAACGCAGCGTTTTTTTCCGCGAACTAATTTCTCATGTATGTTTTTGGAAATGCAAAGAGTTGTTTGTTGTTTTGTGTAATAAAGAAGTTCGTTTTTACTGTATGAGCAAATTCACTTGACATGGTGTAGCCGGCAACTTGGTGTTAAGCAAAATGTTTGCCTGAATATCTAATTGAGTTGTGCACCCCTGCTGTATAGCTTCAATAAATGTCAAAAAAACTGAAAACACTAAAGTTTAAACTCAAAGCAGGAAGGTTATTAAAAAATACCAAACAACTTTTTTTCTGCCAACACTACTGAAAAGCCAAACAGCATTTTCTCAAGCCAAATCGCTTCAAATAAGGCCGAAAGTCTGCAATTCGGCATTAAAAATGCCAACCTGGCAAGCCCTGGTACAACACAAGGGTGCTCGTGCGCAGCAATTTCCAACGAAAAAAGCAGTTATGACCTAACAATTTCCTGTGTTTGCGTTTACTTTTCTGTGTTGCTCGCAAAATATAACATTACAAACGAATGGCCTACATCCTCAGCTAATCACTTTTCAACTCAAACTTTTGTAGTTGAACTTTAAATCGAAACGGACAGCTTGTTTTTTTTTTATTTTTAAAGCCCATCGGGTTAAAATTCTCAAATACAACAAATGTTTTTGCTTTTTGTGTAATTACATCTTACATTAATTTATCCACACGAAATTCTTACAATACTAAACATTCCTAGGAAAGCTCGCGCTCCGGATCTGGCCCGCGGGCCGGACTTTGGGGACCGCTGTTATAGACGTATGAGCGCAAAGGACTGAAGTGAATGAAGATAAGCACTCTCTTTTTACGGCCTTGAGAATTGGTCATTGTTACGTGTAATGTGAGGAACAAAACGCCTGAATCCATTTTTCAGATTGCACGAGGCCAGTGAGGTACTTTCGTTCAGCTCAGGTCTATCTCTTGTTGCTTTTAATGGGTGAGATACGTTGTAAAGACAAGACTAACCTGCGCTGGAGGTAATTCTGCAGATATTCAGTGGAGCAAAATGTCAGCTGTTTCTAATACCGCGCATGTTAAGATGGGATGTTCTTTGACTTCAATTGTTTTGTGATAATCTTCGGCCATTCCATTCTACAGCTCAGTGCATAGAAAAATATTTTAATTACTGTTGAACTAGACACATATATTGGTGTACCAGTAAGGCCAATTTGCAGCTTGAGCTTATTAGCTTAGTTAGCAAAGTGAGCTTCACGTGGAAGTTGTTAAGTAATCAATATTACGGTAGATCTACAGTAGGCTTACTTGCATTAACTTTAGAATGTCGAAACGTACATATGGTTCTGGCCAAGGTTCTAACAAGCCAAAAGCGAGAAAAAGTCACTGCCAAAGCAGATGCACTACGAGCTGTTATTGAAAAGACAAAAAAACAATAACCCAGTTTTGTAGTAAGCCAGAAGGGTCTACACCAGAGGTGGCCGCGGATCTGGAGTGCCGGAGTCGACTCCGACAGGATTCTGCGTTTTCTTTCGTACCCGGAGTCAAAAATTTGTGAAAAATTGGACCCGGATTAGGAGTAACTTTTCATTTTCAGCAGCAGCAGGAGTCTGCCTGGTTTTCATATGTGGCATTTGCTAAGTGAAAAAATTGCTGAATTTCGGTTGCATTGATGGTAGCCAGAGTCTAAACAGAAGCTGGAATCTCAAATTTGAAAATATTTCGCACCTTGGCCCAGATCCGGGTTCAAAAATTTTGGAACAGGATCGGAAGTGGGAGTCTGAAAATGTGACTATGGCCTCCTCTGCCTTACAGAAGGGCCCCCAATTTAAAATAGCCTAGGGCCCCGAAAATGAAAATGCGCCTCTGCTGTGGAGCAACGCATTGTTACAAAACACTGAAAAAACATAACATACGCTGTCTCTGTCTTGCTATACTGTCGTTATGTTTGCAGTTGTGTTCAACTTTTCTTTATGTTATGTAGACGTGTACATAACGTTAGTTAAAAAAACGGTTGGTTTACCAAAAAACAGGTTGCTTTGGACGCTGTCAAAAACTGCAAGGAATGGAGCCCGTGTTATCATATGCATTGACTGTGCAGCAACACATATGTTCAGAGCTGGGCAGTAACGAGCTACTAAAATAGCGAGCTACTGTAGCGAGCTGATTTTCGAGTACCGTCAGCTGGAGCGCCGGTCTTTTTTGAAAAAAACAACGGATGCAGTAGCGAGCTATCACATTTTACCCGTATTTCGCTATTCGCTACTTTGGCGTGAGAGGTAGCCAAAGGAAATGTTCGCAAGAGCTCTTCCGTCAGCACACGTTGATAGTAATTATTCTTCTCACTGTTTAGCGCTGATTTTGGATGAATTGTTTGCGGTAAGACAGCAGCATTAGGAAAGATTTAGCTCAGGTTGCTTTTGTCCTGATCGACAGGTTCCACGTTAGTTCCTTAAAAACTCAGCATGAGCTACAAACTTGAAGCAGTTGGGGTTTCGAAGCATTGGCTACTGCTACCAGTAAAGCTGCGTGTGACTGAACTGAATGCTTGGAAAAATACGGCACTGGGTTCAACATTTCGAAAAATATGGCACCGGGTTCAACATTTCGCTGCATGTTCAACTACTGCTTTTGTTTTGAAGTATATGTCAGTATGACAGTTTTTGTAGCTTGCTTCAACTTCAGGATATTTGGCTGTATGCATAACTTGAAGCAAACATGATTCTGTCTTGAAGACAGTGCCGTAGCCAGGGGGGAAGAGGAGACATCTGTCCCCGGGCGCAGCATTTTGAGGGCGTAAATTGAGGTTGGAATGTCAGGTAACAATTACGAAATGTCAAATGTCAGCGGATGATAGTAATTGCGATTTACGAAATGTCGAACGCCAGTCTCTGACACCCAGTTGCAAAATATCATCAAGATCACCAAGGTTCGCAAAGGGAGCAATTACAAGCATTATTGACGTTTGAGGCGTCGCTTGTGTCTTCAGCAACCAGCGCCCGCATGTGGTATGACTGACGGTTGCGTCACAATGCTTTCAGAGAGCCAGGCTTGCTAACTTTCCCACTTCGTTCTCATTCTATAGTTGCGTCACAATGGACAGGAATCCAGCATTCATAGTGCATGCAACTGCGCATGCTTTTAGAGCAGCATAAACCTTATTAGTATGTTGTTACGATAACATATCTGATGCTGAGAAATTATTTGATCTTTGATGGTTTGACAAACTTCATGATGAAATGGACTTGATGTGGTTCTGAAGGTAATTACGATGATTTTTATTTGTGGGATGTTTAGTAAATCTTGACTACTTTTGCAAACTTCTAATTGCAAATGGGCAACAGCGTTGAGTATATTAGTTATAATTGTGTACTTTTTCAGTTACTCTCAGGGACGCGCGTAGAGCGGAGGCCTTGCTTCCCCTGTTCTTTCAAAAGGGAGGCAAAGAGGGGGAGATAACTTTTCACCACAGTATCATATGGCATTTCATGGTTAACAGATCTAGTTGAAACAAATTTATTGCAGCTATTCACGCACCCACAACATTCAGAATGGTTTCCTACACTCTGTTATTATTTCTGAGGTCAACAGTGTGGCTGAACAGAAACAAACATACTGGTGAATAAATTTTTGTTTGTTATAAATTTGCATTTCTCTCAATACTTTTACTGACCCCTGCCCTACCGCTGCTTCGGCTGCTACCTGTGTTTTATGTAATTTCACCTACAAACTGAGCATCTTCACAGACATGATTATCGAAATTTAGATCACAAAAATGCTAGCAAAACTTCTTAGAGCGTCACTGGCGTTAGATATTTTCTAGGTTAAAATATTTGACAAGTTTAAATCTTATCACCTTTTTGACAAAATAATCGATAAATTTTCACCAGCAAAAGCAAAAACCTTTGACCTTGGAATTAGATAATTGCAAGTAAAGCATCAGGTTGCAGTGTTTCTTTTATTTTATGCTGCCACGAACTGGCTGGGTAGGAGTGCCTAAGCTGAGTTTGTTCCCAGGCGCGGGAAACCCGAGGTACGCCACTGCTTGAAGTGTCGTTTGATTTTTGCGAAGTGCTTTCATGTCCATTGCTGCAACATGATACTGTAGATAAAAATGCTGTTTGGAATCTACGTAATTGTATTTAATTTCGTTCAAATCGGCATTATTACAAGAAAAACTTCTTGCAATAATGAAATGTCGCGTTTTTGCTACATCGCACGTTCTTTTTCTTGCGGGCGTCACTGCGTTTCTTTCACATTGCAGTTAATTTGGGGAAACGCTATTTTTGTAAGCGTGATCGCAGGGGTCTTCACATTGAGCTTCGTGCCTCGGATTGTGATAACTAAACTCCAACAACTACATAATTCCCTTAATGTTTCTAATCTGACGACTTTAGTCTTATGAAAAAAATACCGTCTTTGAGAACCGTGGATGACATTGTTATTACTTCACCTTCATATTAGCATTGTGTGTTTTCATTACCATTTGCATTTTCTTAGATGCTTACAACGTACACAAGCCCAGCAACAAACATTTTGCACCCGTGAAAAAACAAACTTTTCGCCGAACAAAAAAATGCATATCAACGTTGAATAAAAATCGCCAGTTTGTCTACTAAGCGATGCCAATCGTGAGCAGCATAATCTATGCGATTGCAGACATCCACTGTAGCTTTTCAAGTAACATAATCAGTTGTTGCGCACCGTGTTTTTCCCAAATCGAAATGTTTGTGATGCAATGTCACAATTCATCGGTCTCGCTGGGCTACCCTCCTCCTTGCAACGACCCTGTTTTATATCTAAGCACCTTGGAAAACGCTCTTCAAAACCGACCAAGTTGAAAATGCAAATTTTTTTACGGCTTAGCATTAACGCGCGTAGAAAGCAAAGCTTCTTTGTATTCCATGGGTTGCGCTGCTTGTAAGCAAACCTACTAAATGTTTGCGGTTATTTTTTGTACCGCAACATCTCGTCATGTTAATTGCAGTGTATCAAACCAACCAACACTGGACATCGAGCAGTAAGCTTTCACAATGAATCCAATGCGCAGAACAAAGTTACATTCAAATGTTGAAGTTGTCATGCTTTTAACGTTGTGCACCAACTTTCTAGTTTTTGCGCATTTTGCTTTGCAATCTTCGCCAATGAAGTTGTACTTTTGATAATTGCCTTGCAAACATTTTCCCGAAATCACTAACCAACATATTTTGTTTACTCCCTTCTTTCTTCACTTGAAACATTTCGAAGCATCTGGGTTACTTTGTGTTGTAAAAGGAATACTGCTAGACATCGGACTTAATTTTGAGATATTCCCTAGTAGGCTACTCCAAATCAGTAATTTTTTCTACTCACTAAAAATCTGTCTCCTATATAAAACTATTTTCGTTGAAGAACTTTACACTTTCACTAACCGAGGCGCCGAAAGCGCATTACTTTTGTTTTCTGCTACTCATTCAAAGTTCTGGTGTTCAGCAAAAATCAAATAAGGCTACTTTGCCAAACACCAAAACTTTTTCTACTGTAAATCTCGCGTTGTGCGTGCAATCGCTATGCTTATTGCTTCACAATAATTTTTTAGTTTTCAACGTCAGTGATAACTGCTGATAAAGTTCGCATAATCTGTGGACGTTGCCAAATCACAATGCCCGGTCACTTGAAGGTTTGGGTTTCCGAGCATGCTACAGCGCGTCCGCTCAATCTCCTACCGCCCCGTTTTGAAAACCAAACGTTCTGGGAGATCTACCGGAAAGTGTTACCTTGGAGATGAAGGATAAATCACTTCACGTCAAACTTGTTGTCGTGAGTTTGCTTGAGCATAATTTAAATCAACAAATCTCACATTTTCGTTCTTTTGACTCTACACGCAGAGTTAACACTGAAGAAAGTTTTCGTTCATTTACGTTTAAACCTGACATAGCCCTACCATACGTCAGGTAGTTGGGCTTTTTTTGTCATTGCAATTTCGCTGAAATTTATTTGCCTCAATGTGTTAAGTCAAAATTACAGGATACCATTTATTTGCAAGTGGCCATCGCCTGGGCTAAACAAGCAAAGTTGGTGTTGAAAAAAATTTCTTTGATTAACATTCTTACCTGACACAGCCACACAACGTCAAGTGGTTGATTTCTTGTATCATCACGATCTTGCTAAAATTTTATTCACCTCCATGTGCTAAACCGCAAAGCACATGATGTCGATTTTTGCATGTGATCGTTGTCCGAACGTAACACCAAACTTTGGCTGCTACAACTTCGCATTAGAAAAAGAACTGTTTTCTGACCGCTTCGCTTGATTTTCCTCAGTTGTTAAATAAATTCTGTGTGGTTCTTAGCCTTTTTTTGCATATTTTCATGCAAAAGTTTTTCAGATATTGCGAAAACGTACGTATGGGCATTGAATGTACTGACAGGGAAACTTAATTTCATAATGGAATGAAAGAAATTTATGATAGGATATTTTATAAGAAGATTTCAGTACTGTAGTGGATGCGTAGTGGTACGTGAAATCGATGTTCTATAAAAATATTTAACTTGATTGATTCACTTGCTTGTCACCTTTGTGGGGACCCGTAACTTGAACCGGCCTGCAGATATGTGCAAGTTTAAATCATCGCAAAAAGATAAAAGCAGACCCGTCAGCAGATTCCTCGAAAGCTTTCACAGTAACTCGAGAGGTTTCAATTGTTAATGTTAGATTTATTTTTTTAGAGCTGATGCCGGCTGCTTAATGCGCATTGCACACCTTTGAAATTAAAACATTCAACACTTAGATTGCACTTTCAAAAGCTGGAATGTTAAGGAAACGGTGTTTGGTCAATTCGCTCTCGAATATCTAAATAACCATTCCTTGCACCAGGCTATATAAACTACGTTCTACACAAAACTACTATCGCGAATACATTGAACCATGCAGAAACAATGACCTCAGTTTAAAATACAAGTTGTCGGTAATTTCTTCAGTGGTTTCACATGAAACATAGATCAGCATAACATTTTTTTGAAAATCTAAAATAATGCATAAAAATTTCGTGGGAGGCTTTGGTTGCCCGCTTTGTTCCCCACCCTGGTTACGGGCCTAATTCAATTTACACGCGCATTAAACTCTGCGACAAACAGTTTTGATCTTTTATTGCTTGATCATTTTCTTGAGTACTTTTCACACAGCACAAAACTTACATTGATAAAGGCGAATGCTAGCCTACAACAATCGATTCACAAAGCTAAATGCACTCTAAACAGGCGTTTCTGCAGTCTGTGTTTCAATTGTATGTGCATGTACTGCAAAATAATATTTCCTATATCCTAACTGTTCAATGACTATTTTGTTCAGATCACGTTTTTTCATTAACAACTTCTTACAAAAAAACATTTCAAGGTTAGGTTTTTCAAAATTGATCTTACGTCTGTAAAACAAGACCAACACTTTTTTAAGTTCAGCATAAGGAGCGGTATCGAATAGCGGTAGCGATAGTTCGCTACTATTTTTATTCAGGAACGGCTGCGGTAGCGCCGCTATTAAATTTAACAAAGAGCGGTAGCGACGCCATTTATAAAGTAGCGGTTGCCCACCTCTGCATATGTTGCAAAACGCTGAAAAAGCATAACATACGCTGCCTCTGTCTTGCTATACTGTCGTTATGTTTGCAGTTGTGTTCAACTTTTTTTTCTGCTATGCAGACGTGTTCGTAATGTTAGTTCAGTGAAAACGGTTGGCTTACCAAAAAAAACATGTTGTTTTGTACCTTCCGTTTTAAAAAATTTGATGATTAGAAAGGTACAGTAAATTTGTAAGTGTGGTCTACTTTTGCTTCGGCACCTCATGATACGAACCGAAAACGCGAAAAATTTGCACGATTTTAGAAAGCTTGCAAAAAATAGAGCAACTAGCATATTTTAAATTTTGTTCTAACGTTAGTGCATCAAAAGTTAGGGACGATCAAAGAACACACTGAACCAATAAGATGCGACAGTCACAATGATGCGGGCTTGCTGAGACCGATGCAGGGAACAATGAAGGACCACAAAGGGTAATAAGCCACCTATAGATGTTATTTGCGGACTGTTTTGTGCAAGCTAGGGAAATACTTTCAAGTGTTCACAAATAGCGTTTGTTTTTTATTGCTTTGCACCCGGTTTTTGCAGCAAGCAATACAATACAATTTAGAAATATGTATGCATGTGGTCTTCACCAAACGCCATAACAACTAGGTTTTGATTTATTTTAAAATCGGGTTGTTGCCTAGTCACTACTCTCCGTAAAGGTGACGCAATCGAATCAATTAGCAGTTGTTGATCGATCTGACGTAACTCCACGCAGCCTCAGCTCTGAAAACTGCAAGCAATTGGTTACGGGTGAAACGCTGAAGGAAGAAACATGAGCAGACGGAAGAGAGGCACAACATCGGTAAACAAAAAGCTTCATGCGTCGTAAGAAGGGAGATAAAATAGATTCAATTTGAATAAAATTTCAAGACTGAGGACTGGTGGTATTACGTGAAATCGATTTTCGATTTTATAAATTGTGCTGAACGATTGTAGCTTTTGTGGAGACTAGTTACTTCAACATCGAATCTCTGAAAAAACGCGGTAGCCTTGGGCTAGGGTTGCCAAATGGCCGGTATTTCACCGGCCTGGCCGGTATTTTACTGCTAATTTAGCAAAGGCTGGTAAAAGGCCGGTATTTTGAAAATTAGTGCATGAAACCGGTATTTTGAGAATAAATTATTTGCCACAACTACGAAAGAGCTAACGCCGAATTTCACAAATTATAATGACTCCAGTAGTGAATCTTGTCAGGACAGTTCTTCCAGCGAAGTTTATTTGCTGCTATTGATGCAATCCTTGGTGCGATTTTTGCGTCACGCACACAGAGAAATGTAATGAGCCAGCCAAATTACAGGCAAATTATTAATTGTGTCTTAACAATACTGATTGTCGCTCTGTTTTCCCTGAGCCGCTTACGAATTACGACACAGCTTAGTTCTGGCACTGTTGACAAATCAAAATGGCCGGTATTTTTACAAAACGCATCTGGCAACCCTACCTTGGGCAGTGCCCAGTGGGCACCTCCATTTTCAAAGATGCCGTTGGGCGCTCTTTGAGACTTTTGCGCTTAGTTTTTGTATCGTTTTGAATTCAGTTCATAAATTGAAATATGCAACAAAGTAATTCTTTTATCGACCTGGTCCCATATCTACCTTTCGTAGTGTCGATGTTTCTGGGTCCCTTTCTGAGAGCTAGTCTTGGGCCCTGCTTATGTGTCATCTAAAGTGGGTAAGCCGGTTTACTGCATCGAAAAAAATTGCTGATGAACCATTGACTTTGCAGTATGAGTTGTTCTACCATTTTATTCCAGTTGTTTATTGCAGCAGTTCATCATGAACTGCACCAAAGCATGGAGCTCAGCAACTAACTCGTTACAATCTTTTCTGGTTTTGGGTAAGTGTTGCATCCATTTACGCCGCACATCCATTTTTTCAAACTGCTGCAGTTGTTTGACCGTGTTACCGTTGTAATCTTCGTATTTTAGAATAACAATTTTCCAGTCCTGATCTGGTAGGCTTAGGCAAATGACAATGATCCTCTCTTCTGTTAGTTTGCTCAGTTTACTGTCTCTCTTTGTTATTAAGATAATAGCCGAATTACCTGTGCATTATTAAAGTACATTCCTTTTTTGACGTCAAAAAGTGAAAAAAGTTTTTCACTGTGGACGTGGTGGTGAAAGTCCCAATTCGTGCATTCTTTGCCATGAAAGTAAAACTAACTTGGCAAAGAATTTCAAAAGTTCTCCATGTATCTGATTTTCAAAAGCGTCATACGTCTTAAGTCAAAATACCTCTTTCCGGTTCTATAGAAATGAACAACTGCTTCTCTTTCTCCATCTTCCCAAAATGCAACAACTGTTCCAACCGTGTCAAAATCCTAAAAGAAAATATAATGATATTTCAAACCTGGCTGTTCTGAAACTTCAAGTGCCACATCTTCAAGTTTTAGAAACTCTCAGATAAAAAAGTAGATTTTAATCGACTCTCAGATTTGAAATTGTACCTCGGGTGATCTGATGACAACTTGCATAGTTAAACCTTGACAATAAATCTTAAAAAGACGTTTGGTGGTACAGAACTTGAAGATGGCGTGAAGTAGGAGATTCATCCCAAAGCTTTTCGTCTGACACTCTTCAGGGGATATCGTCAGAATGAAGTGGAGATACTACCGAACTGGTTTATATACAGAAAAGAAGAGATCTCATTGGTTAAA
>Ga0210059_1004778_pt1 | contig 21822 bp, 14 predicted proteins | sample Ectturendosymbi2_FD_188042 | JGI IMG/M metagenome (GOLD analysis project Ga0210059, IMG submission 188042) | Ecteinascidia turbinata endosymbiont from Florida, USA - Sample 2 (SPAdes) (version 2) | ecosystem: Host-associated > Tunicates > Ascidians > Unclassified | place: Key West, Florida...
TTCATTGGATTTTAAATGTGGTGCTCAACCGACGGAGATGCGTGTCTTTTGAACCTCCACCCTTGGGAGAATCATACATAACTAAAGTTGCAGACAGTGAGTTTGCAGTTCAAAGCGAGTCCAGTATAGACGTCGTTTATAGCGTCAACACAGAACGTGGTACTTCCTCTTGCCACTCAGGTGCAACAGGCAACATGTGAAAACACTTGAAAAGTGTTTTAATCCATAATCACATACAGAGTGACCTGATGTACCAAGGCTCGCCCGAGGAAAGAAGATACGCGATCTTTGCAGTTGGGCTTGAAAAAGCTCCATCCTAGCTTCTTTGCTAATGCAAAAAGCCCCATTGACAACACAAGCAATGATTTCACGTGCTCAACCACTTCACTTTGCGATAATACGGATGAAGCATCCGTCAGTGGGCCTGCAGCAAGAGAAGATGAGACTGAAAATGAAGACAGAAATGACGGTAATATACGAAATGAAGTCCCAGATTATTATCAGGTAAACAAGCAACAGCTGGAAAACTTCTTCTCAACGCTAAAGGCAAAATGGAGGCAATGCTGCATTCACGGGAAACAATGGAAGCACTACAAAAGGCAAATTTCACCCTTTCTGCTATGCAGTCAGGCGCCGAAATATTATCTACACTGGATGCCTTTGGAAAAACATCCGCAGTGTACAAGAACTTCGGACGTAAGATTAGGTGCCAGCCAACAGTCCTCTCTAGACGAAGAGCACATCAACCATGAGGATGTGCATCAGTAGCTAAAGGCAGACCGCCAAGCTGCATAACAGCTGGACGAAAGCGAAAAAGAAATCTCGCATCAAACATAGCGCTGAACCAACAAAATGCTAAAACACACGGCCATAACCACTAAAATTGAGAATATGGCCGTGTGTTTTAGCATTTTCCTAAGTTTTGTCCCTTGGTTCAGACTTCTAAATGCACCACTGCTCAGAGGCTCCATTTTTTTTCTGAGACATTTCGGTCATTTTTTGCTGAGACATTTTTGTCATGAGACATCTCGGCCATTTGTCTCATAGTTGTATTAAAACTCGCTGCAACAATGTTCATTAGCCTATATGACAATTTTTTTGGTAATTTCAAAATAATTTTGGTCTGTATGACCTAAAGAAAAACCCAGGCATGATGTACTTTTTCTCAGTGCTTGCCTGCAGTAGAAAACACTATTCTGTGCCTTTGCATGCCAATGTATGCTTGAAAATGCCTGTCTTGTTAGCGTCTGCTAAATTTAAGCTTGTATATGTATAGTAGGCTATATTCGAATACAGTGAAAACACGCTTTTTCAAAGGTGATGCATGTAAGCCTGGTGACATCACTAGGAATGAGTGATGCCTAGTTTTAATTGTAGTAGTAGTCTGGAAACACAAGTATTACTCTGCAATATTTTTCCTCACAGACTGCTTGTACAAGTCTTTCGTGGTACCTTTCAACAAGAAGGACTAGTGTTTATTTGTTTTAGCTGTTTGCGAGACATCTTACGCTCGAAGGCTGAAGCAAATGCAGCTTGCTACCGACCATTTCTGCAAAATCAAACGGTTAGAATCTTAGTGCGGCCCAGGATTGCCAGACATCTTTTGAGAAATAAAAGCCAAACCTTGTCCAAAAAAGCAAACGGGGTAAAAAAACAAATTGTTAAAAACAATGAAATTTCTGCCTTTTCCATGTGTTACCATGTTTTCTCCAAGGTGGTCAACAAAGCGAATGGCACTGTGACAGATTACGCTCACGGAAATCTGAAATTCAGGCACTTTCAGTGCTTCACTTTTGCTTCTAGAAGTCTCAATAACTTTGAAGGCAGTTTGTCCTGTCGGTGGAACTTTCCTCATATGTTTTTAGGTTTTTTCATGATTCATCAACTTACTGACTACTGTGCCTTGGTATAATTGTAGTGTGGCATAACTTGCAATATGCATTTTCTGAACAATCTTTGTCATAACTGCTCTTCTACTTTGAGGATGACATACCAATGAATTGCATTAGCATATAGTGTAGCCTATAAGCGCAAGGCAACATGTTTAAACAGTAACGACAATGACAACAACTGAATTAAACGAATCCTGTGTTTGGGAGATATGGGTTGCTAGATAAAGTTTGAGAAAATACACAAAGCATTGTGTAAGAAAGCCTAATAATAACACTTTTCAGCAAGATCGTTATTAAAAAGTCAAACAATTTTTTATGATGCCAACGACCTCTAAAAAAAGCCAAATTTGTGAAATGTGGCGTCAAAAAAGCCAATCTGGCAATCCTGGTGCGGCACCTTCCTTGAAGTCAGACAATGCTCTTTGTTGCATCACTAAATATGTAACGTCAAACTGTTGGTGTCCGTTTGAAGGAATGCGTGACTTCAGGACTAGCACACGTACAAAGGTTTTCAGGTTTAACCAGAAATTTATAAAAGTTTTGAAGTGCAGTGCAAAGTTTAAGTGCTGCCTAGTGGGCAAAATTCGTTGGTACTGGGTATGATGCACCAATCCAGCTGCATACTAGTCACCCGCACGGTGAAAGCCGCTGCTGCTTCACACAAGTAACTCGTTGCTAGGTGGGCGTGGCTAGACAGGTTTCATCAATGATCTGGAACTTTATCCGCAGTGTGATTGGCTGAAAATCTCTTATTCAGCGAATAAGGTTGCATTTTGTGAATGTGCGTACCGGACGAATAGACTGCTCCGGTCTTGCAGTAGTGATTACTAAAATTGGCAGAGAATCAAACATGTAGAGGAGGGGTGGGTAACCTTCGGCCCACGTGAACATCTGATATGGCCCAATCCAAACTTTCGTTACCCAAGTCATAGTGCAACATCTTGTCAAGACAAAGAATCATGATAAGCAGGTACTTAGATAGTAATTCAAAAGAAGCCACTCTTCCTCATAGTCAGATAAAGGTGGAATTTTAGGATAAAATCTATTGATTTTGCGGCCCGCCAGCGATAATGCACAATTCATGCGGCCCGGGATAGTAATTAGGTTCGCAACCCCTGATGTGGAGAAATCAGTTGTTGTTGGGTGTCTTTCATACTTAATAAAACATAGGAATATAATAGAGTTGTGTTCTTGTACCGCTTCTGAATCACGAAAATTTTTCAAACGAGTATTTTATTTGAAACAAATAAATTTAATCACGGGGACCCCTTACAGCGGGGTCCCGGGGCAATTGCCCCCATTGCCCTCCCCTTAATCCGGCCCTGGTGACCTGTGCAAATTTGCGTAAAGCTAACTTGTTCTACGTGGCTTCACCTTGCATTCACTAAATTCAGATACCTGACGGACATTCGAGAAAGCAATAAGTGTAATAGTTGCTTCGCCACATTGTCAAATATTCTTCAATTGAAATACTGCTCTTTGGTCAACCGATAATTATTAATTATTGTTATTAGCATCTACAAAGAAACTTTTCTCGCTGAAAATGACTAAGTGGCACACACATGTCGCACATATGGCTAAACACATGAACATGGTTGGGGACCCTGAGCCCGGGCGCCTTGGAGCCCCCTCTGAATCCGGCGCTGCCAATACCAAGTCTCGAGACTCCATTACTGGTAAGCGCTTATTCAAAAAGTCACCCCACAAAGCTTTCCAAGAAAAAATTAAAGTAAGTAAGTGTATTGTTTTTTTTTGCCAGAAAACAGCGTTTTGCACAGTCAACAGATTACACAGCATTGCGTATAGTATGGGCTAATACGGAAACTATATCATAATTTAAAGCAAACCTCTACACAAGCAACGAACATTTACTGGTTCATTTAGCACAAAGGATTGGTGAAAAACCATCAGGTCAACTAGTCTACCAACTTTGCAATACAGCTTTCAGTACTATCATAAGTAGTCAGTGAAAAGAAAAAACAAGGTGATAAAAAACAAAGACACATGATATTTACAGATGAGTGCATGACTATGCTATGCACCAGAGATGAGCGGACTGTAAATTTTTTCAGTCCGAGTCCAGTTCTGATCTGATAAAATTCAATCCGATCCAGTCCTGATCTGCAAGATTTTTGAAAATCATCAGTCAGATCCAGTCCTGATCCGCCAATGCAAAATCATGTAGGCCTATCTTATTTTGCCTCATGAAACAAAAGAACTACTGGAGCTATTTTTCCTTTAGCCAAATACGATTGGTTGAAGGCAAAATAGTTCCAGCAGTTGTATTTTGCCTCATGAGGCAAAATAGACACAGCCTTTTGGCATTTCCAAAATTTAACAAGGATGTGTCTACTTGGCATCTGAGGGAAAAGCACTGCTGGAGTTATTTTTCCATTAGGGGAATCCGATTGCTTGGATTGGTCAAGTGACAAGGACGATACACGTGGATTAGCGTAAGGTTCTTGTTACATGACCTATAACCTAAACCCAAAACTTGAACATGAACACAAAACTTAAACCTAAAAATCGAACCCAAAACCTAAACCCGAAACTGTTAGCAGCAGGTGGGAAAATGTGACTAAACCGGAAACCTAATCTGTAAACATAAACCCAAAAGGCAAACCCTAAACCGAAACTTAAACATTTCAATCTAAACGTAAACCCTAAACGTTTTCAAAAAGTACAGTAAAAGCACTCCTATCAAAGGTGCAACCTCTACAAGTTAATCCAAAGTAAATGGTAAGAGCAGAACTAACGAACAATCGCACAGCAGGCATAGACACTAACCACTCAACTATGTTCAAGTTGCTACTAGAACTCAACGTTATATTTGAACAAAGGTGGATACAGTTCGAATTGCAATATAGTCCGAGCAGAGTTTTTGTATTTGATGGTAAAATATACACTACCATTTAGCAAACCGGTGAAATCGGTTCACAACTAAAATTTCTAATATTTTCAGAATAATCACATTAAACCAACAAACATTATCTCAGTCCGATCCAGTCCTGATCCGGCAATTTTGAAAAAAATTGCAGTCCGATCCAGTCCTGATCCGGCCAAAATTGGCTTCAGTGCTGATCCGTGCTCATCTCTGCTATGCACACACAGTCCCCATGATGAGATATTTAATTTCACAGGTGTGGAGAGAACAAACACTGAAATTAATTCAATGATGAGTTGAGCTTTGGAACGAAAATGAAGATGAAATCAACCTGCTCCTCCGCCTCCGCCAACAAAAAAATTCTTAAACTCCACCTCTGCAACTCCGCTTTTTGTCTGCACCTAATATTCGTCCAAACATTGGAGCCAGTATGTTTGAACCGGAGGCGAATTTTAATAATTTTTTTGTTGGGAAGCATATCTGAGGTAAATTATATCGGTCATTCAATGTTCGTATAAGTTTATGTTTCTTTTATATGTTTGCGTGGTGTAAGCGGAGTCGAACTTGGCAATTTTCACAAATGTTGTTGATACTGGAGCACATGCGAAGTCAAAAAATGACTCTATCTGCCATTCTCGACTCCCGAGTAGCTTGAAACTTCTTTGATGTTATGCTTGGCTTGAGTTGTCATAACAACCCAGGACAACTAACCATGGTGCGAAGTGTGAAGGTGGTCTCAGCGCTGATTGCGTATCCGGTGACAGTGTGAATTGTTTCTTGTAGTCGTAATTATATTAGTTTCAGCGATCAACATTCATTTCAGCTATGGCTCTTCCATATTTGCCGGGAAATTCTTTCAACTCATGTGTGAGTAAATTATGTACTGTTGTCTGTGGATTTTGTTACACACTATTTGTAGTGAATTAGCCTTGGACAGAGTGAGAGTGGTCATTGATTGAAGTTTTTATGCCTCAATTCCCTAAGACATATTTTCGTCAATCTGGAGACCTCTTTTCAACAAAGTATGATAACAAAAAATTTGTAAGAAAGAAAATAAAACTGGCAAAGAAATATTCACCGGAGTAGTGAGGGAAAACGTCAATGCAAAGGCTGCATCACATTCGTCAGCACCAATCTTCTTGTCGTCTTGTGGGTGCAATGTTGCTAGATTGCAGTACTAGAAAGAATGTTAGAAAAGTCAATCTAGATAGAAGCAAGACCAAGTCTTTTAAATAAGGACTTTGTCCCGGATTCAGACTTTACATCCCAAAGCTGTTAAATACCCCAGCATCTATTAATCTCAAAACCTCCTGGGATTTTGAGGCAAATTTTAAGAATCCCTGGCCAAGGCTATTTGACTCAGATGCTGGATTGTAAGCTATATTTTGTTAGGTTTAGCATGCCACTTTGTTGAAGTTTATTGGTTGATGCTGTTGATGAATTTTTTGAATTTTCAGTGTGTCTTTGACTTGTTTTTGCTGGTTTTTGAATTTCTGTTCATACTTCTTATATAGGCTATTGCATATGCCTATCATAATACCATCCATTTACAATACAGCCTGCAATGCATGTGTCTGCAGTAATTTTTGCTCATTAGTGGATGTTGAAGCTGTTCAACATCATGACTTTAGCATCTGGGTTATACCTAATCGTATTTTATAATATTTGCACTTGAAAATCATCAGAATAAACTATAGTTTTTGATACTTTGTAAAACATGAACATTCATAAATGCATATATTGTAAGCAGATTTGTGATGATGTTACCAGAGTGAAATGCAGAATAAGTAAAGCTGAAAATACAACAATAATAATATTTTCTCTTTGGAATTTAATATTTCCTTTTCCTGAACACATGTAGTTAACAGTTTTGAATGTTTTAAATTTTCATGGTTAATAACAGTTGCAACCATTTCATATAGGTTCTAGTTATTGTGAAACTCACCTTGTAAAAATTTTATATCAAACTTAAAAATGTGTCTTTTACAATATTGTCACATTTTCTGCAACTACAATAATTTTACTACCATAATTATGTCACTGCTCATGGTGACATATCTGTTTTTGACTCTGGTTGTATCATTATATAGCTATTCGTAAGATCCACTAGTAACGGATATATATCTGTCTGTTACATAGCATGTCCTTATTAAAAAGCTGATAGCCTACCTGTGCCTTGCTTAGTGGAAAATGTTCTGTATAAATACAAAAAGGTTTTAGTTTTTTCTATGACTTTAAAAGTTTCATAGACATGAAAGATTAGAACAAACCATTAGATTATTTTGTGTAGTTGCTAATGTGTATCTATGTTGATGTAGCATCACCATAAGAATGTAAGTTGATTATTAATGCAAAAGTGTATCTTGGCTTAGTGACTGAAATTAGTAAGTTGTTTTTACGACAGATCATTCAGTTAAACAATAGAAATCATTAAAACCAATATCTGAAGGCTATAAATTAAAAAATTATGCATTTATTATTCAACATTCTGAACCTTGTTTTCATGAACTTTATTATCATATCAACTTCATTGAAACACGAAATTCATTAATTCACAATATATGTTGATGTCTACAATGTAGGACTACATTTATTTCTAGTGTGCATATTTGATATATTAGGGTAGTACAGTATTGGCAATTGGTTTATTGTAATCAAACTGTTATAAAATGTTATTTTCAATTATTTTGACATCACACAATGCTTTGAAATTACATTTTTTGTCTGCTAGTACATTCCCACACATGGCTGTAGATTAAAACTACCACAAGTAATCAATGTCTGTATAGCAGCTGTGGATCAAACGTTTTAGTGAGTAAAGGCAATTATGTTCTCTTTCATCAAGTGTCTGTCGAAAGCAATCTTTTCACAGCCAAAAATTAAATACAATCTTATCGGAATTTATATTTTACCTACTATGTAGTCATCATGAGCTCTCAATCAAATAAAATGCATATGTTCTCTTATATTTTTGAATATTATTTATCAGTCGCAACCACAACAGATTACGTCAAACATCATAATACCAATATAAAAGGCAGTGATCAGCATTCAGACCCAGACAATAGAAAATATGTACACAAACAAGCCAAAATGAAGTCACAAAGAAATGTAACATATAACAAAAAAATAAGAAATAAAAAAATAAAAAAACACAATCCATATCATATGTTTTTTATTTTATATATAATTGAATATCATTGCTATTTTTGGACCCTCAAGATAAGTGATTGTGAATGAGCTATATTCATTCATATGAGAACAACCAAATAAATAATGGAAACATTAGTTAGGTAATGCTATTTGTTTTTCATTTTGTGATATCTATACACATTAGAAATTGTTGTCAATGCCGGACTGAAGGGTGATTGTATAGGGAAATCATAGCTTAGTGACATGTTGCTATGCCAGGGGCACAAAAATTAGGTGAATCATGACCCAGTCATGAATTAGAAAAAAATACCATTAATACTCTAGCCTTAGAAAGGCAGTTAAATGACAGTGACTAATAAACGATCAAATGAACTAAGACTGTTTACTTATGTTTAAGTGCAGCTGAATCTATATGTTTCTCATGATTTTGTAAAGAATTATTGGTGTATTGCCTTTACCTGGAAATCCTAAGTTATGTTCCGATTTTTAGAAGTGTGTTGTGAGAGTGCACATTACAATAAGTGTGATGAATCGTGAAATACATGTGCCATATGATGATGATGCCTTTTTTTCAGCAGACACAAAGTCTACATTACAAACGTACACTTCCTACACAACGCAGGTTGATAAAAACATATGAAACAGAATGTTTTACAACGGCATTGGAGGCTGAATCACAGGGTTAGCACTATTGTTTGCAAACCCGTAACACTTGGTACAACACTACTGCAGAATAGGACACTAATTCTCAAACTGGTCAAGGCCAGGGAAAGTACGAATGCATTGTGTCATGTCATGACACACCCCAACCATCAATTTTGGTAGTGATGGGGATATGGATTTGTTGTTGACCTTCTGCCAAAATGTCTGATTGATTTTATCAGCCTGTAGTGCAGCTGCTAGGCCAGTGGCTTTATGTATTTCAACATCTTTGCAGCATTGCTAAAGTGAATATTTGAAATCTTTTTTTGTCTTAAGCATGTTCCTGCATATGCCACCAGTCTTGGGTCTATTGTAGTTTACCTGTAGCCAGAAGGCTGCCTTTGCAATTTGATGTTTTGATTTGAGCACCGAGTTCCAGTCAGGAATGTTAAATTTACCTGCTTTCATTTTGCCTGTTGTTTTAAATGCAGAGGAAGTAGCAGCAAGCAGAGAACTGGTCAGCTCTGCATGTAAATATTATATTTCTTCCAGATGTTTCTCATCTGTGCAATTAAATTTTGACAGTGTATACCCTCTGTGGGTAATTGCAACTGATCAAGTAGTTTTTTACTTTCATGGTAGTAATCTTCCCTTTCCTGGGCAGTAACCTCAAACCAGTCAATTCGACATGGCTGTGGCCTTATCACCTCATCATCAAATTCAGGAAGATGGGAGCACTGAATGATGACTGCTACAGCCCAGTGATCAGAAATTATGCACTCAGCACTTCCATATTAAATATTGCAAAAGATGAGACAAAATTATCGATCCAAGAAGTTGTGTTGTGCACATCACTAATGTATGTAAATGTATCCTGTGGTAGTAGTGCATAATCAGAAATGATGAGATCATTTTCCATACAGAAGTCTTCTAACAAAGCTCCAAATGTATTTGTGACCCCAGCCTTGAAGACCCCACAAAACAAGTAGCTTATTTGGGCATTGCCCCTCATCACATAATTGTTTCAGTTTGCCCAAGTATGCTAAAAAGTCATCAGTATTAGCTCTCGTGCAGTATGGCAGGCACACATTAATTAAACACAACTCTGATTTTGTAAATAACACTCTTAAGCCTATTACAGAGCCATCACAATTTGAAGACGATGAAGTTTAAGGTTTTTAGACCAATAGATGGCAGTTCCACCATGCCCACGACTGAAAACTAGGCCATCATTAAAGTCATAGTCTGCCCTCCCAAATTCAAAATGTGATACACCTAAACAGGATAAATTATCAAGCTGTTGTTTTGCCAACTCTTGAAGAAGTATAATCTGGTAATCATTTAACAAGTTTTGCACATCAAGCACTGAAGAATTAAAGCCCCAGCAGTTGTAAGTGACCAGACTGAGCTTATTCAACACCCCTTCCATTTTTTCCTCATTTGAACAGAACTGGTTGATGGCACCAAAAAGCTGTTTGGATGCCCATATGAAATTATTGAAATTTGAAATTACATAATTTGATCAAATGTTTGAAAAACAAATTTTGATGATGAGATTATTTTTATCAATACTATTCAGGTACTCAAGGTCATTTACCATTTTGGGTAACTTTTTAGGCTAGAAGTTCTTCAATCTCAAGCTTTTACTTTAAGTAGTCAATTTCTTTCTTTGTTTTGGGATCACACCATATTTCAATTTAAATTTTATTCCCTAATTATTTTATTATAAGTGTAGTATTACAATATATGGCATCAGACCTTTGTATTCTTCTTGCATGAAGACATGTCGTCAAGTGTTGCCTTTGCGAAGGTAGGCAAATAATTATTTGATCATTTCTTCTATGAGTATAAATCTACTTTTTGATACACAACATTTTATCTCAGTATATTTGTAAACCTAAATATGTTTTCCTTGGATTGATGTCCTTCTTATCTGCTGAATGCAACTTAATGAAGATAAGTTTCACATGTAGATTTTTTCTATTTTAGGATTTATCGCAAAATTTGAGTAAGTTAAATTCAAACCCATTTAACAGTTAGGTGGGGAAGCATTTGTTTAAGGCTTTCCTGTTACTATGTGTATAGTTGCAGGATAAAAAATCATTTGCAATAGTTTGATCATCATGAAAATATGCCCATTCAGAAGCTGTTTAGTTGCATTTCAGATATTTGCATAGTAATTTTGAAGGAGGATGGTAAAAGTTGTGATCGTGTGAATTGACACACGAATTGTGAAAAGTACAAGCAAATAAAATAGTATACATAGCGCAGGGTTTTTTAATGTGTTTTAGGGACTCGATTCGGGTCCCTAGAATTGAAAATCGGGTCCCTAGAATCAGAGAAATCGGGTCCCTAAAGATCCATACCAGGTACCTAATGTTTTCCTTAAAAAACCTGCAAAGCTACTTACAAAACTCAATAGTTATGGTGCAGAAGTTGATTGCATACATATGTGTATGATACAGAGGGTCTTCATGAGCTGCTGCCTCTCAGCATGGTGAAATTTCTCAACTGAAAGTAGGATTTTTCAGTTTTAGAGCAAAACATGTATTTATGATAGCAAAAAGATCAGCAGTAATAATTAAAAGCTCTAGGTTTGCTGCAAATATTCAAGGAATCAGGCGACTGGGCACTGCTCTTTGTGATGATTCAAACTTGCACATATCTGTATTTCAAGTAACTGGTCTCCACAAAGGTGACAAACAAGAGAATCTATGAAGCAAAGTTTTTAATAGGAAATCAATTTCAAATGACATTACACATCCTCAGTCCTAAAATCTGCAAGCAATGCCAACACTCTGTGACAAAACGACATGTTGTTGTTGTAAGTGGGTCTGTTGTGTTGTTCAATAATTGGTGTCAAATAGTTTTGTAGTTTCAGTGAAAGCAATCATTTAGGAAAGACATATTTTCTCATTTTTTACTTGTCACAGCTTGTGTTCTGATTTATTCATTTTAGCCTTGAGTTTGTTTGCTTTTTTCTGCTCTTCGTTCAGCCTTGCAACATTTCATGCTTGCAAATTTTAGGACTGAGGATGTGTAGTGTTACATATGATTTCATGTTTTAAGTATGCATACCTCAAGGTAAATTCTTTTATTTACATTTAGTAGATCTTTCTTTTGTATAGATCAGCTATATCCAACCCAAATGGCTTACTGAGCCCAAACGTATGCCACTATCTTGGCCAGGGCTGCACATTGAAAGACATATTGTTGAGGGCTGCACATTGAATGGCTTACTTTGATCTTAGCAAACTAAATTTAGTTGAAACGAATATATATACTGAAAGTGTTCGAAACGTAACTGTAATGGTAACTGACGTGATAAAGTGGCACTGGGGACCATATGCATCAAAAATGTCAATTCAAGATCATCAAAACAAGAACAGGTTGTCAGCATGTAAGACTCTTTTACTACAGCAAAAACTTAAACCAGGCCGCACAAAACCCTTGACTGGGCCGCAGGTTGGACATAGCTGGTATAGATCATGGGTGCACAAACGTTTTTCAAAGGGAGTCAAATTTAATCATGTGAAGGTGCCAATGGGCCAGCTGTTCCTTCTGACATTTTTTACTGTAAAGTGCAGCTTAGCATAGTCTACACATTTTCTAAGTCTTGAAGTAGAATCACTCCTTTGCAATGGCTTTGCATTTTATGCTCATTTTCACTCTCAGCACATTTAAACACAGTGGGAAACATCTTGAGTAGCAAGAAACTACCATCCCTCCAACATGTAAGCATATTCCAGCTTTGCTGAGCCATATATATACAACGCAACCTGAAACCAAATCTGTGAGCCATTTGAAATATGCTTGCTGGCCAAATGTGACCCACTGGCCACAATTTGGTAACCCCTGGTATAGATAAAAGATTTTGTTTGATCTAAAGTATTATGACCTGACAAAGTTAATAAGTTTTTCCTATCACCTGAGTACATTTATATAAAATGTTTAGAGAAATCAAATACGTTTACGTTTCCATAAACTATTCAAATAATGTAATTTTGACATAAACTAGTACTAATTTTTTGAGTTGTATGTTTTATTGGAATCTAACTCTATTTGCTGTTGCAATGAAAATGTTTACAAATACGATTAAAATGTTTAGGTTTGAAAAAATATGAAACTTGGTAAGAAGGTTGCTCTTGAATGGAAAGCAAGTGATGCATATTGTCATTACAACTAGTTAATTATTATTTCATTCTACGAAAGAAATCTTTCAAACTATTTATTGCATGTTTTGCAGCTTGGAAAAGAAAAATTTCACAAGTCCCACCATTTTGATTATCGAAATGATGTTTCAATGCTTGTTGGTGAACAGAAGCCTGGAATTGGTGGGCAACCCTTGCTTGGACAAAAAATCAAACCCAAACACAGTATATTTCCTAAAGGAGAAGGTAGCAATTCACCAGCTTGGGTTGCCTTTGATAGACAGGTAAGGTTTTGTTTCCTACATATGGTACAGCTTTTTAGGGTTAGATAGTGGATTTGGGAAGCCATTGGAATTGATTCATAGAGAACGGTGGTTCCTAACCTGGGGTACATGTACCCCTAGGGCTACATTTATGGTTAGTGAAAGGAAAAGTCAATTTATATATTATTTATTTCCAAATATTTATACACGTATCAGTGAATAATATTGTCAAAAATCATTACCTCTGTACTTCTAAAAATCCTTAAGTTCTATTAAAAATTCAGTGGACTTTTGTTATTTTGCTAAACCTTTTTGTCATAAGAAATTCCATCTGTTGAAATGCTGAAGGAGTACATGGTCAGAGAAAAGTTGGGAGCCCCTGATTTAGAACAAACGTATTAAGAATCTATTTCAATTGCAATGAATAGCTGGGTGCATCAACTATGGTGAAATTGCATCAGTTACTAGCTTTGACTTGGTTAACATTAATTCTTTATTGGAATTTCCTCGTATTATATGCTTTGACTGATTTGAACTATTCATTATTTTGAGCTCTATGAGAAACTTAAAATATCAAAAAGTTTTTTCTTGTGAAGTTTGACTTTTGTTTTTTGCAGTCATACAGCTGAAAGGGATTTGCTCATAGATACAAGTTACGAGCTTTGAAAAAAATTTTGGAAGTGCTGTACCAAATTTTAAGTATCTGCCTTCTTTTTTTGAGAAACACTTAGTTCATTCAAAACTAACTATTATTTAGGTAGAAATGACTTCAATCTATAACTGTTTAATTCATAAAAAGTTGGAACAGCCTGACTGGATAAATTTAGCTTGTCTCCCTAGTGTCAACATTTTGTACTTTACAATTCGCCATAGTAAAATATACACTGCTATTTTTTGCTTATCAGTATTAGTCTTGCTCAGGGCTTCTCAAACTACAGGTCGCGACACAAAATTTTGGGGTTGCAAAACAAATTGGCTTGACAAATCACATATAAAACTTTTTGTAAACTTTACAAGAAAATCAAAAGTTATCCTGTGCAGGCCACTGCACAGTGAATCTATTTTCTACTGCGTTTTAGGGACAATTCCACGTTTCATGTGGTCAGTTGATTACTAGGATGCCTGCTTGAGCTATCAAATGATAATAATCAACCAAACACAACAAGTTATGCTTGGTTGCTTCACAATTGTTTTAAGGTACTGACCAATATTGAACTTGCTGCATTCATTCCAACGCGAAGGTATGCTTTGTTTTAGAACTCTAGGTCTAGGCTAGAGGCTAGGGTAACTGCTTTGAGATCACACTGAGTAGTTTTAGAATAAAGATAAAAGCTTCATACAGTTTCAGAAGCACTTTGGAGTTTCATTCAGGAAAAGTTGGATCCGTAAACCATATACTGTACAATTGAAATTTTAGGAGGCCATACACCTGCCATTATAAGCCCAGGATGAATTTGCAGAGTTATTAAATGACAAAAGTTTGCAACTGGACTTTTCAAAACACAGGTTATGTGATTTTTGGATAAGAAGAAGAAATGAATAACCAGTCATTTCTGATCTAGTCATTCATAAACTCATTACCATTTGCATAATACATCTGTGTGATGTGACATTATTAAAGTTGACAATCATCAAGTCCAAAAACTGAAGCTTTTTGAAAAATGTTGATAATGTCTTTCTTGCTGCATTGGCTAATTGTATCAATCTACGACAGGATGATCTGTGTAAAAATCATCAAGTACATCCATCACGTTAGTTATGCTTAGTGGCTTCTATAAACAGAACTGTTTTTTTGTTAATTTTTTCACCTTTTTTCCATTACGTGGTTGTTTTATAACTGTGTAGTTACTTTCGTGGATTGTGTGCATTCGTACGGTTTCGCCATGGACAAAAATGCCTCTTGGGATTTGTAATGGGACGTTTACCACGTATCATTAACATCTACGCTATCCATGAAGCAGGTCGCATAGAAAAAACGTTTTTAAAATGGGTCGCAGAACAAAAACGTTTGAGAAACCTTGGTCTACCTGATGCTGTGTTATACGAAAAATAGTATAGCAAAATAAACAACAGAATGAAGCGTTTTCCATTGAGGACCTTTGTTTGGATGTCAGATGCACATAGATAGGATCACATGTATATTTGTGCACACAGTGTTTGGATACAAGTCATAACCAGCTTGGAACACCAGGGGGGTGAAGAGTTTTGCGAGGGGGGATCCAAATTTTACATTGATAGCATGTACGAAAACAACGGTTATGCATACAATCTGTGTTTACACATACTATATTAAACTACGTCAAACACGTTTTTCCAGGGGGGAGAATCCCCCCTGTGCCCCCTTTAGTTATGGGCCTGAGTCAAAGGTAGATCTGTTGCGGTTGATGATAGCATTAGACCACAGATCAGCCAGCCGACACATTTGCGCAGGAAACGGCTTTGCTGATTACGAAAACAGTTTGTTTTGATGATTGTTTGTTGCGTTGTTGTTTCTGATCCAAATTTGCTAGACTTTAAAGTATCACTTTGAACCGAGTAGTTTTCTAGCATCTTTGATGTGAACAAGATTGAGACCAGCAACGTGACGCTATTATACGATTTCGTTGTACATGTTGTTCCTCGCAAACATTTTTTCATTAGTTGCATTTCGATGGTGCGTGCTGAAAATAAGCAACACTTGAAAAGTATTTTCCACTGAAAAATGTTAACAGGCGAATAAAGAAAATACAATCGCAACATCGCAGTTTCTTAAGCTTGTTGAAAAAATATTATTTTCTGGTATGATTGATAGAGTAATCGCCTTTTAATTACTTCATAACCAATGTTTGAATCCTGCTTTGGTAAAAACAGAACGATAAAATTGGTCCATTCTCAGAAAAATAAACCCAAGCAAATGAACGGCCCAATAGGGATTGGAGAAAATTAAAAAAAATTTCTGTAGAAGTCAGGGTTTTTTTAAGGAAAATGTTAGGTGCCCGGTATGGACTTGTAGGAACCCGATTTCTCTTATTCTAGGGACCCGATTTTCTCTGATTCCAGGAACCCGATGATAATTTTGTCTGATTCTAGGGACCCAATTATTAATTCTAGGGACCCGAATCGGGTCCCTAAAACACTTAAAAAAACTCTGGTAGAAGTAGCCTCGTGGCCTATGACTCTTAAATAATAATGTCAGGCGTTGCAGATCAGTATTCTCACCTGACTTTCACAGGGAGAAAATAATGAAGCTTTTGTTGATTTTTTTCGTGGTTAAGGTTCTCTGCTTTCAAGCTTACTTTCAAGAAGCGGTTCATGAAAAACGAGAAGAGCAATACCGAATAAGAAGATGCAAAGTTTATTTCTATTTGGAAGATGATTCGATTCAAGTCAATGAGCCGCAGGTTATTGGTTTAACACTACTCACGTGCTGTTTTTTTTTCCAATATTTTTTTTTCTATATGCCACAGCGCTGCCGAGATCTATGCTGAAGTTTCTCTGTCCTGGTTGTGTGATATGGTTGAATAAATAAAGCATTAGATGCTGAGATGGAAAATCGGTTTCACGTCTACAAGCAAAATCACCATAAGCCTCAGTAAAACTCCAAACGGTCAACACTAATTTTGTGATAGGCAAGAAGTCAAGAAAAAATATGCGAGTGAGCAAGGAAAAAACTTTTCTTGCGCGCATTGTGAGTTTTGATTTTTGGCCTTGTAGTTTCAAAACACCTGAGCGGCAACATGCATCATAGTCTTTTAGTGAAAGATATGGCGTGTGTACACGGGCGTCGGAAGGATTTTTTCCAGGGGGGGCAGTAGGGGATTTTCCCAAATTTTTTTTCTAGGGGGGCCAAAAGTGGTGAAATTGTTTTTTACCCCTCCAAATTGAAAAAACAACCTTTTTTGCAAATCCAGGGGGGCCTTAGCCTCCCCCTTCCAACGCCCATGCGTGTGTAGTTAGCAAAACAATGATCCGTTTGCACTGTTCAAGCGATCATTGCATTTCGGAACATTCAATCCCAGATTCTTTATTGTCGTTCAGGATCTATCACCTGAAGTATCACTTTTATCACACTGTCTGTGTCTCTTACCTACGATCAGAGCAAGAGTATTACGACAAGCTCAAACTTTTATACGATGACGGTGTAGCCTTCTGACCGTTTAAATTTTTGTGGCAGATTAAGAACTCAGGTATTCCGCAAGGTACCCTTATTCGGCGACACCGTATACCCCTTCCTGCACCAAACGACGATGAGTTTTACACTGTCGATCATTTCAACATCGGAAACGAAATAGTTCTCTACGGTCGGTAAGTAGATTAGACGTTTTTGTTTTAAGTGAATCAAACATAAAGGTTTCCTGCAGCATATTCCATTGATGAGTTCATATAAACTGATTGAGGCCATGCCCGCTAAATTTTACTTCACTAGCAAACTACACTGCATTTAAAACTTTGTGAAAATCTGCAAGTCAACACGATACCTGAGACTTTTTTTCGACCGGTTGTCCGGATTGGACGAATTGGCGATTGTTATTTTGTGCACAGCGTCAGGCTGGGATAAAGGCAGTTTTACGCAAACTAGCAAGCACATAAATCGATGTCCCGATCAGGGTCGCAACCAGCTGAAACTTTCTGGGAGAGCAAAATAATTATATCAATATTTTATGCCATTTCAGCTGAAACAGAGCTACTGGCAGATGACAGTTTTTTTCGTATACCGGGAGTCTTTTTTGCGTTGTTGCGCCCCCAATGCACTACGAATAAAGTTGCACGCTCTGCTAATTTATTGTATTTAACGTATCTGAACCACTTGTGATCAAAAATCAAGCGGGAAAGAAGAGATTAATGTTTGAAATTCTTGGTAGTGTACTAACAAAGAAAGCAAAAAGTGAAACATAATCGCCCCAAGTATCCTGTTGGCAAATAAAAGCTAACAACCTTGTGTTAATACAACGGCCCTAAAATATGAGGGTACTCATAAACCATAAAAATGACAATCGGTGAGTTTTTGTGAACCATAAAAATGACAATCGGTGAGATTCGCGACGATGTCAGTAAAGACACATGGCATAACTGTTCGTGAATTTTGTGAGACAAAAAGTGTTGCTAACCAAAAGTGCGTATAGTTCACACTACGCGGTAATATGAAGTAAATATGACGTGAAACGTTCGTCGCTCGCAATTAACTTAAATGTTACTATTCAATTAAAGACTTCAAGAGAAGACTAAGAAAGTGTTGTGAGGAACTCGGCAGGACAAACTAGGTGTTTTGGTGCCCTAGCATCTCGTACTGATCGGTCGTAGCAATAATTTATACCAATGAATTCAAGCACTCAAAAGATTAAATTCGCAAAAAAAGCTGCAAGCTTGCAACTTGGGATCAGGCTACTCTTTTGGACAACGCCGTAGCTTTCTAGAAACAGGCGAAATTTACCTGGCTTGCTCCCAGATTTTCCAACCTACTCCAATCCTCCCATTGAAAGTTAATCAAAAGTGAGTTGAATTAAACTGTGTTTATAAAATACGAAATGTTATTTTCGGAAATTTATTTTGATGACTGTTTGTAGTCGTTGGGGTGGATATCGCTCATGAAGCTCAACATTCACAGCATGTTTGGTGTTTTAAATATTTTTTTTTCAAAGTTGCTCTTACAAACAAAATGAATTCGCTCATATAATTAGTGCAGACTATTTAATGTTAGGCGGGTTACATTGAAAACAGTCTAAGTGAGCATAAAAGCAAATTATATCTAAAAATCTGAAGTTAATGATCCACTGGAAATTTTAAACATTAAATGAGTTTTTCGCAAGTCGAAAAGTTTTGGTAGGAAAAAGTTTGAAAGGGCAGTTTCCCTGTTTGTACCCCAACTGGTTGGGGGCCAGGACCCGATTTTGTTTCCAGAAATCGTCTGTGGTTGGTTGTTGTTGATTTGAAAAGATGCCATGCTCAAAATAAGCGTTTCTTTAAATAGAAATTATAGCATTTGTATCGCATCTCCTTTGATTTCAATGGGCGAGTTTTCTTGACATTTTTAAATGGCGTTATTCTGTAAACATCATGTAATGCTTGATTCTTTGCTGTGAAAAAATTAGTTTCGTTAAATAGAGTCCCTTTTTTATTAGTGTTTTTTCTTATAAGAGGCTTTCCCAACTAAGTAGATCTTGAGTCGCTCGTATCATATCAAGTTAATGCATAAATAAAAACATTACAATCTTTCAAGATACTTTGGAACACATGGAGAATTACAGCAGAGGTAGTGTACCCCTGTGATGAAATGTGTCCCAAGTGAATTTGATTCAATGGCGGATACAGGGGCGAATTTTGTTGCAACTGTGCCCCAAACGGCCATAATGCATCCCTCTCTGTCACTACACCCATTTGAGCAAATGTGCTCTTTTTCAGTGACGGGAGAATACTTTTTGCAATTAGAGGTGTCTCTGCAAATTTGCAGGACAGAAACCTGAAAAACGAAGGCAGCGCTGAATGCTCTGGGTAAAAAGACGCACGATCTTTTTCTTCTTTGCGGGAAAAGTAGGAAAAAAGAAAAGTAAATATCAGGATAGACAGGGTAACACAGCCGTGATTTGGTAATAGCAGTTTCGGGAATAATCATGCGTTTCGTTGACCTTATTTTTCTCTTAATTTTCGCATTTACAAAAGTTACTAAATTCCAGAGGGATCGTGCTTCTTCTGCAGATTGAGCAGCTACGGAAGTTGCAAACACTGCATTTTTCAGCCCTTTTTTTTAACTGGCTTGCCCCAAACTTCAGGTACAGATCCACCACTCACCTGATGACACTGAATTCGTCACGATGTTCCACGCACTGTTATCAGTTGCTAAAATTTCAGGCATTTTTGCCACTTGCCTTGGCAGTGATGATATTGATTTTGAAAATCCACTGATTTACTTTTATGTATCGTTTTTTCAAACATAATTTGTGAGTCGTCACAGTCATACGCTTTTAAAATACGTTTCATTCGTGATGTTGTTGATTTGTGGCTTTCTTATTCACCGGAAATGCATTATTTTTCTGTTTGACTTAACAAAGCAAATATCACAAGTGCCAAATTTTTGATTTTTGTAGTGAAAAGTGTTGTGCGTGAGATGTTGCTTTGGTTCGAGTTGTTGCTGATTGTGAAACGATTTCCAGGAAGTTCAAGCTTACAGACTGCGACCAATTTACCAAAAATTTCCTTCGAAAACTTGGTGTTCGAGTTAACACGCCAGAAGCCATACCAAGGGACCCGTACTCCAATCTGCGAAATGAGGTCTGAATGTAATTACTAGTTTAGCTGACTAGTCTTTCATGTTTACGCTATCGGTTAAGTTTAAAAGCAGTTTGGCATTTCATTGCAAGTTCGTGCGTTACATAGTTCATTGCATTATAGTGACTGCCTTCCATATTTGGTTTGCATCAAATTGAAATGCCCTGAGCACGCTGTTTTGAACATGATGTCTGTAAAACGTTTGTGCCAGGTTTTTGTGACCAAGCATTGTTCCCATCTGTAATCTCCGGCATCCTAGTCATCTGATAACCCGCGTTTCGCCTCCTTAATCCGTCTCCTGGAGCGCAGAGTCCCTGAAAGTAAAGTACGGTAACCGCCAGGGGCTCGGAGTGAAAATCGTAGTAGTCCGTGACACGGTGGTCGCTGACAGCGTTGAACAATCCTGGAGATTAACCGTGAAGAAAGTAATTCATTGAAGAAAATCGCTCCTGGTCATAAATTATCGAAATGGGATTGTTCGGCCATGCCGTTTCGGGCGATGGACGTTTCGGCGACAGATCAGTTAATAAGGCAAGACACTTTTGATGGGAGCGCTTTTTATGTATTTCTTTAAAAATTAAAGGTTTATGTTTAGGGTTTAGATCAGCTATGCCCAACCGAAATTGCTTACCGAGCCAAGAATCATGTCACTATCTTGAACCAAGGTCGTACGTGGAATTACTCATTATGGGGGCCGCACATTTGATGACTTACTTTGATCTTAGAAACTAAATTTAGTTTGTACTGAAAGCGTTCCAATCCTAAGTGCAATGGTAACGACTGTTTGGCGTAAGTGTGATTTCGTAGGCAAGTTTAGTGCCAATGGAAAAAGGGTAGATATCAGAAAACTAGTAGAAAATTTTGCACCAAGGTGTCACTGGACACGTAGAAATCTACGTGTACGCATGGGCGTCACTTTTTTCGTATAAAACATTTGCGACCACCATCGCCAAAACGTCCTGTTGCCGAACTGTCCTAGACCGTAAATTATTGCCTTCGAATTTTATTTGTGTGTTCTTCTTGACAGCGAAGTTCATTACCTGCGTAGGTAATCGGGACACGTTAACAACGATTCAAGGTGCGTTTGTATGAAAAAGTGCATGGTGCATTAAAACCTGGGTTGGCGTTGACCGATCATAACACCTTTAAGACACACTGAAAACGGGTTTAGTCAAGCAGATAATTTTTTTATGTACAATTGTACATGTTCCTCTTCTTTTACATTTTAATGGTATTCAGCTGCACAACCTTGGCTGTGTAGTGCAGTGGCGTAGCTAAGGGGGGGCGGGAGGGGGCGGTCCGCCCCTGGCGGCACTATGGGCTATGCTGTAAGCTATAAAACTTCAAAGGCTGTATTGAAATAAAAGTGGTTTCAATGTCAGGACACTACCCGCAGTTGAAGGACGTTTTTGAATTTGAGTAATTTAAACTATGGCATGTGCATTTAAGCGATTGCAATCTTAGCCAAACAATAAACAATCGTGTATCAGGGATGTTGTATCAATAGGCTTTTTTTACATGAAGCTGCAACACGCTTATCAACTCACTTGATGTCAAATTTTACTGATTCATTACACGGTTGATTGATCGAGTGT
>Ga0210059_1004779_pt1 | contig 21822 bp, 12 predicted proteins | sample Ectturendosymbi2_FD_188042 | JGI IMG/M metagenome (GOLD analysis project Ga0210059, IMG submission 188042) | Ecteinascidia turbinata endosymbiont from Florida, USA - Sample 2 (SPAdes) (version 2) | ecosystem: Host-associated > Tunicates > Ascidians > Unclassified | place: Key West, Florida...
TTACGGTTCAACTGATTCTCGTTAATTTTTATTCAGATGGGTTTGTTGAAAATTATCATACTGCATTCACTAAAACGCTATAGCAAACAAGCCGTTGTTACAAGCATAGGTGGAGGAACCGGAGGGGGGAGCGCATGGGCCTAGGCCCTACTTCTAAATGTCGAAATTTGCCTAAATAAGTTAAGTAACACAATTAGTATTGGGTCCATTGTTAAAGCTAATCGTTTAATGAAAAAAGTGCTGCAGATTTTCGCAGTATTTTGACAATATCATTTGTAATACATTATTTGTAATTTGACTGGATTTGGTAATTGTTTGGCAGAACACACAATGCACAGTCTGTCACCCTGCCATGGCTTGCATACCCCATTGGTGGTGTTGAACTGTGTTGCCGGATTGTGTAATGCAACATACTTTTTTACAACAGTTGTATGATTTTACATGCTTGTGTGCATAAGCGTCGGGAGGATTTTTTTCCAGGGGGGAGGGCACTAGTATATTTTTCCAAACGTTTCTCTAGTGGGGTGCTAAAAGTGGCGAAATTTGTTTTTTTACCACTCGAAACTAAGAAGACAACCTTTTTTGCTGAAATTTTTGAATTCCTACCCCCTTCCGACACGCGTGCTTGTGTGCAGAGCCCATGAGAGGGGGCCAGCAGGTACTATGTTCCGGGGCCCGGCAGCTACGGAGGAGTCCGACACTGAAGGAAAATTTGAGTGTATTTTACGAAAAAACAAGTCATATTGCAGCGAAATATTCTGGTGATAAAACTGGTTTGGCCTAAAGGATTTTGCAAGCTAGTGTGATATATTTTGATGTGAATTGCTGGCGGTGCATTTTCCTGATGTGATGCACTGATAATTATTAGCAGTAATTATTTTTGTTGAAGCTTAATGTTTGCCTACTTATTTAAGACATTTAAGATATTCACGATTACTGTCCCAGTCTGTCCAATGAACTGAATTTTCCTATGCGTCTTTCATTTTCAAACATTTTCAAACAAATCTATAGAAACCTTCTCCAATAAACCAGAGTTTTAAACTAAGGGATACTTCCAGTAAAATTTGTTTGGAAACATTCCAGTTGACAATAAAATGTAATCTAATAACAGTAGCCTTCGAACGTTGCATATATGTGTAACATGACTCAAATGTTTGAAAGTAACAAGTAACTGCAGTGCAGGATGCACATGCTTATAGTTCTCCGTGGCGGTGTGCTGTGCATTTTGCTGATTGTTAACCCTACGCCGCAAGCAGATTAGCCTCCAACTAACCGAATTTGAGTTTAGGATTAGCGGACAGACCCAGAAATCTAAAAATTCGAAACCATACAGGAGAAACCAACCAATTACAGTATTTCGACAGAATGCGACAAAAAACAGTGGCCGCCAGCCTGTGGCCCGTGTGGCTTGTGTGAATTATTCGAAATGCTTGTATTAGCTTGCGAATATTCCTGACCATTCCAGCTACAGTAGCATCTGCTGAAAGATCTTTCAGCTGAAAGAAAACTCGACACAAACTCGACTTGTTGACGGAGCAAGATTAAGCATTGAGTGTAGCATTGCTAGACAAGCTGATTTTGATAGTGTCATCAGACATTATGCAAATAAGAGATGCAGAAAAGCGCTTGCATAATAGTTAAATGATTTCTTTCTAATTTCTTCCTTGATAAGATTTTACTATGAACATTTAAAAGTCATGAAAAATGGTAATGTTGTCACATACTTAAATACAGGTATGTTTTAACATAATGTTTCATATGATCAATAAACGAGCACTCCTTGTTCTTGTTGAAGTTACATAAATTAGCCTCAATTTTTGTTTATTCATTTCAAAACAATTTTGCAAGTGTTAGGGGCCCTAAACCGGTTGTGTTCCGCCTAAAAAATTTCTCTTAGAAGCCCTGCTTGGGTGGAGGAAACATTCGTGCCACACTATTAAAAACTAGTGTAATTTCAAGCGGTTTAACACCATTCTAAATAGTGGAATATTGCTGATTCTTATACGCAAAATGCAATATTTGACAGATAAATTTCAATTGTTTTTTTAATTTAGCATTGGCAATACTAAAACAGCTATATTTAATTTCTGCATTGACAACACAATTTGCATCCTTATAGACAACTTGTTAGTTGCTACATACGCTTTGTCTTGTCTTTGCATTCCGGCATCTAATGCGGTTGTAGAATGCGTATTCAGTTATGGTACTTCTGTGTTCAAGATGTGGAAAAGTTGTGATTTTGAATGTGTGTAAGACAGGTATCAATGCTGTGTCATTTTCGCCTGTTTGCTGTGTTTTGGTGTTTTTAACAGCCCATTTGTCCAACTTCACTAAGTTGTTAATTCGGGCTCTTCTTTGGCTCTGTCACTGTTCATATATTTCGTTCCATGTCTGGCTTCTAGTGTTCATGTTGCAGCAGGGGCGTAATGAGGGGGGACAAGGGGGTCACAATTAGCCTGGCGCCGAATCACTATGAGGGCGCCAACTCACTGCGGGGGGCTCCGAATTACTGTGGGGGGCCCGAAAAGTCTAAACAATGTCACAAGTACTTTCTTCAGTACAATACATTTGCTTCCGAAAGGCTTCAGGTTCGAGCATGGGAGCACAAAACTAGCTTGCCCCGGGCGCCATCTAACCTTGGTACGCACCTGTGTTGCATGTGACCTGAACAAAACAATATCGTTCGTAGTAGACGTTCTCACGACTTCGTTCGCTCGCGCTTTACACGGGCTCATCAATTTGAGACCGAGCTGCCCTATGCAATTAAGTATTTTTTGAAATATAATTCATATCTGACTGAATGTTTCTTGAAGTAATGGATTTGTATAATTTCAAGCGAACAATAAATTACCCAGTAACTCGGGCTAATATGAATGAGCTTAGTAAGCAGAGGACTTACTGGCGTTATCATTGCTTTGTGTCGTACGTTACTGAACAATGGAGAAGTTATCACGAGAACTTCTCATTTGCTGTTACGTAACTAACGTCACAGAGCAACGATAATGCCAGTCAAAATGAGAGCAAATGGAAATTTCAGTGACGCAAGCCTCAAACGGTTTTATTCAGTCAGAATAAATCGTATTATGAGCCCGAGTGACGCTGTTGACCTGGGTCGCCCCTGCAACAGCCTATTTGAATTTCAGATGGTTCATAGTTTCGTTTTCATAGTGGCGTACCTTTTGTCTGAAATAGTGTAATTTAGACCTCCATAGGTGTATAGATAATGGCGTCATATTTCAATGCTTGTGACGTCACAATTGCCAATCCGAACCACAACAAGTTTCTACAGTTTTTTGACGTGCACTTGTGCCCACACTTTGAAAAATGTTCCGCCACCCATGGTTACAAGGTGTTTCACTTCCTGCAGATTCTTAAGTTTGGGTTCGGGAAGTGATTACACAATGTTTCAGCACAATCTCGGAATTGCTTCGATAGATGCACGTTATACTTATGACACAGTAAGCAAACTGCTTTTGCATTTTTTAAAACAAACATTTCTGCAAAAAAGACGAAGATTTGCAATCTTCTTCTTGTTTATTTTTAAGCAGTCTTTTAAGTGTCGATTTGCTAGGTGGTGCAGTGTGTTGAGCATACGTCCTTGAAGGCAGTGTTGCATTTTGGGCTCAGCTTCGGGTGAATTTGCACCTTGAGCTTGAGCAAAGGTAATTGGGGCCTGTCTAGATTTGTGCTCGGCACTGAATGGGTAACTGCAAAGGAAGTTTTTACTCGCGGAGTGTTATTTTTATTGTGTAGTCAATGCTGAAGCTTTTTACATCTTTCCCGTACAAAGCCTGTTAATAGAACTTCGCAAATTCTGGTCGAAAAAAACTACTGCTCGCTTATGGTACGTTCCTGTAAGTATGACACAACCGTTTTGCTATTGCTTGCACTCGTGTTGTTAATGCCCATCGTTTTTTCTCTTTTTCCAGAGAATAGGAATTAGGTCGTATCCCGTTTATCACTCAGTTTACGAAACATTTCAATTGGTGAAGAAGTTCGTGGATCCAAATTTTGCTTATCATCTTGCTGTGGCACAAACAGTTGGTGAAATTGTAAGAAAACTAGCTGATTCACTAATTCTCCCGTTTGACTTTCGGAAGTATGCGAAAGATTTGAGTAGAAAAAAAGAAGATTTGCTAAACGATTTCGGTGAAACTATGACGTCACATGGAATTAAATTAAGTAAGTGCATTTTAAAATAGATATTTTTGGTGTGTTCAGTTAAAAAGCGCGCTTTCTTTATCAGTCTTGTGAGGTTTCATATAAGAAAGTGGCTGTTGCGTACGTTTGCAAGAAACCTAAAATTTAAAAGAGTTTCTGATAGTTTTTCTAATTTCTAAACTGATGCGAAACTACAAGATTTGAACACAAATCTATTGAACTGCTACTTTTCACTCAGTTTTTTAGTTTTGCATAGAAGAAACAAGAGGGTATGCGAAAAACACGGGAAAGTGTGAAAAAATAGAAAATAGAATGTAAATCAAAATATGCCTATGTTCACAAACATCGTGAGCACGATTTTTTTTCAATATTTCTTTGCCTGCCGACAACATGCAATTGATTTGCAATGAAAAAAGTACGTTTCATCTGCAAAGAGATTGATGAAAACAGGAAATTAAAGCAAAATAACATGTGAGTTGATTGTGACGTTCACGAAGCCCGGATTCATTTTGTGAAAACAAAAAAAACTAATTTTTTTTTTAACTATCAAGTGTCCATAATATTATTTTTTTCTTTTACATTAACAGTACCGCAAAGAGGTCTCAGTATAGGGCGTTCTTGCAAACTGTGTCCTTCGGTCTGGACAGAGGTGTACTCACAGTCTTACATTAGTCGGATGTTGCTAAGCCATTTTTACTATCTTCGCTTTCAAAGCAGCGTGGATTCAACATTTGTAGGTCACGGACCCCCAGTATATACTAAAAAGTTACGGACCCCTTAAGAGGAAATGTTGCAACAAACATCACAAATTAGGTTTTGATTATCCTAGCAGTAATCACAAATGTCAGGATAAAGCTTGTTATCCCTTTAAATCACATTCATGGACACGTTTAATGACCTCATGGGCCCGTTTGAAGGTTCAAGAATCCCAGGTTATGTACCGTGCTTTAAAGCGACCGACACCTCTACATAGCCGGTTTAGTTGCATTCCAAGCTCTTCCCGGCGTAGTGACAACCAGCTGGGATTCAAGTCAGTTCGTTAATGTATTGTATGGTTTCAGGGCGGTGGGACCAGGGAAGAAAAATATCTTCTCTTTAAAGATGCTCCAAATGCTTTTTGATTGTTTGAAATAACAGTTGTACTTCTCACGAATGTACAATGGTAACAGAATTTAAAATAATTTTTATAAATTTCACAGAAATTCTGAACAATAGCAACATTTTGCTCACTCGATATTCATGGACCTTTTTTTGAAGTTCTTTATCAGATATTGCATTGATATTTATTTCGAGAATATAAAAAAATGTCCGTTTTCACAGAAGCGTGCTTCAACAAACGGCTCTAAAAATCATCTCTGCTCTCAATAGTGAGAGAACTGCTTTTTCATAAAAGTCTCAACTGCTTTTTTTATTGGAGTTACAGTACGTTGCTTAGTGTTTTGATACATTAGGACAGATGTTTTTTTACTTATTGGAAGTTGACGCAATATCTTCCTTAAGCGATACAGCTAACATTGAAAACGTTCGTAATGTTCATTGGAGCGACTAGTACAATACCTTAATGATTTTCTGTTTCCAGCGGCAAAACCGCAAAAATGTGTTGGTTGCTGCACATATAACGTTCATGCGTTTGAGCCGAAGTAAAATGTCAGGACGTTTATTTATGGCTATTTAGGTTTAACATCATTGAAATCTTTATTGTAAATGCAAGTTAAAGTGGAAGCTAATTTTTGCATTAGTTCTTTTTTATTCATGCAGATCAGCTAAATCAAGCCATCTCGACATTTGCTGCTGCGGCTGATGAGTTTCACAACAGAGTTGATTCCCTTGACCGTGATGAGTACGTCTTATGCATGTTTAGAACCTTCAAGGACCGCAAAGCCACAATACAAGCCCAAACTTTGGCCAGTCATAACTTGCTGACCAACACTCTACGGATTCGGCAAGTCTTTGACTTGAGATCGAAAAAAAATTTTTTCGGCTTGGATTTTTGGTTCTCTGTGTGTTACGTCACAATGAGAGCATGTTTGTGCATTTTTGGCTCCTTTGCCTGGCCCTGGGCGCCAGCCCAATGGGAACTTTTTTCGCTCAATGTTTTTTTGGATTTGTGACTCGAAAACAAGTCTCTACAGCCCTTGATTTACTTGCTAGCACATCGGCAGACAAAATTATGGCTCAAAAACCCAGTTTTTGCCAAAAATTTGAAATTAAAAAAAAGTGACATTGGCCACTTCTGTCCAACTTTGGCCACTCGTGGTTGGCAGCCAGATTGAGCTAGAAGGCTATTCAAACCCTCTAAAGACTAGTGAAGTCTTCTATGTTAGATAAGAAAAATACTTTCAGAATTTTTTTGGCCTTTTTGGTCCATGGCCCCATGATTGGAGGATATTTTGCGATTATTCTCATGATGTTACCTGCGGATCCAACGCGCGGATATTGTGGCTCAAAGTTTTATTGGATCCCGGACTCGAATAGGACTTTTTGGAGCCCTTGATCGACTTTCTAGCATCTCTGGTTACAAAGTTAGGCCAGAAAAAGCCAAAATACTTTACCGATCTGCTAGGCCATTTCTGGGGATTCCCCTAATTAACCTACCATGCATTGGCCCTAATTTGGGGTCCAGGAACGCTACAAAATAAATAAATCCCCCAAAAAACTCAAAGCACGGCCTAAAATCGAAAAAAACTTTGTGTCAAAAAAGTGGCTCTGCGGGTCAGGGTGTCTTGATGACGTCATCACAGAATATGAAAATATGCATAAACATCCTCTCATTATGTATACATCAACAGAAAACCCGAAATCCAAAATCAGAATGTTTTTTTTATTGCGAACTCCATGACTTCACGAGTTTTTAGAGGGTTTGAACGGCTCTCTAGCTCATACTGACGGTGAGTTATTGCCAGCTACAGTCAGGGATGGAATTCACCCCAGATTAGCGTTTGCGGGAGGAAACTTTTGACCATATTTTGGTTTATGAGCCATAATTTCAGATCCAGATATGCTAGCAATCAATCAAGGACTCTAAAAATTCGTTTTCGTGTCATGAATCCAAAAAAACATTGAGCGAAAAAATTTCGCATTGGCCTGTGGCCCAGGACCAGGCAAAATCGGCCTAAAATTGCCCAAACATGCTCTTATTGTGACGTAACACACAAAGAACCCAAAATCCAAGACAAAAATTTTTTTTTGATCTCACGTCGAAGACTTGCCTAATCCGTAGAGGGTTTGATCAACTCTCTAGCTGTATTGGTCGGCAAGTTATGACTGGACAAAATTTGGGCCACTTATGTGGCTTTGCGGTCCTAGGGTTTTAGGCATTCTTTCACTTAAACGTTGCAGGTAAGCAGCTTTTCCTTTAACAAAGGCTTTGCATATTTTCGCAGTGCATCAAGCGTTCGAACTGTCAATGATCAGATGATGCAGTTGGAGAGGGCTTTCATAGATCAAAATCCACTGCCAGGAAGAGTTTCGTACAGGTGATGATTCTCAATTTTTTCTTGGTTTGAATTTCACGTTACAATTCAGCAAGCAATGCCATACGTCGTGGTCGTCCGCAGGGGGGGAAGCGGGCGTTTTCCCCCTGGAAATTGGGACTATATAATCAAAATTTTCTAGAAAACCTAAAGTCAGAAATTTATTCCGATTAATTGATTTGATTCTTGCACTGATATTCTATTTGCCAGTATGATACTCACACTCCACAAGAGCCAGGTTCACTATTCTGGTTTCGTGCAATGGTGAGCTTGCAGTTCAACAATAGCATGGCAACAAATCTTCAAAGGTTTACCAAATAATGGTGGAAGGCGCTTTGCAACATATGGCTGTTGAACGCAGACACTTGGCAGGTAATGCAGCGAGACAGTGACTGCTGATAGCGGAAATGCACGTAGTTTTGTACTGTGTGAAAAAAGCGGTGAATTTGTAGCAAAGTTTCCACAAGTCTGAAAAATCCATTGTTAGTGTGAAACTGAGTGTGAACAATGTGCCTGGACTTAGTGAATAGCTTCAAACTAATTTTATGCAGGCTTCTTTTCACCAGTGGTGTAACTACAGAGCAGGGGTGGGGAACCCGCGGGCCAAATGCAGCCCGTAAGAAAATTTTAATTACCAGAGTTATGAGTACAAAATCGCGCCAATACGAAGCTCCATGAGAAGCAGGTACTTAGAAAATAAGTCAAGAGAAATCATTCTTCCTCATAGTTAGATACAGGCAGAATTATAGGATAAAATTCATTGAGTTTGCGGCCCGCCAGCGATAATAAGCAATTCATGCGCCCCGTGATGATAAAAGGTTCCCCCTATAAAGGTTTGAGCCAGATGGGCGAAACTAGCTAAAAGGGGCCCAAATGCCACTCTAGGAGGCCCACTAGCCAACACTCAGATCACTTGAGAAGTGATGGTGAATCCGGATGTGGATGGATATACTAAAACGCTACATCACTGAAAAATACTCAGACAAACGCAAAAACACAACAACCTACTAAAAAACAAAAGAATACTAAAACCGAAAAACAAGCTAAGTGGGAGCCCAGTTTTTGCATTGAACTTGCCAGGGGGCAATTCACCCCCGCCTTTCACACAATATAAAACTACGTGGCTTGTTAGAATACGTCTTAATCGTTGATGTTTAATTCTGATTTCTGAGTGCAACACTACATTTGTTGTGGCGACTTTTCATAATCAATTGCTCAAAATTTTGAAATCCTGCATGATATTCTAACTTTAGTGAGTTGTCTGATAGTCGTGTCAACATAGTCTTTTTGTTGGGCTTATGTTTGATGAGCGTTCCTCGTAAAATATCAGCAACGACAAGCACGGTTTCATAGAAGGTTGGTTGATCGCTTTGGACGAGATCTTATACGTTTGCAGCTCTTGTTGCTAAGTGACGCTGGCAAGTCGTGCTGGGCAAAAGGATCCATATTTTATGGTTTTACTATAGACTATGGCACTACTTCTGTGAAAAGAAGTACCTGCTTTGAAAATCTGCAGATTGCCTATCGTGAAAAGTAAAAGTACCTGGATATGGCTGCCAATGAAGCGCATTTTTTGTGACTGTTGTTGCAACATGGGGCATTTTCCTTGTGGTGTACTCGTGAAGAAAGGGTAAAGTGTTTCGTGAACGGACATTGCATTGCATCGTCAGTATCCTGACAAGAATTAGCAGTAGGGCGACGTTGCCCTCACCCCTGGAAAAATTTCTGCGGACGCCCATGCCGTACGTATATATGGAGATCTGCTGACGGCGAATGAAAGAATTGGTCAATTGACTGTGCTTAATGCGCATTCGGATAACACTGTGGAAAACTAGATTTAATTGCGATTTGTCGGAAATGACTTCGAAAATCGCAAATGAATAAGTTCTGTGCAAACAGTAAGGCAACCAAAGAAGTCACCAAGTCAAGCCGATAAATTTGCAAAGCTATCAAATTTTTGACCTAGGATCATAAGGAATTTTGCCTTTCAAAACAAATTCTACTATGCACTTGGAAAAAAACAGAAAAAGTATTTAGTATGATGTCACCACCCTATCGAAGGCATCAATGTCACTACGGAATTATTATCCTACTTCAACATTATTTCATTTGGCAAAGTTTTGTGTTTATTCACAGTAAACCCAGAAATATCTTGCCATTAGTAAAAAAATTAACAGAAAAAGCAATACAATATATTTATTTTAATGCAAATCAGTATATACAGTAATTATCTCCTTTACAAAAATATTTTTGGAAAGTTCTTCCGATGTTGCACAATCAGGAATATTTGCAAAACATTTCAAAACTACCACTGCTTGATTGTTCAAAGTTAAATCTGAGATTTACGAAACACATCGATTGCTAGGGTTACATCTCAAAACATATTCACAAAGTTTGAAGATAAAGACAGTAGTTAATAAAGATGAAGTAAGATAAGAATTTTTATTGAAAGGTTTGCACGAAAGTCTGAGGAATATTGTGCATTATGTGCATGATATTTTCATTGCTTGAAAATAAAACGTCCTTTTATGAACAAACTAAAACTTTTTCAAATGTTTGAGACCCTATCAACAGCAGTGCATAATTTATCACCAATTTCAATCTTTCTGAATGAATTTTTTTACAAGCATTATAGGCTCAAACTTAAAACCACTGCTTTTTTTAATCTAGACACGTCATATCTGCTCCAAGTCTGCACAACAACTATGGCAACACGGCATTCCCTGGTCTTGTTGACGCCATGTTTGACATCGAAGATGATGACGAAGAGAGATGGGATGAAGTGAAACGGCAATATTCTATAGTTGTTTTCCACATTCTCTCTGCTGCTTCCTCGCTTAAGCCTGTCGTGCCATAATTTGAAGCAATACTTTATATGACATATGTCGCATAATTTATTGCGGAATATGCTCTAAAACGCGTATTCAAACTATCCCCACTAATGAGTTTTGCTGAGATGCAGAGTGCTTAATAAAATTATTCTAATAATCACACTTTCTCATCTCGATGTACATATGCAGTAAAACAGTTTTCGATTCATTTTTTGTCTCTAAGGTTGTTTCGTCACTGCTTTCCCATTGCACCACATTGATGTTAAACTTCGTGCTAATATCTAATGATTCTAGACTGATCTCCTGCGAGCAATATCGTGTTTGTTAAAGTCGCACACATTTTGAACATTGTTATTTTGTGTTTTGTCTGGAAGGACGAATATTATCGCAAACGTAGAGCTATACATTACATGACGCTCTGCGACTCATATCTTAAGCGATAGTTGATGACTGATTCACAAGAGTAGTGAAACGCGTACCTGTAGCAAGCTATCCGGTAACAAATAAATCTTTCCTTAGATTTACCGATCTGAACTACAAAAAAAGTATTTGAAAAAATGTACCAAAGACTTTGGAAGAAACTAAAGCCAATATCGAAGAAGAAGTGAGATTGATTAAATAATATGCGCAATGACAAAAAATTTGCTGCACGGTTTTTATATCGGAATTCATTATTAAGAGCTAAAATCTTAACGGTTGTTTGGGTTGATTTATTTCCCGCGTTATCTTCGTGCAGCAGTCAATATCTGAGAAGAATGAACAGCGAACTCTGCTTTAAAACCCTTTAAGTCACGCAAGGGCCACTTTTTTGACTCGACTTTTCAAATTTTTGCAACTCCATAACTCGCCAGCCCATTGAGCTAGAGGGCTGTTCAAAGCATCTACGGATTCAGCAGGTCTTCTAGTTGAGATTAAAAACAGAATATTTTTCGTTTTGGGTTTGGGATTTTCTGGAGATGACGTCAAACTAAGGGCATGTTTTCGAGACTTTTGGGCCAACTTTACCTGGCCCTGGGCCCCAACCCAATAAGCCATGTTTTTGGATCAAGTTTTTGTGAAAACTAGGCTGTGATCCGCGTCTTTAGGGCCCTTTAATGGCTGTCTAGCATATCTGGAGCCAAAATTATGAGCCAAAAAACAACAACTGGTACAAATTTCTACACCTACAAACGCTAACCTGGGATGGATTACACCCATATTATAAATGGCCATCACTCGCCAGCAGATTGAACTAGAAAGCTGTTAAAACCCTCTAAAAACTCGTGAAGTCTTGTAGTTTAGACTGAAAAAAATTTTCAGTGTTGGTTTTCGGCATTTTTGGCCATGTTTACATAACCACTGGATGTTTTGACAGGTCTGTCAAAACATTGGATGACGTCAACATCCCGTGGGAGTTCAACAATCAAGTCGATTTCGTGGTGCGAAATTTCACTGGGTTTAATTGGATTTTAGGCTACAGTACGAGTCTTTAGAGGGTTTGATGGACATTCTAGCGTTTCTGGCTGAAAAGTTATGGCAAAAATGATATAATATTAATTAACGAAATCTCCTAAATCCGCTAGGGAATTCCTGAAATATTTGGAAGTTTTTTGGCATAACTTTTGGACGAGAAACTCTAGAAACACGATCAAGGGCTCTAAAGACTTGGCATTCTAGCCTAGAATCCACAAAGACACTTTGAACCACAATATTGGCTTTTTGGATCGAATGATGACGTTATCAAAATAATCGCAAAGCATACCCCATTCATGATTCCATGGACCCAAAACCCCAAACCCAAATCTTAAAAAGTTTTTTTAATTCTAAACTACAAGACGTCAGGAGTCTTTAGACGGTTTGAACAGCTCTCTAGCTCAATCTGCTGTCAAGTTATGGTCGGCCAAAATTTGCCCTGAGAGGGCAAATTATACTTTTTGTGAAACTTTTTGAATTTTTTCAAAAACTGGGTTTTTGTGCCAAAATTTTGGCTCCAGATATCCCAGCAATTCAATCAAGGGCTTCAAAGGCGCGGATTTTTGCCTAGTTGCCAAAAAAACTTGAGCCAAAAACATGGCTCAATGGATTGGCGCCCAGGGCTGGGCAAACTCAGCCAAAAATGCGAAAGCGTGCCCTCATTGTGACGTCACCACCAGAAAACTGCAAACCCAAAACGAAACTTTTTTTTTCCAATTTGAACTAGAAGACTTGCTGAACCCGCAGAGGGTTTGAACAGCTCTGTAGCTCAATCGGCTATCGAGTTACAGCGTTGCAAACTTTGCAAAAAAAGTGGCGCACGCGGGACAGAAAGGTCGCATAAACCTTCAATATGTTCTACAGCAGCAATGTTGTTATGAGAGAAAGCGTGGTGTGAAGCAACTATTTCTTGCAAAGTTGTTATTTGTTCGATGCACGTGCGCAGTTCGAACACTTTTGTGAAATGCACGAAGGTCAGGATAGTTTCTATATTGCATTTTTTTACTACCATTTGTCAAAAAAATCATCTTTTGAAAACTTTTCAGTTATGCCTTATTTTGCCCCGTATCTGGGACAACGAGGAGCACTCGTCAGTACGACATTAAAATATGTTTATATTTTTGAGTAAAATGAATAAAATGTGTAAGTTAATTTACCTCAGCAAACAATCTGTTGTGCAGCTAGCGATTTGTTGGTAAATAATCATTTCCACAAATCTGGTAGAATGTGGCTTGCAATGAATGTTTTTGCACAACAATTTTGTTCAGATCTTCGATTGTGTAAAAACTCTTTTTTACTTTTTATGACTTTCGAAAGATCAAGGGTATGTTTATAATTAAAATTTGGGAGAGCAGAGTTGTCGGACGACTGAAGGATGCAGAACGTTAAAAACTGCAATGGTACTACTGTAAGAAACGTGGTCACGCGCACGCCGACGGATGCATGTTGGGCTGCACGGCTTGATTTTTCTCATTTCATGGTGGTAGCTGTTCTGATTATACTGTTGGGCAAACCAGTGCGCCATTTACACAGCAGCCATTGCAATATCACGGACTACTACGGGATGATGTTGCTGTGGGCACACTTGTGCAGAGGAGGCCTTGCACTCAGTTTACTGCAAACGCAGTCATTCGCCAAACATTACACCTGGAGTCAGGGCCGGATTATTTGAACGCGAGGCCCCGAGTAAAGTGGTGACCGCGTGGACCCCTAAACGCCATACGCAACTGCGCAGCGTTTCACATGCCCTCGTTTCAATTTTGCAGAAGCACCGGTCAAAAACGTCAAAACCAATAGAAAACCTGAAGTTAGTAGCTGAGTTCCGATTAATTCACCTAATTGTTGTAACGACAATTTATTTGCCGGTATGACACTGACACTGCACAAGAACCAGGTTCACTGTTCTGGTGTCACGCAGCGATGAGATTCAGTGGTGTAACTAGTCCAAAATTTTTTTGAGGGGCCACATCGTGTGACTCAGCGAGCAACAGTATTTTGCAAGCAGATTAAGTTCGTTCTTCTGGCGATTTTTTAAAATTTTAGTCGACGTTTCGCCCATTTATTCAAGTAGTTTTTCCTAAGGGAGATGTTTTAATTGAACACATAACAGGCAGTTCACTAATAACAAGAAACAATGAGCAGTATGTCGTACAAAGAAAAAAAACGCAAAACCGACCGTTGCAGTAGACGATGAGTCACAATATGCGACAGTGAACGCGGAAGTTAAGAACCGTGAAATGAAAACACCGGAAGGTGACATGGTTTAACAACGCAAAAATAGCGTAAAACCTGCACAGACTAATCCACAAAACGTTAATCTGTGAAGTAAAGCAATAAATAGTGTGAATGCATGCGGTACATAGGGATCAATAATGGGATAATCTGAGTGGTGAGCTGGCATATCAACAGGTGCTAAATAAGATGACAAACTCTAGGAAGTCACGTAAGGGATAAATTTCACTCATGTTTTAAGACATTATGATGAATAGCAGGGACGTTTGCAGTTTTATCATTCGTAGTGGTAGTTTTTAAACTGATATGCAATGAATCCAAAAAAATGCGCTTATGGCTGCTATCTACGTGCTGTAAAACGTGGGCGCAATCCCAGTGGAAACCATGGCCACTTAAGGTTACATTTTTGGTTGAAGCTGTTTCATCGGGATTATTAAGACTTCTTAGGCAAAGTGTCCTGCTGTGGTGTTCTTTGTGCCCATGCTTCATTTCGTTTCTCCAACGTAGTTGTGTACACATTCCTCGAATGGAAATTTATAGACAACGTGTTTGCTTGCGGGTACGATATTTTTCCTGAAGATAGGTTGTGCTTGGTTTAAAAGTTAATTTGAAGATAGATCGCATATGGTGTTTCTCCAGAAATCGTTTTAAGGTCTCTCCCAAGTCAGTTGTGCAAGCTAAAATAATATTAGATATAAACTCACAAAATCCGTTGTATTGTTTCTTCTTTTTGGTTTGGATGTGGCCCTTTGGCGTAGCCAGTAAGCTTGAGAGTCCGTTTCACATGCTTAATTTCGTTGTCAGGGCAAGAATCGTGGAGGAAAGCTTTTTAGCCGGTTCGAAAATAGTGTTAACCACTGATTACTTATGTTGTATAAGATGTTCTGATCTAAATTTGAGGTATCTATCTGAGTGGTTTGGCTTACGATAAGACTGCTGACATAATTGGCGAATTGACGAGCGTTTGATCAATAAGCCCAAAACGGAAGATATTCCTCTTTTTCTTGTTGCATAGTGAATTGGATGAAGCTCTCTATTGTGTTCAGATGGGTAAAAACTCGGACAACTTTGATTTCTTTATGATCACAAAAGCGTCTTCTACACATCTTTTCCACAAACGTGAAAGGTCTGGAAAAGTTTTCAAAGCGCGTTTTTCACGTCTTCCAAGACTACGTTTGCAACTATTGATGAAACGGGAGAACCCATCGCTGTTCCAAAAACTTGTTTGTATATATTGTTTTCCACGAAAAGTTTAAATTTGTTAAATTTAAGCAAATTTCAAAGCCTTTTAATTAGGTGGGCAAGATGACAAACGTATAGGTTGACTCAGTTCAGAATCGGACTGTAGACGTTGCTTGGCCATGTTGCCAATTGAATTGAAACTTTTGCAAATGAGGATACAACACCGAATGAGACCAGTATTTCATCCGTTTGGAGTAATTAATGAGCAATGGATGATGCGAAGTCTGACGAGTTTCTTACGTGATGTTTTGTTTTTCCAATAAGTGTTTTCAGTAGTGAAGATAATTCTTTGACTAAGCCGAAGGTAGGTGAATCCTTGAAAGAAACTATAGCTGGTAGGGGAATGTTTTCTTTGTGTATTTTCGATAGTCCGTGCAGCGGGGGTGTCGTGGCATCTGAGGTTTTCAGTCTAAAGCTTGTTTCTTTTATGTTTTCTTGGTTTCGAGCAAGTACAAATTTATTGACATCTTCGGTTGTGGATGCGGTTGGGTTGGATGTTTTTACGTTTCTTCACCATCCAGCATCTTCTCAATACCACTCTTTGTCTAAGACTGTGGTGATGCTACCTTTGTCAGCCTTGGTGATTATTATCAGGACCGGCCTTAAGCAGATGCAACCAATGCAGCTGCATTGGGCCCCGCGCCATTGTGTTTGGGTAGATTGTTCATTTTTTCCAGATACAACTTGCGCTTGAGAATTCAGTAGAAACGCCATATAAATTTCATTGTTAACGAAGACCCCTCTCGTCAGAACTAGCAAATTTCCTCTAACGTTAACAAACGTGCTCAATTCTCGTGTTAGTGCTGCACTGTATATCAGCGCTCTACCACGATCGTACCACGGTTGACTGAACACGATGTCGTCATAAAATCACTGCTCAGAAGTGCCCCGCGCCTAGGTCTTGCATTGAGCCCCGCATCTTCTAAGGCCGATCCTGATTATTATACTTGAATATGTGTTCATTCCTCGTCAAAACTGATCTGCTTCGTCTTTTGTTTCGTGTGATTGAAATCACTTTCCCACGAATTAGGTCACCCTCCCAGGGGGAAATGCCTCATAAACCGTCTTCACCTGAGGCAAGGATATTTTTTATTGGTACAAAGCAATACCCAAATTCTAGGCCGAAACTGATGCTTTTTATTTCTCATGGACGATAACCGAAGCCGAACACAACAATTACTTTTGCTTAGTCATGCAATTCTTCAAGTTTGAAGAAAAATGTTTTTTCGTGCTGCACCGCCTTAGTTTTGTATTTCTATCACCAATAAACCATGAAGGAAATGGGTAACCGCAAAACTGAAGTTCAACATGCAAAAGTTTATCAACTTCATGGCTTTTTGCACTAATGGAACGCCTGCCTCTTTATTGTGAACAACAATGGAAAATGTCACTCATGCTATTGTCTTCTTGTTCAAGTAACCAGATGGTGAGTTCAAAGAGCTAAAACGACTTGATCAAGTGCCCATCTTCAAAACTTTTATTTTGATTGGCTTGATATATTCTTCGAAGTCTTTATTGACAATCGAATAGGCAATGTTGAAGGTTGTTTCAAAGCTTCTTCTGTATTAATTGTTGGAATTGGTTGCATTCCAATTTTCATTTCAATATTCTAGCACTTCGTGTAAGTTTGTCCTCAGTGCACACCTTGGAACTTTGTCTGGCTTCCAGTCAGATCACTTGGCAAAATTTGATCCACTTTGTTGATAAATTACATTTATTCAAAGTAAAAAAGATCCATCCATTTTTTCATGTTTCATGTTACATCCAAAGTTACAGTCGTAACCAAAACACTTAAAAATTATTTTTCTATGCACAACCGTCAAAACATGTGCAGTACCAACTGTCAAACGTTGACGATTTACATTGAAGTCATTTTGGTGATGTGCAAGGATGACAATTGAACCAGAAATACTTTTGCAGCAATTCATACTGGTGGATTCATAGGTGTAGAAGCAGGCACAATTTTGGGGAGATTTTTGCCGGAATTTCCCCAAACTTGCCCAAAAAGTTTTCGAGCAGCTTTTGTGTGAATATATCCTCCCACGTAGATCATGAACACCTTCCCTCCAAAGACGAGATTTTCATGTGATTTTGCACACGTTGTGCACCAATTTTTAAAAATCAAACAACGTTGGGCGTTATTTTTGCCCGTATTTTCAGGTAGTTTTCCACGTTTTCAGGTATGTTACGAACGTTTTCATTGATTTTGCCCAGGATTTTCGACTAATCAAATTTTTTGGGGTGCGCTTGCACCCCTGCACCCCCTGCCTCCTACACCACTGCGTGAAATTACCGTTTTGGCATCCCCATCGTTTAGTTTGTAACAGCAAAAAAGAGTTGCAGGTATATAAAAAGTAGGGGAAGGTCAGCACCTCTGATCATAGCGGGACCCTTGAACCACCCGTTGTTTTTGAAAACTACACAGGCTTAGCGCCACCTATCAATACTAGATATTTCTCATGCTTATTTTTCCCGTGTTAACGGAATGCAAGCAAGTACACCGTTAAGGTTTTTGTCACTGGTTATAACTTTTCTGGTGGTTGAAGTAAAATTATTGGGCCTTGAACTTTTTGTTTTAAAGCTGTTGTTTCTAAGTTGTTTCCGGCATCTTTTATTTGGTTAACTTAGTGCAACATGATATGGATTTTAGCAGGAGAAAAAGAGCATCGACCGCCAGGTTTAACTGAGGACGTGATTTTGATTCAAAGTGGCGTAGAAGTGACCCATGAGTCACAACATGTGGGGTTCAATGAACAGTGGCTCAGTGGTCCCGCCTAACTTATTAGATATACAGGAGCTTGAGAAAAAGCATGATTGCTATACTTAGTAATTCTATTAGTTATTTCGTAGTATGTTTGTGAAAGGGCTTAAGCTACTAGCATAAATGCCGCGGGTACAGCTGCTTAAATTTCAAGAGGGTGGTTTCCAACCTCAGATTAAATCTGTGACTTGCCTGCTTCAACTCTTTCCGTAGATTTAGCGTATTCCATCCAACATTGTGGCTGGTTTTGAAGAAAAACGAAAATACTCCCGTTTGATTAACATATGCAGTTTTTTCAGACGACGTTTGTCCGTCACGTTTCGTGGCGGACCATCCTAAACTCTTTCAGAAAAGGAATTTGATCAGGATGGTGATGAAAATGTTTAAGCATATTTTGAAAATGTAGCATCCTCCAGCTATAATATAACTCTTCAAGAAATATAAACATGTGCCAAAAGTCACGGTATCACAAAAATACGAACCAGGAAGAGGGACAAGTCTTTCCATTATCACCGACCAACCCTGTTGAAGCAAAAGCTTGGAAAAAATATTTGTGTTCATGGAAAAGTTACAGATATAAGTAAACATTCCGAAGCAGTAGCACAGCCAATAATTTTATTTGGACAGTCAATGACATCGTCAGTCAGTGACGACATCTTAGGTCCAACTGTTCCATCCTTCAGTTTGCAACAGTTGAAAATTCATAGAAAACCGCCTGTAAAATCTCAGCAAGTTTGTTTCCGTGGCCCATGGCTTTTTCGACCTCATTCTGACTGCGATACTGTTTTGAAGCCTCCTTAGAACCAGACCTAGGACCCTTGAACTAATGATAGTAGCAGCGCAGAAGTCAGCAAATCATCTCATTAAGGCAGCGATGCTGTAGCAGCAGGCCTGCAACCAGCTTGGGATACCAGGATGATGCGAAGATTTTTCTGAGGGGGACCAATTAGATGTACAATAGTTTTACACTATGTCCAGCACTCTTTTCCAGGGAAGGCAACATTTTTTTCAAGGTGACTTTTGCCCCAATAGTTACGGTCCTGTTCAGTAGAACCAAAAAAAGAGCTGTGTGCTTCTGCAATCGGTTGCAAATCAAAAGTTTTTTTATATATTGGGCAGGTGCTGAAAAAAGTATGAATATAGCTATTTAGGGGAAAAGTTTTTGAAAAAGCTTCTCAGCAGTGTTGAATGTAGTTTTATTGAGCCGAACATAAAACATATTCATGTGGTCCCCTATCTCTCTCTTGTCACATCAAGTTCAATTAAAAGAGCTTTGGTATTAAAAAGTTTGCTGTTAACCTTCACTGGATATATACATTGATGATTTATTTTCTTTAGATGTATGAAAACATACCTTGGTGTAGTATTGTTCAATTTTCAGGATTGATCTTTGAAATAACATTTCGTTTTGGTTCACCTTCAAATATTTAAACCGAAGATCTACGTTTCATAAATTGGTAATAGACAGTGATAATAAACACTTTAATTTGTTTCAATTAGCTGCGAGTAGCTCCTTTATTTCGATTTTTAATTGAAAGAATGGTACATATCAACTGTGCAGCAAAGGGCCAACAGTTTCGTACAGTTTTAAGCGTGGTTCATTGGTCCCTCAAGCAGGTTCATGGGTCCCGACACATAGGGACCCTTGATGCACTTCTGTAACGAATGAAATACTCCATGTAACTTTTGAGGTTGCAGGAATTTTAGGAATTTTGCTCCGTAAATTCCCACAAAGGATGCCACAACCCTAACACACTTACTGGAAAATTTTAAGCAAAAATTATTGCACCGTGTTGTAGCTACGCTCGATATCATAAAAAGTGGCTCGTAGGTGCTGACTTTACCTACTTGTCACATTTTCGGAGAAGCCAGGACTGTCATGTTACAATTATTGAACTTAAAAAAACGTTTTGTTTTCATAAAGAGCACAAAACCGCATTTACACTACTCTGCCTTCGAAGCATGTTTACGAAATTTACCACCTTTTTTCCATGCTACTGGTTTGCCTGTGGGTCTAACCAAGTCAAACAGAAACACACTCAGCATTCAGCAGTCTTATGCACTAGCCCTATTACTTTGACAGTTGCTTCTTCACCTAAGTCCTACCCAAAATCTTATAATTGCAATGCATAGTTGTGTTATAAATACAATAATTTTATCTATCACCATTAAGCTAACCCATCTTTAACCAAAGCAGCCGTAAACTACACTGCACATGATCCCCTACAATAACAACCTGCTTTTTTCAAACACCTTATCAAAAGACCAAAACTGACCGAAAGCTTTCACGAAGAACGAGATGGCAACTTTAATTTCTTAGCCTGCGTGACTGGCAAATCTCAAAGTCAAAGCAGATATGCATAGTAAAAAAACTGAACAACTATCACTTCCAGTCATGTTAAGCAAGGGTCTTGTGCAGAATAGGCTGCTCTGGTGCTAAAGAGCACATGTTACAGTAGGCACATGCCCCAGTGAGGTTGTTTTACAAATATAGAGTGGCTGCATAGGTGTATTAGAGTCCATTGTTTGGGGATGCAAAATTTTTTGCCCAATACTGATCTTGTTTTTCCAAAATAACATGTAAACAGCAAGTCTTAAAGTTAAAATTAAAACGTACCGTTGTAAACAAATCGAGGTGCTTGCATGTCTAATTACCAATCGTCAAATATCAGTAACAAATCAAATTGTGCGTGAATCGCGTTCCTGAAATTCTTCATGTACAATTATGTTCAAGACGGCAATGTATTGCTATGGAAGTTCGTCGATGTGGTTATCTCCATATCATTGATACATTGCAATCTGGCAGATTTCTAAGTCTTCAAATTCAACTTACTGTTGTTTATACACCTCTTCATTACCAAATCATATAAATAACGAGGAAAATAAACGCAATCCAGAAAAGAGTGTGTCACTATGGGGATCAAAGCCTTATGCCATCAACTAGCAATCAATATTCACCACGTCTGGAAGGTGTTGTTCAGTGTCTTAATTTTCAATTTTTATATACGTTTTTAAACTTATTCTTCCAACACCATATCATGCTAATCGCTAAGATCTGTCCTTATATAGCATAGATGGGTGCATTTTTGTTCGCCACAATCGCAATCAATTCGGAAAAGGAGAAAATATAAAGCTACGATCTGAGGTATTACGTAGCCGCAAATAGGTCAAGTCTCAGGTAAGGAGAGGGAAGGAGGCAACTCAATAATTAACATATAGCTTAGCCTTCCTCATTAGGAAATTTTCAGAGCAATGTTTTGTACTTAAAACATCACAACTTACTTAAACGTTTACAGCTTCTAAAGTCGCATTATTAAAACCAAAAAACATTCCTGTTTAGTCAATTAAACCTGCACTGAACACCACATGCTACAAAAACTAGCAAAATGGAACCGAATCAGTCATTAAGACTGCAGCCCATATAATCAACTACCAAGAAATGTGAACTTATTTTCAATGACAGTTGACTTATAACCTCAACAAGAATGTTTATAAAAATAGCAGTGCTTCACTGGACTGCGTTGGCATTAATGAATTATGCAATGCAATCGATAGTGAAGTTGCTATTGTTCACGAAAACTTCACTTCACACTCACAGCATCAAATTGAAGTGTTCGATTTTGTCAGGATGCAACTTGTGAAATTCATTGCATGAAAAAGGGAATATACG
>Ga0210059_1004780_pt1 | contig 21822 bp, 21 predicted proteins | sample Ectturendosymbi2_FD_188042 | JGI IMG/M metagenome (GOLD analysis project Ga0210059, IMG submission 188042) | Ecteinascidia turbinata endosymbiont from Florida, USA - Sample 2 (SPAdes) (version 2) | ecosystem: Host-associated > Tunicates > Ascidians > Unclassified | place: Key West, Florida...
TGAACTTCGTGAAGATATCTGTGGACTGTGACAGCCAAGATACTGTATCTATGACACCCTTTGACAGTCACCTTCTGTGTGCAGCAACAGGCGTACAAACTCTCTTCATCATTATCCGAGTGCACCATCATTATCCGAGTGCACTTTTCTACTTTTTTATTACTATTTTTTAAATTTTTTCTATTGCTAAAGATATTCTGACCACACCAGAATCCTTCACTTAAATTCGATCCACTCATCTGTGTACATAGGCATGCGGTTTCACCTGTACATTTTCTTCACCATGTTCTACGTTCATTCGTTTTTTTTGTTTTTCTTCTCATTATGCTAATTTGATGTCCAGCTGTTGTTTCTCAACACTTGTCAAAAAGTGATAAACGGGGTTGGTTGACTAATTGACCGTCTCGGTCTTTCGCCAATCCTATGTGACACAGCGCCCCTTTGTTTACACTGATCAACTATTGTGCCATTGTATTTTCATTCGCTCTAATGTTCGCTAATAGTTGGTTTACTGCATGCGATGGCTTTCATGGTGCTTCTGCTTGTTGGCTGAGTCATATGAAACAATAAACCATTACCATTACCACATTGCCTAAACTTAGCAGAACACTTCTAAACCCTTTGGTGTCCTTTGATCAATTAACCCATTAATACTCATGCCACATTTTTAGCAAATTTTGAATTCGGAGCAGTGCAGGATTGAATTTAATCTGTATATTTTAAAAGTTTTTGAACTTAACCGTGACACTTGCAGTCGTCCACTGGCTCTACCATCTCTCTCTTCCTGGGTTTCCTTGGCGCTGCTCAAGCTACAGTGCGTTCTGAAACACACTTCTGTTTTCCAGAATCTTTTCGATTCCCTTTGGGTAACTTATTCTTGTTGGCGCCTAACACTGTCTGTAAAAAAATATAAATTGCCTTTCTACTTTCGAATTGAACTTGTGCAAGATTATTATTATAGGCTATTTGTGATCATTAAACCTCTCCATCCAAAATTTGCTCACGCTTTTGGTTACAGGCTGAGTCTAAGTGCAAGCGTTCATTCTTAAACCTGACCGGTGATAGTCACTGTAACGAAACGGGCAATGTTAATTAACAGTTTACCCGTGCCAAGAAGTACAGCTGACAAAAATTCCAATCATAATCATTTAATTATAGAGGAGAACAGTTTTGCTGTGCAGCTTACCTTTAGTGATGGAAACTGCAGTTCATCAATTTATCTCCTAGCATTTCACCTCTGTTTTGTTTCCAAAACTCTAAGTTTTTGTTTGCAAATTACATGCATACATGTTTGTTGATCATACTGTTTTTTATGACATTTGGTCACTCAAAGTTAGTAAGACAACAGAAATGAATTATTAACTGGGTCTCCTATCGCCCCCTAACCGCCCATTTCTGCTTCACCGCCCCCCTTAGAGTTTCTCACCGCCCCCAGGGGGGCGGTACCGCCCACTTTGGGAACCACTGCCCTATAATCATCGCGAGAACCGCTATGCTTGACTCCCAACCAAACCAGTCACAATCTCAGTGGTCTTGGATATTTGGTGCAGTGAAGCGTTTCACAAAACCATGTTACAGTAGTTTGACTGATGCGTGCCCAGTCCGATATGTGTTTTATAACCTTTGTTACTCACTATGGAGCCGAAAGTGCATCAAATGCTTTGATTCCAAAGTAACAAATATTGATTTTTTGGAATCAATTACACATTTGAGTTTGTTTTAACCTGCAGAATCGCTCCCCTGGAAACTGAAATCGTCCCCACAACGCATGAAATCGCCCCCGTGGGAGGTGATTTCGCCCACGTTGAAGACCACTGGGTTAAATTGTGGTTAGTTTAGTTTTAAGGTTAGGTTAGTGTTATTTTGGTCGGAAATCTGGTGTGGATAGCTGATTTTTCTGAAAATAATTTTTAAAGAGAATTGTATCTACCTCAGATATGTCATTTGGATATATATATATACAGTGGAACTCCGATAATACGACTACCCACTGGAGGGCACTCAATTGGTCGTGTTAGGGGGGCTGGGGTGGTCGCGTGCACACTTGCATTCCTAAAGGTTTCAAGTATTATCGCGATCACTTCATTTCTAAACTTCTTTCCTTGATTTAAAGTTATTTAACTTTGTCCCATAGCCCAGGGGTGGGCAAACATTTTCTACGGAGGGCCACATTGAAGATTTTATTGCTACGGAGGGCCGCATGCTCGTATTACATATGTTACATCTATAATCGCTTTGAAAACTTAAAAAAAGCTTTACATGAGCTGCCACAAAATGAAGGTAACATTTGTTACTTCCGGTTGAGTAAAAATGTGGTTTCGAATGAAACGTGTGGAAAAAAAGCTTGATAATTCTGATCTAATCGATAAAATTACTTTAACATAGACTCCAAATATGTACTATCTATGTACGTGTGACTGCCTGCGGGCCGCACAAAATGCCCTCGCGGGCCGTAGTTAGCCCACCTCTGCCATAGTCTATCGTTACTGTACTATAAAATCACACAACGGAAAAGTCGATGTCGGCAGTACATTTCCGGAAGAGTTTATAGTATGGGTTTGTTACGTCACATTGGCACTAACTACGCTTGCACGCAAGCCTACGCCTACAGGTACATCCCTGTATCCACGATGCTTCAGGACAACGTGATGGAGCTTAGCAAATTGCTGCTGACAGTTTACCAGTTTTCCAGCGTAAGGATACTGATAGCATATGTGGTCGTGTTTACGTGGTGTTCGAATAGCAGTTTTGTAGCAGCTGGACTGTGATCGCTGTCTGGATCGTGATAGCGAAACTGTGAAGCAAAAGGTAATGCATTAGCATAGCGGAGACCGCGTTAAAGCGGTCGTGATAAAGCGGTCGTGATAGCGAGGTGGTCGTCCACAGGGTGCCATCAGGTCCTCAGAGAGAAATGTTACCGGGGGGTACAAAGACCAACTCCGGCCCACCTTATTTTCTTGGGCCCTCGTCGAAACTTGTATAGCTTGTTTGTATAGCAATCACATAGGCGGATCCAGGATTTTTTTAGGGGGGGGCTCAGGAACAAATTCATCCGGATGTGTATTAACTGCATAGCGGCGAAGACACAACTGCTCAGGTAACATTTTTAACAAACACAGTTAATACTCATAGACATTTTGGTCAAATTGCATTCTGACCATTACCCGGGCGTGCAAGGACGTTTCCGGAGCAGAAGTGGCCTCCGCACCAATTCAGAAATTATTCTCAAACTTATCTAACTTTAAAAACGTAACTTGTTGAATTGTCGAAAAAAATTTATTATTAGCAAAACAAACACAGGTCCGCGCCGAAAAAACGCGTGGGGCAGGCATAAAAGTGACACAAAAATACATGAAAAAAACGAAATGCTGCGAGCAACCTATGTTGCCAATCTGTGCAAGACCCATACCGTATTGTGTTCGTAAATTGCAGATGTGCATGGAATAGAAGTTCATGACCTTCGGACTTGAAAATTTGTTTATTTTCGGCAAAGTTTCCGATTTTTATTACACATCGCGATTGTCTACCCAAAATGGCCAAATTTGTTTACAAAAATACCCGCCAATCAGTGTCAAAGTATCAATCACAAACTATTTAAAACAAAATGCTATTGATTATCAATGCCATTTGACCATACGTTTAAGGTCGGAAAAACGCAGTTATTTCGAAAAAAAGCACAACTCTCCTCGCCCCAAAAAACGCATGGGTACGAACATAGGTGGGGGCAAGTGGGCCATTCCTCCTAAATTTCTAGCGTTTCTTGTCATTTTGTGCTTTGAGAGGCGGTGTCGAAAACAAAATACTCAAATGATTTGCCTGCCCCAAATTTGTGGGTTGGCTACGTCACTAGGTACGCGTAGAGACAAACATCCCGAAAAAACAGGGTTGCCAGGTAGTCATAAGCAAAAAAGGCCTGATCAACCCGTGAAAAGAGCAACAGCACCAAAAAATGATAAAAATTTATCATTCTGCGTCCATAAACAGTGTCTAGAAAACTGCCTGTACCCAGAAATCTGACAAAATCATCTTTTAAATCTGCCGAATCGGCATAAAAATCTAATTGGCGAAAAAAGCCGAATTTAATTTGGCCTTTTTTCAAAAACAAAAAATGCCAAAGGTGTTTGAAAAAAAGCCAAAAATTATATACTTGGCCTCAAAAAAACAAACTGGCAACACTGCAAAAAACTCGGAGCAATGCTGGCACTGGTAGCTTTTCATTGCACCACAAGGGCATTGAAAATGATCAGACAATGTTTTTCCACGTCACACCGGGAAATGTGAAGTTTGTAGCGAGTCAATGACCAACTTCTCCCGCTCATCCATTCAATTTTTTGTATGAAACGCGACTATATCGCGGTAACGCAATTTTAGAAATACTGAACAGTAGGTTCAAAAATTTTGTAGAGACAACAGAATATGGGTCTAAAAAAAGCATCTATTTCGTGCGGAGCTGAACTTTGGTCAAAAAATTGTTGCTGGCAGGTCTGATCAGTAGTCATCTTTAGTTTAGCCTACAGCTAATATAGCGCACTTCATTTCTACGCTACGTTTTGCGGTTAAGTTTGCCATTATGGAATTTACGCTGTTACTGAGCGCTCTAACCTAGCCTGTAGTTAACTGCATTGTAAGTTTGTTGTAGCGTAATTTTGAAATTTTCGCGGACCTAATAAAATGAGCTGCATTCACTCATGAAAGCTTGTAGAAAAAAAAAGTACAATCTACTGCTTATTCAACTTTTGTCCACAGTCTATGCTGCCTATTCATCTTTTGTCCACAAGAGGCCCGATCCTACCCAAATGAAACAAGAGTTTAAACACTTACGTCCGGTTTATGTGTTATTGGGGGCATATTTTTGTATAAAAACTTGCTTATTAGAAGTTTTATTTTTAGTGAAATAAACACTTTCTGACTGTCCAAATTCAGCAAAATAAGCTTTGCATTTAATACTTTTGGCCCTATCCCTGTGCAAGAAATGGTTTATTTAAAGGCTAGCCTATCAAAAAAAATCACACGAATGGACGTTTCTGTGTCTGGAACCATCGATCAAAAATCGTATTTGAAAAAATTTAGGGGGGTGCTTCAGCCCCCTTAGCCCCCCCCTGGATCCGCCTATGAATCAGAACCAGCTGTCATGCTAAGATTTAAATATAGATTAATTGTTATACTGGCAGCTGACTTACACTAATAATATTAGGCTTGATTACAGAAAAAACTGATCATACTTAAACTTTCCCGGGCCCCCGAACCTGCCGGGCCCGGGTACAATGTACTGTACCTCTCGTACCCCCCTCTCGTAGGCCGTGGGTGCCACTGTATATTCAAAATATCCCACAGGTGTTTTGTGAACATTTATCGATATGGTTTCAAGTCTCCAGCAAGAAATCGAGACTTAAAATCAATGAGTTTCGTTCATATTGTGACGTCCATATTAGTTGACAATTCGTTTTTTTTTTGCTCAAACTTTTTTTGTTTTAATAATACAAATATTTCAGTTCGTTCATTCACTTTTTCCCCATTAACGACAGTTTCATATATATAGAAAGGGCCCCTTTCTGCGTTTCAGCCAGGGGCCCCACACAACCTTAATCCGCCTCTGTCTATAGGTGAAATCCGGTGACGTTTTCTCAAACAGCAACCTGTGCAGTTGAGTTCAGTTTATTTTAGCACCCCGACCACGTAGAGAATATGTGGTCAGAAATTCAGGGGCAAGAAGCGACGGCCGCAGCTGTCATTGGGGCACTAACCCCTCAAGCTCATGCAAAACAAGAAAAGACAAATGTTACAACAATAGTGACAAAAAATGCACATAAAGATTAAGATTTTGCAATAAAGGAACCACCACACAATGAACAAATCAAAAAAATACAGTCTGAATTTAATCAACTACATACCTAGTTTACAACTGCAACAATATGCATCCTTCAGCCTAAACTGCATATCAGCTACCTCCGCAACAGGGCCACCCGCTCAAAAATATACTCTCAGAAAATCAGTGTTACAATAAAGGCCACACGCGCAGAACGAAAACAGCAGCTCACAGCCACGTTACCACGCAGCAAATCTTTGACAGAAAATTGTTAGGATATCAAGAGTTTTCACATATGAAAACCCTTTCAATCGCCAAAAGTCAACTCTATCTCTGTTTGGTAACACTGTTGCCACTCATGCGAAGCCTTGACAACAAGCACTTGTGCCTATAGCTTACCCATATCGATAACCCCCAGTCAATAAATAACCAATAAGTAAAAAAACGAACTGCATGTCCAAAAAGCTTCAGTGCACCTAAAATCAACCCAGACTTAACTCCACTGTTAATAAATAAACGAAATGTAACATTAAAGCAACAAGATCAGACAATTAATCATTGCCCTCTTCAAAAAGTCAGACAGGACATACACAAAATATGTTTGTTTCCGTCCAGTTTTTTTAGCAAATGTCAGTGCTTGGCTGGGAACAAAACTGAGTATGATTTTCTAGCAGGTAATCATAGTAAAGTTTTTGAAATTAGAAACATGTTTATGCATATGAGCAGATGCAGTAATGAGGTAAATCACGTGGCCGAGGTCAAAGACTAAGCGGAGATGGGCACCACAGGCCACTATCGTGTCACTCTTGGAAAGTACAAAGCGAATATGACACTTCTTTCTCACTATGAACCACTTTTATGTTAGCGATAAGTTTACTTGTAAACAGTTTGTAGTTGAATCGCGTTGATGTGGAATTAACAATTTAGTAGTTGCTTTAAGAAAAATGGGCATAGTAAATTTAATCATCGCAAAATTCGTCGGCAAGCCAGATATGGGTGACAACCAGCAACCAGGGAAAAATCAGTGCAACGTATTTCTGGCCTGGATCGAACGTGAACATTACCCGGTATCCTGATTACTATTTCCCATACGACACGAATGCGGACAACGAAGAAAGGATTTATCAAGTGCTCGAGTGGCTAGACAAGCCCGATGACAAAAGGTAAATCTATAACTAAGTGCTCCTTGTCATGTTTTCCTGTTATGGTTTATTCAAGAAGAGTGATGTAATTCAAAACCACATGTTGAAGCAGTTCTAATAACTTCACAGTTCTCGGACAAATGGGTTGTGCTGTGGATCTTCAAGTGTTAATTAACATATAAAGGGTCTTCTGACTGTTAATGTCATATCTCTGAGGACCAAATTAAATAGCTTTGTGTGTAACGTTCGCAGAATTGCCTCGTATCGTGTTTAGCGCTTCCCTAACGCGGCGTGTCCACTTTCTAATTAATTGCTGGCCAGGCCTTGAATAATTGTTGGGACGCGCTTCTCCCGCGGTGCCGCAATCCCTTGCGTGGGTTCGGTTGTTCCTTTTGTGGTGGAAAAAACTCGGAGTTTTGCTTACCGACTATGACGAGGACCGAGAAGGGTGGTCTCCTGGTATTCAAGACGTAAGGTGTTAGAAACACAAGGCTGGGTCTCATAATATCTTAGTTAATCACGTTTCATTTGCTCGTTCGAATGAAGTCAGTAAATTGCATTAACTGTTTTGTTATGGTTTGCTTGCTGTGGTGGTGAATCAAGTCAGGAAGTTACTTTGTGCCTCAACTGAAATTTTATTAATTTATTCACTTTTTATGTGGTTCACTGTTGCTGCATGCGGCCCGCGATGCTTTTTGGGAATTTTCACATAATTAACAGTTACGTTGCCAAGAGCCTTGATAAAAGATGCCACGAAATAATTGAATCAAAGCTGAATGATACCCAGTGCGGTTTTCATCCTGGCCGTAGCACTACAGACCACATTTCACTCTCCGGCAAATTTTTGAGAAATCTTGGGTATATGCCAAAGACGTCTACACATGCTTTATCGACCTCGAGAAAGCATACGATCGGGTTCCTCGTCAAAAGATTAGTGGAGTGTTGCGGGAGTGCTAACGGCCGTACGGTGTTGACGGCCGCCTGTCACTGGCCGTCAAGTCACTGTATCCTTGATCAGAAGTTTGTATCCGTGTCAGGAGAGTTAAATCACCACCGTTCACTGTTGGTGTTGGACTCCGACAAGGGTGTGTGCTGTCACCGCTCTTTTTCATAGTCTACATGAATTGGATGGACAGTCACAGCCGAGTCGATGAGTGTGTCACAGTTGGGAGCTGCAGGATCAACCAGTTGGGAGCTGCATGATCAACGTTGGGAGCTGCAGGATCAACGTTTGCTTTTTGCGGACGATTTGGTACTGCTAGCATCTTCTCAACAGAGTCTTCAGCATGCACTCGATCGGTTTTCAGCTGCGTGCGACCGAGCCGGAATGAAAATCAACACTAAAAATACCGGGATATTATGTCTCTCTACAAACCCAAGGCAGTGTACGCTGTAAGTTAGCGGCAATACACTGCAGCAGGTGGAGAAAATCAAGCACCTAGGAGTGGTATTTTCGAGTGACGAAAGGTGGAGCGAAGAGATTGCTACACGGATTGGTAAAGCTAACGCAGTTTTGCGTGAGCTTTAGCGCTCAGTGGTCACAAAACGGGAGCTTTCAAACATCACAAAGCTGTCAGTTTTCAAATCGGTCTTTGTTCTAGTCCTTACCTATGGTCACGAATCTTGGGTAATGACTGAAAGAATATTAACTCAGGTGCAAGAGCCAGAGATGGGATTCCACGGTGTGACACGGGCGTACCGAGGATAGATGGCGCCCGGGGCAAGAAACAAGTTTGGCGCCCCCATGTCCGAACCTAAGGTCTTTTGGGAGTAAATGTACTGTATTGAAGAAAAACTTGCGACATTGTTGGGACTTTCCGGCGCCTCCCAGTTATTCGGCGCCCGGGGCATTGTGCCCCCCTCGTTACGTCCCTAGTGTGGTACTTCACAGCAAAGTGCGCAGCTGTTCAACTTGCAGAGCCCTGAATGTCGAACCACTTCTCCGAATTGAGAGATCACAACTACGTGAGTTCGGCCATGTATCCAGAATGCCCCACGAAAGACAGGTGAAGCAAATCCTGCTGGCTAAATTCACGGGAAAGCGGCCCAGAGGTCGTCCAAGGACTAGGTGGAGTAACTGCATCTCCAACCTTGCTTGGTCCCGTCTTGGTGTGAAGCCGGTAGAACTACTTGAAATTGCTGTTGAGTGAGGTATTTCAAGTCCTCCTAGGGCTGTTGCCATCGCGACCCTCCCTAGACGGACGGCGGGCATGAATAACATTTACGTTATTTGGTTTATTCACCGGTGTTTAAATGCTTAGCTAGCGAGTGAACAAATTCTTTTGACGGCTAGAACTGATTAATACGAACGTAGAGACGGCTAGAAATGATTTGCCTGTAATTTATGCAGGCCCGTTGCCAGGATGTAGCAGCAGGGGGGGCCAAAAACCAGAAGGGGTGGCGACATTTTTAAAATACAGTATTGGATGTATGCAGCAACCGGTGGGCCAAACGTGAAATAGGGGGGCACCGATTTCAAATGGGGGGCCGGGCACCACTGGCCCGCCGCTGGCGATGAGCCTGAATTTATGACACTTTTCGCAGAAAATAAGATATAAAAACTGTTTCTAGTAAGTTCAGGTACCGCTGTTGTTGAGTAAGTGTCATAATGCGGCCCGCGGGCTACCTTATAAGTCCTCATCTGGCCCACGGAGCCATTTGAGTTTGAGACCCCTGATGTAGAACATGGGGACACGGGTTGTAAATTACGGCTGGAGAGACCTTTTGTCTTGTAGGCCAGCCCCTTGGATACCCCCTAGACCAGGGGTGGTCAAACTACGGCCTACTGAACATTTTTGCGACTTCGTGTTCATATGTTTATAGTCTGTTGTATAGCTTACTTAGCACCAGGAATGTGAAGTCGTTTTTCTGCCAACGAAATACTCGAGCCATTCCGCGTCATTAGAAAACCGGCTCAAGGCGCCATACGACACGAGATAGTCCTGTCCCAATAAACTCTCCTGTGTATTTACTACTGTAACAGCATGCTAGTCCAAGATTGTACTTTTATATAGCTTATTCAGTATGCTGGCACGACAACGCTTGTTTCGTAAACCGAAAAAAATTATCATCACTTAATTTTTTAAATTCTGCTTGGTTGAAATGAACTATATCTGCCTAAAATGTACTTAATTTAATAAATCTGTAGAGCAGCAATATACCAAAAATATGGCATTCACCATCTCTGCTGTTTCGTTTTGGCCATATCATTTGGCTTATCTAACCCATGCTTGTCGGACATTTATTGCAAATTCAGTGCTACACTGCTGGGTATGCAAGCGATAGGCTACAATGAATGGCATATGACTATGTTCAGACTATAGAGCTGGGTAAACAATAATAAAGAACATTTACACGTTTTGCAGACCTGATTTGATAATAATATATATGAGCACTTTGGATCATCAAGGCCACGAAACTGGGCCAGATTCTCCGGAAGTAAACTCTGAGTTAACAATTGTTGATGGAATTGTCAGCATTTTGATGAACGGACTGAAGTTTCGGGGATTGGACAAATGTGTCAATCTCTTGTTGATGGCAGACCACGGTGAGATATTGTGATTGCGAACAGATATCAGCATTTTTTGCTCACCTGGAAAAAGTGCCAACAATATCTCTACAAGTATAACTTTTGAAAAGTCGCAAACGCTTGCTTTGCTATCCAAACATTTGAATCAATGCACAATTGACCATATATATCTTTATAATGCGTCTTTTGCAGAGGTTTTTCATTGGTCCAACACCTTGTTTTCATGTTAGAGAACAACGTAACAGATGCATATCAATACAAGCTCATTGCAGCCTGCGAATAGTTTTTCTAGCACTGAAGAACACCACTCCAAACTTATCGTAGGAAGTCCGGTAACTGCTCGTCGTAACAGACACCCTGGATGATTGTGTTACCATAACGTCTTCACTCCCACACGCAACGTGGCAGACTTGGTATGCATGACAGTAATAAGGAACACTCAGTTACAGGAACGAGCACGAAGAGAGAAACGTGGCCGTACTAGAAAAGCATAGGCTTGTTAACGTCAACGCAATTACTTTTATGAAACACAAGCAGTGATGTAGGAGCAAACCTAAAGTTTGAATTGTCAAAAATTTGGGCAAACAATTTCGGCCTTTGATGCATGTACGTCCCCAGCTAGGTGTTAGTTTTCTTGCTGACAGCAACAGCTGGAATGTAAATGGAACGCCAAACCTCAGAATAGTGAGGAAGATGCTCTCAGAGTACTGAGCCAGGTGGCGGCTGACAATATTTCTTGCACAAGCTACTTAGCATACTTTTGTTCACTTGGGTATTCAGAACCAAATTTTATATTTTCATGTCTATGGTAACGTGGTTGAGGAAAATAGAATGTACCAACACCTACAGAAAATTTTTAAGAAGTTAGTCGCATAAATGTTTTTCGGGCAAATTCAAGGAAATTGGGCAAAATATCCTTTCCGCTCCCGAAAATTGCGTGCTCCTACACCTATGAATAGAACCATATACATGCGGTACTAGTAAAAGACACACGCATGAATGGGGCGCATCACGGTTATTATAATATATTCCTGCGATGACTTCCAAGTAGACAGACGATTTTTCCTTAACAAGGTGAAAGTAATGAATGTGTCCCCACTAAAAGGAAAAGAAAAGTCAACTGTAACAACTACCTGTACATTGCAATGTTTGGAAAACTCCGACCCCCGGGCAACATGGGATGTACGAAGCACTTTGACCTTTGCGTGATTAGTAAATGTGTACTTCACACTGGTTTACAAACGTAGTGGGAACTACTCACATCATAGTATAAGCCAACCGTAATAGTGGCTATGACTTTGTCCAGTCATAAGCTGTCCAACTTGCAACCTTCTACCCACGAATAAAAAGCCAGGGGCAAGGTTCACATTAGTTGGAACCGATTGTTTTTGAAAATCAATAACATTTTTTCTACAAACGCAATTGCGGTCGTTTTGTTTGTTCGTTTTATTTTGTGCTAACTAGATTTCCCGTTTATTTCATTTGCATTGAAATATTTTCAAATCACAATAGTATTTTAGCCAACGCTGAAATCATAAGTGGGGCAATTTTTAAGCAAAGTTCCTTTGGGGTGCGATTGAACAGAACAGGTTAAAGACCACTGACCTAGGCAATCACCACTTCAGATTTTTTGTTGCTTGTAAGTTTTCATGAAAAGCAAGTTATCATTATTGTAGCAAGACATTTTTGTTTTCTGTTTTTATACAGGCATGGCTCCTCAGAGTTGCGATCGTTTGACCTACATCGACAAATATGGTGTTGACATGAGTAAGGTTAATTTTTATGGTGGAGCCCTGGGTCGCATTGGAAAAAGCAAAAACGAATCTCTTTGGGATCAATTTGATCCTAATGCTATACGAAATCAGCTTCAATGCACACAGAATGAAAGCCATTTTCAGGTAAAAAGGTTTGAGTATTTGTCCAAATCGAAAAAGAGAAGCAGTTTAGCTCATTCAATATGGAAATAACGCTACTAATTGTAGAACAAATATCACTAAATTGTATATTAACAAATAATGAAAAAGTACATGCTTCAATATTTTAACCAGGCTATACTCTGATAACAATCATTAGGCCATAACACCAAAGGCGGCGGAAGCGGTATGGCCGGTATGGCCAGGGCCATACCAACCAAAATATTGGCATGGCCCGGCCAGACCAATATAAACATCCGGAAGTAGTTTTTTAACAAAACAATTAGAAAGCAAGTTACATGCATTTAAGCGAGAAAGAATCGCATAGCATGTTCGACCTTGCGTTGGTGTTAGGTCCTGATCCACATACTGTCAATTGCTCAGAAACAAAAATTGTTGCATCTCTGCCCGTTCTCTCGCAAATCTGGTTATTCGACGCTGAGGCAACGACTAGCTGGTATTAGCAGTCAAGCACCTTCAGAAGCCTTCCAACCTTATTTAGTTTTGTCCAAAACGAACAGATTTATTCGAAAAAATGAGACTCAGTTTTGACCTTACTGAAACTGCACTGCGTCCTTTTTGTCCTACGAGGTGGACCGCCAAAGCGAAATCCTTCGAACTGGTTTTGTACAATTGCGAAGCTTTGCTGGAAACTTTGCTTTCTATTTCCGTTGTTAACTACCAGGTAATGTGCTTGGAAGTTACAACCAAAGGAAGTAGAATTTATGCAAAGCTTGAGACGTTTGGTTTGTTTTGCCATAGCGGTTTGCTCCAAGTTTAATTATTAACAGATCAGCTGAGTACAACCTTACAGTGTAGGGACATCACTGCAACTGCAGCCAAAAATGTGCTGAAGTACTGTAAGATGCAGTGCTGTTCAGCGCTTTCGATCTGATGCTGCATTTTCCTCATTTTGGTAGAAAACCTTGCAGCAACTTTAGGAGTTACAACTAACGGATCCCGTATTCTGAGAGCACGTAGACCTCCCTGCAATCTGGCTCAAGGTCATGTACATTCAGTTCCACGAAAGATTATTATCTTATTATATACTTCGACGACGTATACAAAAGAGAATCAACCAAGAAAATTTTGATCTTCATACAAAATGCGAGGAATTGCTGATTTCGGCTGCAAGAATGCGTGAGCGCAGAAAACTTGGAAGCAGTGAAAAAGCATTTTGGTGACGATGTGGATGCTTCAAGGTTTTCTATTCAGTTAGCTATTCTGAGTGATGCAGTATCTGGTGTCAGTGAGAAAATGAAAGACGTAGTTTCCAGCATTCTTGCATTTACTTCGAATTGTAACATTTTTTCTGAAGTTAGGAAACTTCAGCAACTTACGCACGTGCTGCCAGTTATAACTGCTTCTGCAAAGCGTTCTTTTTCATTTATTGGTCAATCGAAAACGCTGCCTCCGAATGACCATGAGTGCGCACCGCAAAAATTGAATCACCCAATGATTTTGTCAGTTCATAGAAATTGTACAAAAAGTTTGAATATGCAATAGATGCAACAGGAACACCGCAGAACATTTTTGTAGAATGTGTTTGTGTTTGCTTCGGTGTTTGTTTCAAGAAATCACAAACGCCAAATGGTATTTGGAAAAGTGTGACGTGTGTCTGATTATGTTTTTCGTCTTCTGATTACGTGGCTCTGCATCTTTGTGACAATGTTCAGTGAAGAAATTATGGTTGATATTTAATGTGTTGCCAAACACGAATCATTCGCTTTTTTCTTGTAATTCTTCGCCTCTGGCCATACCAATCATTTATATCTTCCGCCGCTGTTGATAACACTGATTAGCTGTTTGCCTTTTTGCTTTTGCTGCGACAAGTTTGTAGGTGAACTTCTTTGTTTTTATTTGAGTAGCTGGTACATTTGCCTATATGAAGGGGTACATTTAAAGTTGGCAAGAGAAGAGAAAAATTATTTATTTCCAACTATTTGTACATATATCAATGAATATTATTTTCAAACATCATTATATGGTTATTGTTAAATATATTAACTTTGAGACATAAAACGGAGTCTACCTGTGTATTTCTAAAAATCTAAAAGTTCTATTAAATATTCACTGGATTTTCGTTATTTTACTCAGCCTTTTTGTCGTAAGAAATTTTATGGGTACATGATCATCTATCGAAATGCTGAAGGGTACATGCTCAGAGAAAGGTTGGGAACCCCTGGAGTAGCTCATGGCAGACATGAAAAAGCTTCTCCCAACGCGTATTATGCAAACAGTGTTAAAGAGACATGTCTAACAACAGCAAATATTTTTGGGTTGTTTTGCTAATTTTCCTGGACGTTACCAGCTTTATCAGAAAATATGAAGCATCTTATATGGCATGTAATGTCAGCTGTTCACGCAAAGTTTTACGAATTTAGATTAGGTTATTGGTAGCGTAATACAGGTGCAGAATTTCTAATAAAACTCAAAAGTATAACGTTAGCATAACATTGATAAATATCAAGAATTAGGAAAACACTGGAACTTTTTTACAGTTGCTTGTAGCGTTCTGTACTGTACATTTTATTTGGAGTTGTAGCTTAAGCGAAGTTGCATTACCAGCACTCAAAATTTTGTACTTGGCGCGGTCTAGCCAATAATCGGTGCATAACAAAGTCACTGTGATGAAGAGTTGACTATTGTTTTCATTCTTCAAGGTGGAAAAACCCAATAAAATACGAATCACTTGTTTTCAAAGACGAAATTTTGTCAAAGATATGTAAAGCCTGTACAACATATGTTTTTTTGGAGCCCTCAGCATGTGAATGTTTGTTAGCTCCACATGCATCTGGCATTCGGCACACAAATTATAAACATTATATAACTGGCTTAGGAATTCTTGCGAAATGTTCATACTTTATTATGCCCAGGCCCGTAAACATCTTGGGACACCAAGGGGGTGAAGAGTTTTCTGAGAGGAGCACAAATTGTTTAAACTATGTCCGCTAGTTTTAAACTATGTCCAACACATTTTTCCAGGGGGGAGGCCGAAAATATGTTATTCTGGGGCCCCTGGTTACGGGCCTGATTAAACTTATTGAAAACTTTCGAGATCCTGCGTTATCTGAAGTGCAATACTTCTAAGATTCCACGTTTTTCTCATTTTTGTTACAACACAAAACAATCTGGGTAAAGGTTCTAACCTCAAAACATTCTAATTTGGAATTAAAGTTGTGAAACAGTGTATCTATTTTCTAAATATTAACTGTGAATATCAGATACAAACTGGTGCAGACATTCAGCTCGTACAATCAGGTTACGCGAATAAAACTTGGTATTTCAGATATATTCAAGACCTTACAATATTTTCCTTTCATCAGACATATCTTAAAAAAGAATACTTTCCGAAGAGATATCACTACGCAAATCATGACCGAATAGAAGATGTGCAACTTGTTGTTGATAATGAATGGCTTGTTGGAGGGTAAGGATAAATTTTTTTAGAATGATTAAATTGATTTGCTGGAATAAACAAATTAACTTTCAAACCTGGTTATTTTTTAAAAAACACCTGCAGTAGGTTAAAAATTTTCATTATGTTTTTGCAGGGAGAATGGGACAACAACGTTCTGCGACGGAGGAATGCATGGTTATGACAACGAATACAAGAGCATGCACGTTGGTAGAACTGCGTAACTGTATATAACTGTTTGTAGTTGTTCAACATGCAGCTTAAAATGCATCTGCGTTTCGTCGAAAACACCCATGCTATGTTATCAAGAAGATCAACTTTCTGTCGTGAATTTTGCACTCAGTGTTTGTTTTTTTTAAATAATTTGCTATATTTCTATATTTTTTTCAATAAAGCATGTGTGCTTAAGAAGACCAGCCCTGTGGCAGTAAACTTGAAAAAAGCATGCAATAATTTTGTTTTACGTATTGGTTGGTAACACCTATATTTATATATCTCAGAAAACTTTATTCATAGTTGAAGTGCGACTAATAATGGTAAATGTTTTTCGAGAATAAATTAATTGTGAAATTCGCACTTTTGTTCATTTTTTGTCATTTATGAGGTGTAAACTGCTTGAGCGATAAATCAAGTTAAGTAGGAATACCTTATAAATATATTTGTCTAAACCAGCTATGTCCAACCCGCGGCCCAGTCGAGGGTTTTCTGCGGCCCAGTTTAGGTTTTGGCTCTAGCAAAAGTATCCTACAACTGACAACCTGTCCTTGTTTTGATAATCTTGAATTTGAAATTTTTGATGCATGTGTTCCTCAGTGCCTTTTTATCACGTCTGTTATCATTGCAGTTAGCATTCGAACACTTTCAGTATATTTGCTAAATTTAGTTTGCTAAGATCACAATAAGGCATTCAATGTGCGGCCCTCAATAATGTCATTCAATGTGCGGCCCTGGTCAAGATAGTGAAATAATTTTTGGCTCAGTAAAACATTTGGGTTGTACATATCTGGTCTAAACCAAGCATTCGCTGCAGTGAGAAACACTTATCTAAAACATTTTTTTCGGAATACTGTGTTTGATTTATATGTGCTTATATATCTCAATAAAGACTTTTCATCACAGTTTCCATCCAAACTAGAAGTATGCGATAAAAAACAGTGCGTTTTGCAATATGCTAATATGCTCTTGATATAAAAAAAGGTTTCATGATAGGACGGTCATCAAAATTTTTCCAAACTTTACTGTTACTTTTTCTTTCCAGTCTTTGTTCTTGGCTCACGGACCCGGTTTCAAACAGTCATACAATACCACCGAACCTTTCGAGAGCGTGGAATTGTATCACCTCATGACAGGTGCCGTGAATCGCTGTTTTAATGTAGCAGGGCAAAAAACAGCCATCAACTCAGATGTTTGATCCAGATTTATTGGAACTGACCCCAGCTCCGAACAATGGGACGAAGGGAGCTCTCAATCATATGATGACTCAACCAAAAGATATTCCGAGACTCCCGGAAGGTGTCCCACCAGCAATATGCCTCCCAGCAAGTCCTGAAGAAAATAATGAAACATTAGGCTGTACACATTGTGAAGTGAGTTTTCCACAAAAAATATTTTACAAATATTCAGTGCATGAAACTTTAGGGTAAATTTTCAAATAAATCTTCAAACAACAACTTTCACTTTTTTTGAAAGGTCATTTTAATCCCATATTTCTTATGTGCTGACCTAACCAACTGTTTAAAAGTTACAGTTTAATTTCCTGCAAATACTGCATAATGTCGTCGGTCGTCCAACCTCTTTCCCACAAGGAGGTGTACAACCGAAAGAGCATTTTAAGTTTTTGTTCTTGTGATAAACAATCTGTTTCAGGCTACTTTACCAGGAATTGAAATATTTTAGAGTATTTTACCAGTTCTGTGCAATGATAATGTTGAATTGAATTAAAGCATTAAATTGGGCTAAGGCTTGCTCCATCACCAAATTGTCTTCAGTTTTCTTAATCCGAACTGTTTTAGCAAAAAATGCGTGTCTATTTTTGGAACGCTTTATTGCAATGGGGTTTACTTATGCGATATGAATGGAATTTAAAATTTAGAGCATATGTGCAAAAAGCGATATCCGGTTTCACTGAAGGCCCTAACAAAATATCACAGCATTTTTGTTTAATCTTAAATATTCATATTCAGACTTATAAATTAACACCGGAAATTATGCTAGACATCAACAGTGGATGAAAGCTTTTCATAAAAAACTGATGTCCCTCAAACTTGAACGGATCTGTCTCAGAGAGCCCTCAAGCTAATCAGGAAGCGATATAAAATGCGACAATTCAAATCTTTGAATGTTTACATGTGACATGAGCATGATTGCACATAGAAGGTGCCTGATGGAAAAACCTTTGAAATCTTGCAAACTGTCCGCCTCTAACCACATACAAACAATTAATTATTGCAAGAAGTTTTTAAAATTTTTTCAACTAGTGGAGCGTGCGGGAATTAATACTTTCTACAGCAATTAACGTGACAAGAAGAATCGCAACTTAGTTTGACTGCGAAATTGCAGGATTAAGAAATTTTTATGACAAATAAAACAGCCACAATAATCGAAAACATTGTTTTATTAAGAAAATTTTGTTTCTCATTTTTATCTTTCCTTTCGTGGCGACCAGCGACCTCAAGAAGGCAATTAATCCAGAATAGGCTACATCACTAATGTCCCTTTCTACATTCAGTCATACACATCGTTAGAATTAGTTAGACTGTCATGGGTTAATATTTCGCTACGTACATGCAGTTCTGCGTACAGTATGCAGTATCTGCCAAGATTTCAGTAAAAAAGAGAGACGCTTGGTGTGGTATCACGGAACTCGCCGTCGCGCCCGGGTGTGGACTTTATTACACTTAAATCAGAATGCAAAACATAAAGGCAGCAAGAACACTGCGGCAACGATAAAGAGAAAGGTGCGCATTTTCCGCAGGGTTGCCAAATGAAAATTTCGATAAAAAGCCAAACAATGCTAAAAAGAGGCCAGAAAAAGGCCAAACCGACTGTTTAAAGGCCAGAAAAAAGCCAAACTTTATTTGTGGTATTGCCATTCCTTTATCACAAAAAAACATCTAAGTTACAAGAAAATAAAAACGTTTTTTCGAAATTAAATATTTAATCTTGCTTGGCATTGTACTGGAGCACTGATCTTCCCTTCCCTGATTTGCACACTTTGGGTAAAATGGTGCCACAATTTGCATGCTGATACATCAGAAGCTTTCTGCACGAAAGTCTCTCCCATTCACTCCTGTACTCTCCTCGCAGGTATCCAACCTGCTGAGCTTCGTCGAAATGGAGCTACACTGTCTCTAACACGCCGTGACATGGAGCCTGGACACCTGCTCCACTCAGCGCTCACCCGTCTATCGAGTGCAAATGCACGGTGCCTCAAATCGAGACACCCATTTGTAACCGCCGCACAACAACTCATCAGTTCATCTGACAACAACAACATACATGCGGCGCACTGGGCGGATCACCAGTGGAATGCGGAGTGGGTGAACAACCTCACAAGACTCCGCATTGTCATCCCCGACACCCACCTCCCCGGAGTTACCCTCCCAAGAAGAGTCTGGGTCCGGCTTAACCGCTTCCGCACTGGTGATGGACGTTTCCGTTCCTATTTGTACAAATGGGGTATGGCTTCCTCTGCGGCCTGATGAGTGTGGCGCAGAAGAACAAACCGTCGACCATGTTGTCCTCCAATGTCCAATCCATCGACCTCCTCATGGACTGCACCCCCTGACGGTTCTGGACGATGAGACAATTGAATGGCTGCTCAACACCTGCCCCGAGATCTAGTGCGGCCAAGCAGTGGTTAGAAAAACTGGCTCAAAAGAAGAAGACTCCTGTACTTACGATCAGAATCATAAGAGCCCATCCACTTCGACCTAATTATCGCATTTCTATCGCGGAGACGCAGACCTGCTGTCTCCAAGCGTTGAGACTGTTTAGTGCTTAGAACACAACAGACACCACACAGTGCAGTAAGTGCACACATTTCCAGTGATTACGCAAAAACTTAATTTCGAATCTAGCATCCCTCAAATATTACTAATATCAGAATGCGGACGTGTGATGTAGCATTTATCAGAAAAAGTTTGCAAATGTGTTGCCGAAAAAAATGGAATGGCAATATTTTCATTCATAAGAACCTATTCCAGCGTAAAAAAGAGCCAAAAGTCTAAACTAATTTATTAAGGCCAGCCAACTTGAGAAGAGGCCAAACAAAGGCCAAACGGCAAACTAAAATTTTTTAGGCCCACCAACTTGAAATGAGGCCAAATGTCTGAAATTTGGCCTAAAAACGCCAATCTGGCAACTCTGGTTTGCCGGCGAGTAATAGATAATGACGACGCTCAGAGCAATCAACCACAATTGCTTTTGCAATCAGGCAAATAAGCAAGAGTGCTTCTGGGTCCAACCACAATTATGAGCCAAGCAAGGTAACAGCACAATCTTCCCCCCTTGAAAACATGACCACCAGTGAGGAACAGCTCCATATCTCCAAACAGGTTTCCGTTGATATGAGGATCTGCGGGGCTGAGTTAGGGAAGGCGTCTCAGCAACACTATAGTCGCAGGGCTGGCTTCATCACTCTCACTGACGTTCTTCGCCCTAACTTTGCAGGCGTTTTGATCATCATAAACCCTGCGCAAAAGCGTTTCGGAAGATGCTTCTGCCCGCTCTGAAGGTGCAACGGATGGATGATCGAATAGATCTCGACTGTTGGCAATCTGTGTATCCAAAGCAGGCCATGACTCAGCATCAGGCGAGGACCCAGACGCCGCTTCCCCAGCAGGTGCGACGTCCCTTAGGGGCATGGTCGTTACTCTTCCAGACGAAAGACGAACATGCGCATACTACGGAGTTGCATAAGCTCCCCCTCCTCCACCACTGGGTCGTAATTCGAGGAGCGCCCATAGCGCTTCAGATATACAGGACCCGGTGTACTTAACCAAGTAGGAACGGAAATTCCAAACGTAGAGCGACACCTAAAGTTGAAAAGGCGCTCGTGTTAAGTTTCATTGGTGGCACGGCAATGCAATTAACGTACAGAATGCAATGCATTGGCTAAATCAGTTTGCCACTGAGCAATATCCAAGTTACGAGACTTCAGAGCAAGTTTTACAGCAGACCAAATAATGCCATTTGTATCTTTCACACTGGCCGTTGCCAGGTGCATTGTACGCTGAAGTTCGGCTGCAAGCAACGCCGCGCTCGTGCAAACACGTGATCAGTTCTTGCGAAAGAAATGCAGACCCCCTAACGGAGTGAATGTAGGCCGGCATCCCAAACAGCACAAACAATTGTGTCAAACACGCGATCATAGACTGTGCATTGACATTGAAGCAGGGAAAGGAGGAAGGGAAACGTGAATATTCGTCGACAACCGTTAAGAGATAACGCTGTGGTGAATTAGATGGTAAGGGGCATTTGAAGTCAATACTGGGGCGTTCAAAAACGTTGTGTAGCTTTGACAAGCTGAGCAATTGACGGTTGATAAAATTGAGGTTTAACGTCGTTCATAGAGTACGGCAAGTTTCTTCAACGGACGAAGTGATACAAACGTGTCACACCAGGATGGCACAGAGCATCGTGCACTTCATAAAGCGTATTTTTGTGAAAACATGCGCAATAAACCAGGGGCGTAGCGAGGTTAGATGGCGCCCAGGGCAAGAAGCAAGTTTGGCGTCCCATGTTCGAGCCTAAGGTCTTTCGGAAGCAAATATACTGTATTGAAGAAAGTACTTGCGGCATCGTTGGGACTTTTCGGCCCCTCGCAGTGATTTGACGCCCCCATAGTGTTTCGGCGCAGAACCGTTGCCAGAAAGTCTTCAATAGGGGGGCTTTACGTTTTTTCAGGGGGGCTTGAACGTTTGCGCAGGGGGGCTTGAACGCAAAAACTATATTTATTTATAGTATTTAATATTTCAATTTGGGGAGGCTTGGAGCTTTGTTTGGAGATCGGA
>Ga0210059_1004781_pt1 | contig 21816 bp, 18 predicted proteins | sample Ectturendosymbi2_FD_188042 | JGI IMG/M metagenome (GOLD analysis project Ga0210059, IMG submission 188042) | Ecteinascidia turbinata endosymbiont from Florida, USA - Sample 2 (SPAdes) (version 2) | ecosystem: Host-associated > Tunicates > Ascidians > Unclassified | place: Key West, Florida...
AAGTTGCATTTATGCGCAGGAAGTTGCATTTATGCGCACATTTGACTGCGAAAGACTTGACACAACCTATTTTCGTTTGCATGGACTTGGCCAAAAGCCAAGATTTTCCGCTCTTCCACCTCTTATTGAGTTCAGGCACTGTCGTACTTGGCTGGGGTTGTAAAACTTCTAGCTTGCAAGCCAATGAGACGCAGCTAATCCGTGATATAGCCCTTTTTCATGCAATCAAAGAGAATAGAACTAAACTGAAATAGTTTTGTATTTTTTTTAATTACACTTTTACATTTTGCGCAACACTTGAAAAAAATTGCAGTAAAACGTTGCACGCAAAAATCGAAAATGTTGCAAAAAGTTGCAATATAACAACCCTGGAAACAGCTCAAAACATTGAACTGCATGTATTTTGAGTATTTAGGAAGTTGTTGGAAGCTGTAAAAAAAGTTGCAAAAGTTGCAAAAACTTGCCCTAGTAATAAGGCATTCATCAAGTAGGCTACAGCAAACAACACTTTGCTGCTACCCCTGCTGGTTGTGGCCAATGATCAGACTTGTCTACGCCCCACTGATGAGACTTACCATGGAGACTAAATATGTGGTCATTGCACACTTTTGCCTCTTTTCAATCTGATTACCAGTGGTAGTCATTTTCTGCATCTGTCTTAGATATGCCTGCACTTTTCTCCATACCACTATTTTCAATGCATCCGCAGAATGCCAAAGACAGCTTAGCATCAGATGTTACTCAGTTCTTCCTTGCACTTGGTCTTGCTGTTGCTCATGACAGCAGATTCCATGACGAATGCTTAAACACATTAAAACTTCTAGTTTTAAAGTAAGATTTTATTTTTTGTTTCTGATTCAGGCTGTTGTTGAAAATCTGCTACTTTTTTATCGTTAGCTTATTTATAGCATGGGGTTTCCGACAGAAAGTGCAATATTTATCAGTCGAACTGTTATAGTTATTTGTGAAGATCAAGTTGGGATGCTTTTCTGTGAGCTGGGTTCAGTTTCTAATACAATTGCAATCTTTAAGCACTTATTGTCGGCGACATACAAAAGAATAAAAAAGATTCACTAAATCGAAAGTTGTTGTATTGTATTTGTGTGTGTTGTATTCCTAATGCACTGAGCTTAATAGGATTGTTCGTTTTGGTGTATGAAGATTTTGCATGTTCAATGCTGCAAAAGCATCACATTATTTGGTTTATCCACATGCTGAGTTAGATCTTGATAGATTGTGAGCTTTTTGGTCTGTAAATTATATTCAACCAAATCATCTTTGACATGGATACTGAAATTGCACTCTTAATCTACTGTTTCACTTTAGGGTTTGTAACAATCTATGTTTTTTTAATCAAAATCACTTTGCCTGATATTTTTGCAGAGTGTGTGTGCTCATACTATGGACTTCGTGTCTGGTCATAAACAAATAAATTAAATTAGATTAAATTTTAAGCTGCAGAGAGTGGCGCTTCGTTTACAATATGTAGCTCTGCTAAATAACTATTAGTTATTGTTTTTGTTTCTGCAATTGCCCCCTTTCTGGGTTTATTTTTGTTCTTAAACCGTTTTTTCTGTAGTTAGTTTTGCGACTGATGCGGTAGAAACAAATTGATTGCTGATGTTTTCACGATCTCAATAATCTTACATGCTTCATAGGAGTTTTCAAGAAAAGCATAAAATCCAGCAAAGTAAGTGGTTAAAAGAATACACACATGAACTGACAGATGTAAAACGTGTTTTTGAAGAAGTGGTAAGTAACAAAAGTGGGTATGCTGCGGTGAGGTACACTTTGCTTCGAGTGACAACCTCGCGTCACAACTTAGCACTTTACAGATACGGAGCAGCAGATTTGGATGGGATCATGTGATCAGCAGCATGGTTGATCTGTGTTTTGACCTGATGGCATGTTATGGCCCTAAACAAGGTGAAGTTTTATATTTAATCTGGTGATGTGTTCATATTAGCTTTGCTGGTACGCATGTGCAGATAATGAGTAGACGTCAGCTTTTAACCGCAACAGTCGCTTTGTGCGTATTTGCAGTATTTTCATATTCTTGTGACGTGCCAGCAACGCAATCCAAATATTTCTCTTTCAATTTACTTTTCGAACTAAGTGAGAATTGTTAAGCCCGCAGTTTCTCGGCTGGGACCCACGAGCAGCCGGGTAAAACAATAGTACGTAAATATGTTAAAACGAAATTTACATTTTTTATTTAGGGGAAGGGGCCACGGGTGGCGAAGGCCTCGGTTGGTGGGCCGCGAACCACGAAGGCTGAGAACTGCTGGTTTAACTGGGTAATGATGTTCCGTCATAATTACGTTCATTCGTGATGCAGGTCCTTTTGGTAAATCCTTTGAAGAAGAAATACGCAAAGTTTTATCGCCGCAACAACACGCTTGTGATTTGGGAAGCACAATGCTAGCCATGACGTTTCAGTTGCATGAAATCTCCCGAAAAAAAGTCACTTCACAGATTCTCGACAAAATACGCATGAGCTGTCATGTTCCAGCATATCTGTACATTGGTAGGTTTTTTTTATTAATGGAGAGCTATCCCTCTGCTTATTTCCGTATATCATGTGATGCCATACATAAAATGCTAGTAGCGGTATCAATCATGGCCTACTTAAGATACCTTAAGCAGGCCGTGTGTCAAATACAAACAATATCGTTTTATTTTTTTTGTAACTGCACATTAATCCACTAATGCATTTCTTGCAGATTTGTTGAAAGCTATCGCAAAGCGTTACCCACACATGCTCCTGGATTCTGTCAATCAGGTATTATCATTGTGAAGATACACAGAATAAGCACAAGTCTTTTCGGTGTTTCAAGCTTCTTTCCGATTTGTGTGCCTCTACCGCAGTTTCGCCATCTCTCTTTGTTGTCAAGGGTTAGTTTTTAATACCTCTTTCGATATTAATTTTGTTTTGGCCCCATTCAGCAAGCATCTGTATATCGGTTGCAGCGGTTAACTGTTTGCCTTTATGTTTAGCTCAGAGCAATGTTGGACGACATACCCACGATGCACGAATTCAACGTTAAGAGGCTGTTGTCAGCGCTCCTGCCGATTATTCGAATATCCGCTTCACTGCGAGACAGCCTGGTTTTGGTTTTAAGAAAAGCGCTTTCATCGAGGTGTGTATCATGAAAATCTTTGTTTTACCTCCATGTGTTTCGTAATATTTTTCCAGTCATGCTCCGTGGTCGTTGTAACCAACAATGCCAGTCCGAAAAACAAAGCTCTCGGGTAATTCCATCACAAGCAACGTTCTTCTTAACCAATGAAATTATGAAACAAAAAGTGATAGGGTTTTCGTGCTCTGTGCTCCTGAAGACTGCAGCAACTAGGAACAGCGTTTCCTCAGCTCCGACCTGGAAATGTTTGCTGAGTTGCAAAATTCAGTGGAAACAGTGTACTGCACCCACGCTCGCTTAGCATTTGAGGAAAAACAGTTCGACCAGTTACTGTTCCTCCCTTGTAACATTCCAAAAGTTGATCCAAACGTGAAAGCCAAGCAAGACATTAAGCAAACCTAAGATCTAAATCAGCTATGTCGAAGTTTTGTGCGGTCCAGTTTAGGTTTTCGCTGTAGTAAAAGTATTGTATATACTGACAACCTGTCCTTATTTTGATAATCTTGAGCTTGACGTTTTTGATCCAGGTTACCTTCAGCGCCACTATATCACATCTGTTACCATTGCAGTTAGGTTTCCAACGCTTTCAGTGCTAAATATAGTTTACTGAGATCAAAGTAAGCCATTCAGTGTGCGGCCCTCGTATGTTATTCAATGTGCGGCCCTGGTCAAGATAGTAACATAACTTTTGGCTCAGTAAGTCATTTGGGTTGGACATAGCTAATCTAATCTATATAAATGAATCCAGAAGTGAAAGAGCCGAAAATCCGACCGATCGGTGAATTGTGTTCCACACAATTGTTGGTACTTAATGCCGAACTGATCACATAAGAAAAATGATGCAATGGAGACAAATGGCTACCATCTTTTATTATAATCAGTTAATCATCAAGACTTAAACATTCATGTGGTATTTCAATCTGCATTTGTCTTCACCGTCTAAGCAAGACAAATCTCGAACCTCGTTTGGAAACCGCCGTTAAAGCTACAAACAAATCAAGCTTGAGGTCCTTTTGAAATACTCTCACAACCTGGTTATATTAATCTCTGTTGTTACTGTAGCGCAGGTGCGTTTAAAGATATTCAAAAGTACGTGTTCATTTTTGCAGGTAAAATAATGTAACCGCAACCAAGCAATTGCATTTGGATTGTCTTAACTAAGGATAGTCAACTGCAACCCATCAAGTTTTCATGCGGCCACTCCTTGTAAGCGGCATTTGAGCAACTGGAAGTAGAGAATAACAAATAAAAGAAAAATCAACATATCTACAATTAAGAGAACTGGTTTTGGTTGTTTTGTGTGTTAGGTATTCGTATTCCAAGGGCGTGCAGGGGTCTGGTGATGCCTGGGGCAACTGGTTAATTTAATGCCCCGATACGGAATTCTGGTCTTGTACTGAGGTGGGGATATAATAAATGCAGGCATTTTAAATTCATAAAAACTAGACAAAATATACTTCGAATAATCAAAAATATTTCAAAGAGTAATTTTTGTTTTTGATGTGTTAGTGTTAAGAATTTGTTTTATTTTGTGGGCCTGAGGCATACGTTTATAAGCTAAATTCTTCTAGTAATGGGTATACATTGAGGAACAAGATATTACGTTTATGCATACAGAAAAGTCAGATATCTCCACCAAACAGATAACACTTGTGAGACATGACAGGAGATAGTTGTCTATTTTTTCCATTATAAATAGCGTCTGAAATTGTACAACGATGCAGTGCGATGCATTGCCGTTCTTTCTGTTTTTCTGAATCATAAACAAATTGCTAAGGATATTGTGTACTAAAAACAGATGAAAAAGTAACTCTGTTTATTTAACTAGAACATATGAAAAGTTCAGTTACACACCTACTCTTATTGAGTATCAGAATATATTTGCACTACCTCATTTTTTTACATCGACTGAAAGGAATTCTCTTTCAATGCTGATTAAAGCCATGATCTTTTTTACAACAATTGAAAGTGAAGAACCTAACGTCACGCATGATATAACCCTGTGACGCAACTTGCGTTGCCACTAAAAATGAAACCAAGCAAACAAGGCACCATCGAAACACGAAGTACTCTTTACTCATAAACCCAACTTTGAACAAGCAAGTTGAAAAGATCTCGGTTTTTGTTCACTGTGTGTAGGCCTAATGTCCACTTCGCTTTATGGCGTTTATAGTGAAATGATAATAAATTTACGATTGATGAAAACAATGCATTTAACACTTTTCAACAATATGTCGCTGCCATACTCGCGCCAACCTTGCGAACTTATCACGCCTCCTAGTCTAAGAACCGCCAACCTGCCAAGGGGTATAAGAAATGGAGCGTAACTGCCTTAAGATAATAATGATTGCTGTGCTTCTCCCTCTCGGGCACTTAACATACATTTGCAATAAAGAGTAATTTTTTTTTATTTCACTCGCAGGATGCTGTTTTTACACACAATGCAACTACTATTGTTGCTTAAAATCTTAGTTACTTGGTTAAAAGATGTATGTGTGCCAAACATGCCACTGGCTGCATAAGTTTGCATCAGGCAAGCCGCATAGAACCTTGCCAATTCTATCGTTTCAGTCTGTGTTTGTCTTGATTTCTTTCAAGAGTTAAACCTGAAGCTTGATGTACTACATTTTTTCAGACAAAAAGGTTCAAGGATTTCTTCAGTGTTTGGTTTTCTACTTATTTTGAGGGAGTTCCGCTTAAACGAGCCTACGTCTCTCAGTCAATTATCCAGTCAGTCCTCGCAATCTATATTTTCAACCGCAAGTTCAGTGAGTCTGCTAGTTGCTAGATATGATTTCGCTTTTTAGGTACATATATATATAAATCAATTGACCTGCGGTTTAAGTCTACTTACGTTTCGTGCAACAGGTCTGCCTCTGCTGCTGCGTTGAGCATTTAGTGTGTGATGAACTGTCGCGGAACTCAAAAGGTCCCAACATCAACAACCCTCATTTGTAGCAATAGTGTAACGTTGCAGTGTGGGAATGTATCACAGAATTGTTGGCGTGAGGTATTGCAACGCAATGAGCAATTTGATCGCGACATCTACGCATTAATTCTGTGTGACGTGTATATCGCAAATCGTGTTAAACTTGTTCAGCCCTGCACGGGTGCTATAACTGCCTGCTGTGGATCAACATGCGTGCGCTTTATCTTTAGCAGCAAGTATCAGCGGACTTGCACGAGTTCGCTGGAAGTGCACGTAGTAACGAAATGCTATGCTTGGAAATACTTCAAGTTCTCAAACGCTGTATGCACCAACAAGCGTCTGTCCGATCTCAGTTGTACTGCGGCATGCTCGAAGTTGTTGATGAAAACCCAAGGCTTGGACAGTTTATTTTGAACGGAATGTTGAAACAAATCAGGTGATCAATCAAGTCTTGACACGAGGATTAAAGGGTATAAGTGCATTGTTTTCTGTGTTTCAAGAAGCTGCTCAAGATATAACAAAAAAACTGTGGTTCTCTGTTGTATCCTGTGGTCCTAAATAGAAAGATTGTGTCAAGAACTTGTTTACTTGTTACCAGTTTAAAAATTTGAGCAAAGGAGCGACACGATCATAGGCAGCGATCAGCTTCGCTGCATGTTGCTTCTCGAACTCACTGTCCGACTTGTCTGCTGGTAGGTGGTCCGACGTTCAGTTCACAGAAATATTGTTACTACGCTGTTGACGAAAATTTTTGAATCGAGTGTAGAAATCGACAAATGCAGCTGCTGATAAAACAACCAAAAAATCCGTTAGGACTCGCGTGCATTGCATGAGTTCAAACTACTCATTCGCTATCTGATACGATCTGCATGGATACTGGCGCTTTTTGCACTACTGATATCGCCATGCGTCACCGCTGGTTGACCCTTGGCCACTGGTGCGCGAGTGGAAATTGGAAAACTGTCGGGTCGTTCGAGTCGAGTAATTCGTGGTATTGAGGTCGAGTAAGAACAGACTCCCATAGTTTTTCATCTCTTTACGATTGCAGGTTTAAGTGTGAACGGTTGATACAGGAATAACAACAAATTCGCGCTGACGTATTTGGAAAGACTAAAAATATGTCATCGACGCAACTTTTCTGTTTGCTAATCAGATGACGATTTTACTGACTGTTTCCGCATAGCTTTGAAACTATTAGTTGTCTTGTCAGTCTGCTTGTTTTCATCGCTGAACCAAAAGTTGGCATTTTTAGAAGCCCACACTAACTTCTTCAATTGGCGTCAGTTATTCCCTTACAATTCTTACCATTGGGGTAAAAAGTCTAGAGTCAGGTTAATCGCAAAATTTATGTGAGTTTGTCGACGAACATTTCAACGCACTCGTAGCTTAAACTTAATTTCGACCCGACCGTATAAAATGAAACGTGACATATCGCTTCCGTGGTGACGTCCACCATAAATGGTTGGTCTCTTCCCCGAAGTATTTGCAGCAGTAATTGCAAAAAAGTTTTCTAAATGGTTGCAATAACGCCTAAACGACACCAGAAATTCGGCTCGTTCTGGGTTGTAAAGGAGTGGTTGCCTCTCTCTTGCAAATACTTCTTGTAATTAGTTTTGTTAATCTTGTGCTTTGTCTGGTTCTGCCCATTTCCTGGAAATGTAGTGTAGCAGATCTGGCAACGGTGATGCGCGGAGATTGGAGATTATTTTGCTCAATTCCAAACTCTTCATTAATATCTGGTTTGCAGTTTGTATTACGAAGAGAACGAGGACGTCTTACCCCCAGTGAAGCTTCCGCCATGCGTTTCTTCCATCAGCGACTCCTGTTGTCTGCAGGAACCCATTCACGTTTTGTTGGAAGCGACTTTTATGTGTTTGAAAAGGGTATGGTTGCTGTCGATTCGTTTCAATTTTTGCGTGCCTTGTATACCGTGGCGTGGACAAACATTTTCTACGGAGGGCCACATTGAAGATTTTATTGCTATCGAGGGCCGCATGCTCGTATCACATATATTACATCTATAATCGCTTTGAAACCTTAAAAAAGTTTTACATGAGCTACCACAAAAAAAAGGTAACAATAGTCACTTCCGGTTGAGTAAAAATGCGGTTTCGAATGAAACGTGTGGAAAAAAACTTGACAATTCTAATCTAATCGATAAAATTACTTTAACATAGATTCCAAACATGTACTATCTATGTACGTGTGACTGCCCTGCGGGCCGTAGTTTACCCACCTCTGCCGTATGAAAAGTAGCCCAGTTTTCCACTTCAGAAAATAATTTCTTTGCAAATGTCTTCGAAGTTGTTGGTTTGTTGTTGTAGATGGCTTGTCATTTCTTATAAAGTGTGACAAATGTTTCCTACGTAATTCACGACCTGACAGTTGCGCTTGAAAAAAGTTTTTGTAGGACATGAGAACACTGAGATACCCAGATAAATGTACGCGGTCGAGAAAATCGGAATGTAACACAACGCAAAGTTGTGCTTGTAACAGACAAAACGATAGATTAGGGGTGTAGTGGGGGTTTATTGCCGGAGCGACATCTCCAAGTATATCGGTGCAAGCGCGGTCACTCCAAGGTGCAAGCGCGGTCACGGAGTAAGCCATAAAATCAATTAAGATCCACTGATGTAGACTTTGTGATGCCCTTTAGATGTCATCTTGTTTTTGTCTACGTGGTTCTACCTTTAGCTAGGGGCGTGTTCACACACTTTCTTGCGTAACGGAGTTTGATTGTCTGTGTTTACTATTGGTAATAAAAACTGTGTGCTGAACTGTGAGGAGCCGCGCATGATTGATGTCAGTCACGTGTACATGATGATAGGCATCTAACAACGGGAATGTTGTTCATGATGAGGATGACGTAGTGGACCAAGCAACAGCAGAAAAATTGAATGAAATGATGGAGTCCATTTCAACCAGAATGTGCAAAACAGAGATTGACGATTTTCAGCTGGTAATAACCGAAAAATAAGTGTTACTATAGCAGTATGCTCTCCAGATAGCTTCGACCAGTGGTGGAAGTGTCAAGATGCGTTTTGTAGACCTTGATGTGAATATTCCTTCGAGTTTGACTCGAAATAATTCATCAAAGTACTGGCCTCAATTTCAAAATTGTCGTTGAAAAAAATTGACCAGGCGGCATTTCACTTCCAAAGCGTGTTCAGTTTTGTACGTTTGATTCTAACACTGCATGATTTCAGAATCGATTACTTAAAAAGCTTAAATTTGTTGACAATCGCAAAAAATACTGTACCTTTCAATTTCGCACCGCATAATTTTTATCTGCAACCAGATGTTCTTACGTTCGATTTTTGTTTCAAATGTTCAGTCAGTGGTGGCTTCGGAAACTCTGCACGTTTTTTTTGTCTCGACCGATTTGGTTGATCTGGCTCGGAATCAAAGTCATTGGTCCCGGATTCCCCGCCACCTCCCTTCTGATCTGTGTGATTTTGTTATTAATATTATTATTTTTTAATAATATATTTTATCGCTCTCCGTCTCGTATGCGTCAAACGCAATCGGTCATCCTTTTGTTTTGCGTCGAGCTTGCGTAGTAAGGCCACTACATGAACTGCATATGAAGTCAGTATTGTCTAAATCTTTTTTCCGCCACCTTCAAATATCAGACTTCACTGTTTGAGACCCATGGGTTAAAATCATGTGCGCCCGTCACATCGCAAACTGTTTATTTTGTGTGACAATGCGTTCAGCAGGTTACATGAAACTAATCTTCTCCGTGTTGCTTGCGGGTGGCACAACTGCCACTTGCAACACTTCTCATGTCTTTCAACCCAAGCAAGGTCGTTTTCAGATAACATTACACCACGAGTGGGTTTGAGAAAAATTGCAAACGGCATTCGATCAAATGTTTCTTAATTTTCGATGAAGTTCTTTCAGCGGTGAATGAAACTTTCAGCGAGTTTAGGTGTGAAGGTAAAATTATGTGACGCATTCACCAGCGATGTATGGCGGGGTTTATGCATTTGATTCAACGTTTTTCCGAGTTCAGTGCTTTTGTTATGGAATGCCAACGGGGTTCCTGAAAAATTTCTACGGTGCTATCACTTGCTCTATCTCGAATGCTCGTGTGTTTTGTACGCAAATTCTTTGTTGTTTTGTATCAATCAACAAGATATTGTTTAATTGCAGGACAAAAACTCTGACTACAACAGCGAATCGAAGTTGGGGCAGAAGAACTCCGTTTTGGTGCTGCTTGTCTTATCGGTGTATCAAGTCCTCATCGAATATGCCTGCAGCGCGTTAGAGTTAACGTCAGTAAATTATTTTCCGGCTGAATTTTGACTGAGCGTGACTTTTTCTGCAACGTGTTATCTTTTATAGAATTGAAAGTGCCAATCGAATATTGCAGCTTCATCAGAGTTACAAGAAAGTTTTTGAATTCATCCAATCCTTGAAAGTTTCCCATCTCACAGGAAAAAAATTGAGTGAAAGCCAAATGTCTTCCATGTCAGCAGAGAACTTCTCGAACCTTGTTCACTGTACGTTGGTTCCACATAATTTGATCAGGAATTGTGTATAACTCCAAAGAAAGTTTTATTATACTCGCTTTGTACTCCCTTTGGAGTGTCACAAGTGTCTGTGGGCGCCCGTTTATTTCCGCCGTAGGCCACGCGGCTACTTCCGCATTGAATGCTGCGCTGGTGGCAGGCCAATGGCTGTCCAATACACCAGGGCTGCACAACCTTTTCGCAATTGCCGGCCGCATTACGTTCATTTTCATGAATTATGGCCGCCAGTGAGTTTAATACATTTTTTGCAGTTTCTGTTCTGCTTCCACACGTCTGTTGGCCGTCTTTCTGCTAAGTATCATCTAGATAAGTGTTCCCAAAGTGGGCGGTACCTCCCCCCTGGCGGCGGTGAGAAACTCTAGGGGGGCGGTGGAGCAGCAACGGGAGATTGGGGGGCGATAGGAGACCCAGCTAATAATTACATTTCTGTTGTCTTACTAACTTTGAGTGACCAAATATCATAAAAAGCACTATGATCAACAAACATGTATGCATGTAATTTGTAAACAAAAACTTAGCGTTTTGGAAACAAAACAGAGCTGAAATGCTAGGAGATAAATTGATGAACTGCACTTTCCATTACTAAAGGTAAGCTGCACAGTAAAACTGTCCTCTATAATGAAATGATTATGGTTGGAATTTCGTCAGCTGTACTTGGCACGGGTAAACTGCTACTTAATAATGCCCATTTCGTTACAGTGACTATCACCGGTCAGGTTTGAAAAGGCACGCTTGCACTTAGACTCAACCTGTAACCAAAAGCGTGAGCTACTTTTGAATGGAGTGGTTTAATGGTCACAAATATAATAACAACTTGCACGAGTTCAATTCGCAAGTAGAAAGGCAATTTGTATGTTTCACAGATAGTGTTAGGTGCCAACAAGAATAAATTACCTAAAGGGAATCGAAAAGATTCCTAAAAACAGAAGTGTGTTTCAGAACGCACTTTGGCTTGAGCAGCCCCAAGGAAATCCAGGGAGAGAGAGATGGCAAAGCCAGTGGACGACTGCAAATGTCACGGTTAAGTTCAAATACTTTTAAAACCTGCAGATAATTCAATCCTGCACTGCAACGAACTCAAAATTTACGAAAAATGTGGCAGAGTATTAATGGATTGATTGATCAAAGGACACCAAAGGGTTTAGAAGCGTTCTGCTAAGTTTAGGCAATGTGGTGCACTCGGATAATGATGAAGAGAGTTTGTACGCCTGTTGCTGCACACAGAAGGTAGCTGTCAAAGAGTGTCACAGATACAGTATCTTGGCTGTCACAGTCCACAGATATCTTCACGAAGTTCAATGAAGTTGATTTGCAGTTGCAGGGGAATGGTTTTAACCTCATTAAAGGCAAATCAGCAATCTCCCACCTTCTTGTCCAAGTTTAATGTTGTTCAAACGAAATCGAGCCCGTCATGAACTCTAGCAGTTTCCAAATCATGAACTCTTAACAGTTTCCAACTGCTAAATGAGTTAATTTACTAAATGAAGTTTTATAGTGAAATGCATCTTTGCGCTCATTCTTGTTTTAATCATTTTCGAACACACCAAATATACAGTACAAAATAATTGTGTTATGTGTGCTAGGCATGGTAGGGGGGCGATAGAAATTTGTTTGTTAGAAAACGGGGCGCTAGCCAAAAAAAGATTGGGAAACACTGCTGTATAGATAAAGTGTTTATTCATGCATACATTTTCGTCGAAGGCCGCATGTAGCCGTGCAGCCGCAAGTTGTGCACCCCTGCGTCACACCCAACCATTAATGCCAGGCACGAGGCCGTATGTGCCGTTTTCAAAGTCTTTATGGTATGACCCGACCGGGAATCGAACCCAGCTCACCAGGTTCAGTGACTCGCGCTCCAGATCACTCAGCCGGCGGTGCGTAAATAACAACAAATGGTTTGCGCTGTTACGTTCTTTGTGAATTTTAAGTTTTTCATAAAGTTCAAGATTGGTAACAACACATGATGGCTAATGGGTTTATAACTTTATTCAGCTTTATTCTGCGACGATTCTGTTGACACGGAAGCTGCGCTCGAACTGCTCCGAGAAAATGAAAGTTTTATGAAATTCGTTATGAACTCCATGCTTGACCTCCTCATCCATGCAAAATCCCACGGATCGTTTCCAGGAGTCACCAGTAAGGAACTTTTGTGAAATTCTGTTTTTTCTTTGGCGATTTTTGACTGAGGTTAAGCACAGGTTTGCATCTGCCTTTCAACAAACCTTCACTGTTAATGTCAATTTCATTTTTAATTTACGCCATGCACTTTTTATGGAGAACTATCTTGCTTCATGCCTTCCTCCTATGCTCAAACAGCAGGGAACATGGTGTGTGAACAAAAATTAATTATCTACGTCACACCACCTATCAGGCAATACGTGCATTTCGCTGCGCATTTTCGGTTAGCAGTGTAACTTATTGTGTTTGTCTTCCACTGCAGCGGTAATGAAAAGGGTAAAAAGAGCGTGCCGTCAAAGTTTTCGCACTTGGTTCACGAAGTATCAGACGTGATTTCCTGTGCACGTGTGTCGTGCGTAGGTCACTCGAAATCGGCCACATACGGCTGCGTGTCGAAAGCGGCCCGCGCTTGCCTGCACAAGTTCATGGTTGAAAAGAACGAGCCCACCAGGTCGCCGGTGACCTTCGCGTGTTTGGAATCGTTTCACGTCGCTCTGGAATACATCAACTGCTGGTGAGCCTGCCATGGTTTATAATATCTGCAAACACCAGAAAACTTCAAGTATGATCAGGTCGTTCAGCAAACCCATTTTACGAATAAAGTCATTTTTATCTTCGTAATGCAAAAGTGTTACTGAACTTTTCAGTGTTTCTTGTGGGGAAAGATTAACGCATCGTACCGTCTCGTTCAAGTTCTAACGCATAATTTTTGTTTCGCGCACTCCGGAGCTTAACGCACTTGCTGACTGTTCTGTATTCAAGTGCGTTTAAAAATAATCTGGAATAATTTGTTTTGCCGTCGTTCGTGGGAAATGCGAAGTTTTTGTTTTTGGTGATACGGCAAATGACTAATCTCCGTGGTAAAACGAGTTGTTACATACGGACAGATAATGACGATTACGCCGTAACGACAGTCTGCACTGTTATTGAGTGCCGCCATTTAAAAAAAACAAACTCACAGGTGGTACACAACTCCGTTTGATGGAAAATGTTTAGGCCAACCCACGAGGCGCCTACAGCTCAGTGAGCAGTGGGTGGATCAAAGTAAGTGCATAAAATTTACAGGCAGAAGAGTAAAATGGATTCTTTTTTGGCGATGGTCTGCGGTGAAGACTTCGAAAACACGCAGGGAACGGACATGCTCATGAAACTAATTAAAAGGTGATGAAAGAATTAAATAGCTGCTCGAGATTGATTTAACGACTGCAACTACTCGTTGACGAGATGGTGTTTCTAATTGTCTATTTATCATCATCTCATACGCATGGCTCTTGACACAGAAGTTGCTGACTATTATTTTTCAAAAATCGGTCTTAAAGCATACTGCTGTGTCTCTGGCTGCCTTCTAATACGTTGCTTCAATTGTCTTGTTCCTGAAACATGAGTTCTTACCTTGGCTCGTACAGTTCGTCCATTGCCTTTTTGCGCGTCAGGTTTCAGCGAATCGTCATGTCATTCCTCGCACCTGAGAACCTACCAATGTCTGCAGTACACAAGAAATTATTGCCTGAGATTTTCGCTGTGCTGGACACCTTGTTCGATATGGCTGTGGCATATGCGTCAGAAAGTACATTTCAGCAGTGTGCAGAATGGTGGAAGAAGCTATGCATGGAATGCAAGCTAGGTGAGCAAAACGTTTGTCGAACTTAACTCTTGCGTTCTGTATACTGATCATGGCCGTCGGAAGGATTTTTTCCAGGGGTGTGGCCAATATTGGATAACTTGAAACTAAGAGAAAAACATTTTTCTACTAAAACCTTGATAGGAAAATGTGAAATTATAAAATCCAGGGGGCCGCGGTCCCCCTGCCACGCTCTTCCGACACGCATGATCCTGATCTTAATTATCCAACTGGTCGAAGCGAACCGTAATTAAAAACATTGAACTAAGTTTAAGTGAACAGCGATAAAGTTTTGTGCGATTACGTTGGAATTTTGTGATTGTGGAAGAAACTATCTGCGAGACTTCATTTGTAGGCCGTAACTTTTGCTTCTTTGTTGATGTTCAACTGAGAGGTCACAACCCTAAAAAGTTGTTTCATCGTGAGGTTGGAGGTTCGATTCTCGACCATCAACTTATATTCAGTTTTCCCCAGCGTCGCCAGGTCATACTGATGGACGCTGCTGATTGAACTTTTTGTATCTTACATTTGTTGTTGAGTGCAGACGACGTCCCTGCAGCGAAACGTTTACTTCAAGCTCATTTGCGAAGCTCTGTCTTGGTTTCGTCTCATGTGGAAGTTTGTTTTCGCGACATCTGCTACGACTTGAGGACGGAGCTTGGGTCGATTGAAGCCGTCGAAGACTCGGAGCAGTCGTGCACGTATCAGCTGATAACAAACGACAACGCACAGCAAGTGATTGTGAGTGCAGATCAATCAGTAGTCGTAGCATCTTGTGACTCACATTTGTACGAAACATACTTAGAAGATAACAAAAAAAACTTTAGCCTGGCGACAAGCTTCTGAGGAATCTGCTTCTTGCTTTCTTAGAAGATGTTACGTGTCGGTGTTTGTCCGCCATGCTGTGCAATGTTCTTCTTTCAAAACATGTGCATGTCGTGAACAGAGATCATTTATTTGAATTGATTTAACTCCAGAAAACCTTCTAATAATCTTTTTCAGTTGTCATCAAACTTACGCGTGAAATTCCTCGATTTACTGAAGTGAGGGTAGTGAAGGGAAAGGTGAACACAGTGCAAGTCCTGTTCTTTGTGAAGAGTGTCAAGCAGTTGTTTGAACGGATGTTTAAACACTACCTTAAACGCCTTAAACCAGGGGGTGTCAAACTCATTTGGTGCTGTGGGTCATATTTCCGCACTCAGATTTTACGCGGTCCAGACAATTTTTCACATGACGACACATTCGATATTTTCATTGCTATTTTTTCATAGCACTGCGACTCGAAGAAACTTGACATCTTTTAGCATTTTACAAGCATGTTAATATCTGGTACCAAGCATTGTGCAATGGCAACTTTTAACGTTGAGTTGAGATGCGCATCCGTCAATGAGGTCGGAATCGGACTTGTTTAAAGTCATCAAAGAGAACAGTTGTTCGCTGATATAAGTACTAGCGAACATTTACACGGTCTTCGATGCCCCAACGTATTGATAAAACGTTTTGACGACAACATTTTCAAATTTAGCTCCAAGAACACTGTTGCACTGAAAGTCAGTTAGCTCCATTTGATATTTTTGTGGCACCACTTCAACATTGACAGAAATGTGGTTACTGAGAATAACACAATCAGTTTCCAGATCTTCAAGATCAGAAAATCGTTTTTCGAATGCGTTTGAAATTCTTCGATTATTCATGGAGTCTACACAAACTCATGGTTTTGAACTAAATGAATTGTTACCGTTGGTTTGCCTTAATTATTAAGTCCTAATGTCGCGTTATGACTATTAACAAAAAATGTAAGTCTGCTATGACTAATAAATGTACTCTTTCAGATCTAACGCAAGCACAAAACTGGCATGACGCGGGACATGGCGGGCCGGATTTGGCCCGCGGGCGGCCAGTTTGACACCACTGCCTTAAACGTTACATCGCGTGCCACTTGTATAGCATTCGGAAGGTAGTTTGGTTCAAGCAGAATATCAAAATCCATGCTATTCTGCTTTTAGGTTGCGAGCAAATACCTTTGGTGCTTGAGCGGGATAGTTTACAGAATAATTAGGAGGTTTTGGTTTTGCACATTTGCCTCGTGAAAGGCTGAAAAGTATTCAGATATATCTTGCTGCTCTTAGTCGCCATAGATTGTTATGTTGCACGATTTTTGGCCTACCCTGCAACGCATACGCCGGTAGTGTTCTGCAGCAACTCACGCCGTACATTCTTTGGCATTCCTCATGGGGGTGTTATCAAACCAGTGGACAATGAAATCTCAGTTATGCGTGACTTATTTAGCTGCCTATGTTGAGCAAGCTTGTCATGACAACTACTATCGTTATTGCGCATGCAACTCATCAGCGGTTAAATGTCGATGCCACTTCACAACCACGCAGGGCCTTGTATTTGTTTCTACTGATTGCGAGACTTTGTTGTCATTTGAAAAACTGGTGCTTTCCTCAGGGAGCAATTGCATCTCACGTTGAAGCTCTGATAAGCGACTGCGACTGGCTTCTCCAGAATTTGAAAGGACGTCTATCGAGTTTGACTTCACTTAATGCGGAAAACCCTGATGAGGAAAATGACCCAGTTCACGAGTCAAGAAGAAAAGCAGAAGGTACATCGTATCGAGGGTACATAGCAGGGATGGAGTTAGCGCATATGTCACGTAGATCTTGTTCCAGGCCGAGTGCATTGCCTTCTTGGTGCCGTCAATATTGTGCTGGTCAGCCTTACTGTGGCAGTCATATAAACAGCCAAAAGATGTGAAAGTTTTACTTTTTTTGACATGCGACCTGCAAATAACCACCGTCAATTTATACAGTTTTGTTCTTGTCGTGGAGTAACTTGCGATGTGTCCCTCGTCGCTGCACAACGCAGAAGAGCGCTCTGAAAGATTGCATTGCGATGTTGATGCCGCCATCGTGATAGTGTTGTGAAAGGCATGGGTTGGCATGAAACGTCTTTGACGCTTTGCGAAATTATGGTTAGCGTAACCTTTACTGAAAAATAAAAGTAATGCTAGTAATCAGAGCAAAATCGAGACTAAAAACTAAAATCAACTGCTTCAGTGACACAAGGAAGAAAAACCCAGTTTGCTCACAACCTGCCACTCATAAAATGCCCCTTTTCTCATGTATTTGATCGATTTATGTCGGTGAATAGGCGCTTGTTGCTGTTTATCGATTGTTGTGGAGTTTTCCTGAAACCTGTCAGTCGATATCAGTATAGGTTCTGCGAAAAACTGCTTTAACATGTAGTGTTTTAAGGCTATATGGAAGTTAAACGGTTGATGAGCGTTTTAAAAATTCTACTGTATTTTAAAACTTCATCACGTTAAATTTATATTTTTTGTTGTTGCCAATCCAGTGGGGTAGAAACGTATTGGAATATCGGGCGAAAATTAATATTATAATGCGGTTCCGACCGAAAACAGTAAACTCCGGCTAGAATGAAAAGTTCTTTTACAGCACTGCTGCTTTACCCACTTTCTCCCGTGGTCCTCGTGCTATGGTTGGCAATGGCTTAACCGGCTGCCATTTGTTAGAGTTCTTCTGCACAGATGTGTATTGGTTAATTGGAGCAACGGAAATCTAGGGGGGATCATTTAAAATATTTAATGCACCCTGCAGTTGTAATGAGCAAAGTTTCCGGGACTATTATTCCGGTCGTAATCATCCTCTGGGTGACTCTACGCACTTTTAACGTGGAGCACAGTTTCGTGCATCACCTGCCGACACGTAACCCGCTGAGTCACGTGACTGCTGTGTCACTGCCGTCAGTTTATTTGTTTTTCGATGACATTTTTACTGCGCTATTCTCGCCAACTGGTTACAAAAGCTTCCTGCCACTATTTAAATGTACTGATGGTGTTAATCCCACTATAGCAACAGTGGTTTACCGAAACGTCTATGTTATGACTTCTACCTCGTTTGCTTCGGCCGTTATTTTGGGTATCAGGCTGTTCAACACTTCCTTTCTTGTGTAAGTATAACCTATTTTCAAAATGGTTTATTGGTAATGTGAATTTTGTAAAATTGTGTATTCTTTACGGAGTGTCAAGTCCTTATCACAAGATGCACTATAAATATGAGATTTCAACACTTTTTGGAAGCACTCAGCATGGCTTATTTAAATTTGGCAATTTGTCTTTATACTTTTTAGGCTAATTTTTCATAGCAAAAAGCCGCAAGATGAAACATCTGCAGTAAAACTTAATACAAAAAAGATTTGTTCTAAAACATGAAACATCCACTTTTACATGCTTTGTATAGATGAAATACAAATCTAAGTCACATCAAATTACTTACGAAATCTTTTTTTTGCTGCTATGACCAGTGAACCTGGCCAAGTGAGACTATCAAACGTGCGGCTCTTTTCTGCAGGTTCAGTATGTGCTCGTTTGTGTACAGTGGCTGTCGGTCTGCTGGAGCTGGCGCATTGTTCATGCCAAAGCGCCAACAACGTCGAGAACATTTTACGCATTTTTGTGTCTTTTTTTACCTTCTTGACCAACTTATCAAAATACGTGAGTTGATTTTAAGGCTACAAGATATCGTTGCTCTGTCCACAGCCCAGTGTGGATTGCTGCCACCTCACATTTACATCGATACTGTTGTACGAGAATTAAAATTTCTTGCTATTGCTTAACGTGCAAAAGTTGTAACTTCTGACATGCAGTTGAAACAAATTACAAACTTGTGTATGGTAGCATTATATTGCGCAGTGTTTGGTTGGTTTTGTGTTTTGCTTTATGTTGTTTCAAAAAAGCGGCATGCTATTTGAATTTGTATTACTTGATTTGGTAAATGCTGACAAGGTTTCGTGATGAAACCTGGATTTAGTATCACTGAAAGGAACATTTTGCTAAATCAAAATTTTTGTTTGCAAATTGCTGGTGGAACCGTCATAAACCATTTAACGACCACGAAAATATCCTTGCGCAGTATCTCTGGCTGTACGGTCAGGGACTGGGTCACGTGCCGTCCCGCTTTGAAAGATTGATGAACTTCGTTGGCTCAGACGTGATGCGCCCAATCTACGGCTTCATAATCTACGCCGAAACGGCCCAAACGGAAAGACTGGAGTCCGCGAGGGCCAAGCGGGATTCCAAGAAAAAGAAGAAAGACGCTCCTGCGCCTAAAATGTTGGCCACGGGGAAGGTGATTATTTCAAACCGGCAAAATTTTTCCCAAGTCGGTTGCTCCATTTGATTAATCCTGTCGATGTCTTTGTCACCGCAGGCGAAAGTCCTTCGTGAAACAAAAGGCATCGCTAGACTGGTCTATGCCATTGAACAACACGAGCACAATCTCATTTTGCTCGGTCGCCGATCTAAGATCGACTTCATGAAATCCCATCATCTGCCAACCTCACGCGATTTCCGAATAAAAAGCGACATCTTGCGGATGAACCTTGCTGAGCAGGAAGCAACGGGGCAGAAGGTACTTCTCTGTTTTGTATAGCACTTATGCAAACTTACCGGCTGTGGATGGTAGTGTTCGCTGCTAGCTATTGACCCACCGTATACTCAACATATTTTACGCGCTTCATTTTCCACTCGTATCAAGTTCCAGTCATCTTGTTTGTAGCACAAGTCAACTTTGTTGGCCGATAACGCTTTTGTTGGTTCGTATACGCATTTTGGAAGTTCCTTCTCTCTCTTTTATCAAGAATTCGGATCAGACGAACAGTGAAGCTGACAGTCCGAGCGAAAGTGACGAAGAAAGCGGAGGACCGAGCGCAAAACGACCTTGTGTTGGAAATTCAGTGTAGCTTCGGAAAAGTTTGTGTTTGACCCAACTTTCTTCTAACAAGCATATCCCGTCGGTGCTTTCTGCAGATTGCTTGCGATTAAACATACAACAATTCAATTGCGTATGATGGTCATTGTTACTGGTTGTACGAACTACTGTTGGGGGCCCCTTTGAAAGCAAAGCAGCCAAGTTATACATTACAGGCGCTGTTAGGCTCCTTTCAAAGCAAGGTACTTTACACATTACAGTTGCAAAGGGGGGTCCGAAGCAAAAAATGTGTTGGACATAGTTTTAAAATATTGGGTAGATTTAAAAAAATTTGGGACCCTCTCAAAACTCATCGCCCACCTGATGTCCGAAGCTGGTTATGGGCCTCGCGTTCATTTATCCGGCGCTGCCTGCATGCCTAGTTGTAGGCTACAGGTCCAGAAGTCAGACTTCCACTTGATCAACGTATTTTGTACAGTGATTGTTGTAAAAAATGTACTATGTCTAGCCCAGGTAGCCTTCTTATTTTGTACTGCACAGCAGCAAGATACCTTTGGTGCTTACGACCAAAAGTTACACATTTGCGCAACCTGCTGTTCAGACAGCAAGATGGGGCTAATTGTGAAGTTAGAAGAGTCTATTTTGGGGATTGTCCCAAGACAATAGTGCAGTTAGTGGATTATGGATGTTAACCGTTGCGTCCACGTAGGCCTTAGTCTATATTTGTTAACATTTATAGGCGATTTGAGATACAAATTGTTACTAATCTAAACATGTGCCATGCACCAGGAGGTTAATAGTCCAGACATCAGCAAGGTTTATGCATGCGTATTTCGGCCAGTAAAAAGCCCAATGCGCACGCTTTATAAGCATATTTCACTTAAGCTCATAGTAAAGTTATCAACTTGCGCTAATGAACAAAAACGTTCATCGCGGCGCACATGCTTTGACAGGCCTCATGTTTGCTTCTTCGGTAATATGTTTTGATAACTGAACGATAGGATTGATTCTGCTTTCCTGCACTTTTTTTACATTCGCATTTCATTACGACATCTCTAAATAATCGCCGTCAATTAAATGACAATGATTTACGACCCAATTCTTTTGTTAAGCTCGTTCAAAAAAGTTTAGTTGGAAACTACGAGCCTATTATGCGTATTTGCGGGAAAATATAATTGATTTGCACAGTTTGCAAATGCTGTTCATGTTGCGAATTAAAATAAATTTCAGAATATCTAGCCCCTCTGCACAAACATGAAGGCCTCCAATGGACGACTTTTTGGCGACGGTTCTGCCCAGGCCCGCAGACACGGGGGGACAGTTATCCCCAAATCTTTTTTGTGCCTCCCAAAATTTTGTTGTACGCCAGTTCGCTTCTCGGGTTACTTCAAAACCTCTGCAGCTTCTTCAAGCCATCCCCCAATGGTGGATGTTGAAACACACACAGTCGTTGCGTGGCGACTAAGTACTTGTCTTGTTATAGCACGTGCGAATTCGTATGAAGCATGTGCGGCCCGGTTGTGTTCGCACACGTTCAGTGTGGGCTTGAACCCAGAAAACCTTGAAGACGCTAATTTAGGCAGTTGTTTGTTGTGTCAGCGCGCCAGACGTTTCGGCCAGAAGAGAGCTCTCGCTGCCTTATGGAAGTCACTTTTAAGTGTCGCTTGCTTGGTCTTTT
>Ga0210059_1004782_pt1 | contig 21815 bp, 17 predicted proteins | sample Ectturendosymbi2_FD_188042 | JGI IMG/M metagenome (GOLD analysis project Ga0210059, IMG submission 188042) | Ecteinascidia turbinata endosymbiont from Florida, USA - Sample 2 (SPAdes) (version 2) | ecosystem: Host-associated > Tunicates > Ascidians > Unclassified | place: Key West, Florida...
ACGGTTTTAGAGAAAATCACTCAACAGAGCTAGCCATTACAACTATTTATGATGAACTACTCAAAAACTTTGATAATAAATTAATAACATGTTCCTTATTTCTAGACCTATCAAAAGCATTTGACTGCTGTGACCATGAAATTTTACTTGATAAACTTTATCACTATGGTATCAGAGGTGTTTCTCATAAACTATTCTCAAATTTTCTGCACAATAGAATGCAGTGCACTAAGATAGGGGCATTTAAATCTTCATACAAAAGAATATCTTGTGGGATCCCACAGGGTACTGTTATTTCGCCTTTGCTTTTCATTATTTACATTAACGATATCACAAAAGCTTCCTCTTTTCATACTACTTTATTTGCTGATGATATTAATCTCCATATGTCAAATTCCTGTTCTAATGTTCTTCAGACAACTGTTAACCTTGAACTATGTAAAATTGACCACTGGCTAAGAGCCAACAAGCTTTCTCTTAACTACAATAAGACTAATTTTATGCTATTAACTTCTCGAAAACACAATCCTGCCTCATTTAAAGTTACCATAAATAACCACACCATTTCCCCTCAAGACAACCTAAAATACCTAGGTGTCCTTCCTGACAATAAGTTAAGCTGGAAACCTCATGTACAAAAGGTAAAAACTCAGCTTTCAAGAGCTTGTGGAATTCTATCCAAATTGGAACATTATACATCACCACCTGTACTGAAAGTTGTCTATAACTCATTAATCCATCCCTACCTTAATTACTCAATCCTCAATTGGGGACGTGCTTCAATGCAACCATTCAGCCTCTCATTAAGCTCCAAAATAAAGCTATAACAATAATAAATCCCACTAACATGGGATCACTAGAAGACCATTTCCAGCACTTAAACATCTTATGCCTTCCCAAACTATATAGCTTTTCAGTAGGCAAATTCATGCACTCTTATCATAACAAACTGCTTCCAAATTATTTTGATGAATATTTTATTCCACTCAGCTCAATTCATTATCACTCCACAAGACTAGCAACCTCTAAAAACCTGTTTTTACCTAGAGTTAACTCTTCCTCAGGAAAATGTTCTCTTAAATTTATTGGCCCAAAAGTATTATCTTCAATACCAGACGATATTAAACTTTCAACCATCTTTACCTTTAAATGGAAACTTAAAAAACACCTCCTACATGAAACAAATTCCCAACTATGAACTTTAGCAACATTTCATTTGTCCAACAAACTACTGTGAATTCTAGTATTCTGTAACTCCGTTTTATTTTTTGTGTGTATGTACTTTTTCGTATTTTCTGTGTGCACATTCTATGCTTTTCGGCATGAAGTACACTTTTTGTTTTTTTTTCTGTTTCGCTTTGGTTTCTTTTGTACCTCATTAATTAGTTTTTGTAACTTTTTTACTTTTTATATTACTATTTTTTAATTTCTTTGTATTGCTAAAAATACTCTAACCACACCAATTTCCTTCACTTAAATTCGATCCACTCATCTATGTACATAGGCATGCGCTTTCACCTGTACATTTTCCTCACCATGTTCTGCGATCATTCGTTTTCTGTTTTCTTTTCATTATGCTTATTTGATATCCAACTTTTGTTTCTCAACACTTGTCAAAAAGTGATAAACGGGGTTGGTTGACTAGATGACTGCCACGGTCTTTCGCCAATCCTATATGACACAGTGCCCGTCTTTATTTACACCGATCAGCTATTGTGCCATTGTGTTTTCAATTGCTCTAATGTTCCCTAATGGTTGGTTTACTGCATGCGATGGCTTTTATGGTGCTTCTGCTTGTTGGCTGAGTCATATGAAACAATAAACCATTACCATTCCATTCCAGATCTTGCCACGAATCATGGGTATTTTCACAAGCACTTGTGCGGCAAAGTATAAATTGGTGGTATTGATGTAAAGTAGAAGCTTGGAACTTCACTATCAACACTTTCAAAACTTGTCAACTCAATGAAAGCATTCTTTTCATTTGCCGGCTTAAATTTGAACACAGCTGCTCAGAAATAAAGCCAGACGAATGCAGGTTTTATGGATGACACGTTAAAAACAAGGTACATTAAAAATATTAAAATGTTTAGACGCAAAACATTCAGTGATGCACTGAGCAAACATGAACAGACACACGCACTTCTGAGCAGACATGATAATTTGGCACTTTTATTATAAAGAATGGTAAATGCTTATCAACAAGGCAACATGTCGTCACAGAACTGCAGAAAAGCTGGGGTTTGTGCAGTTTTGGGGTTTTCAAATCTCGCGCTTGCTTAATTTCCTGGAGCAATTCTCTTTTTCTGAAAATGCTGAATTGCACCACATCAAACAATACATTTACTGTTTGCGGACCATACAGGTTTTGATTGACTCGTTTTGCAAAGTTGCAGCATACTTAATAACAGGCAAAAAGACATTATGGATCCACCGGTTGAAATATAGGTGGGATGAGACAAACATTTATCTGTTGCGTAACGCATGCAAAGAAGATCGTGTCCGCTGAGGCCCTGACAACACCCTGGATAACCATGGTTATGCAAAACCGTGTATTAAGCGATTTTCCACCGATGAAAAATGAATGAATTAAAAACCGACTACCATCGAAAACATGAATTCAAGAAAAAAATGCCACACACCCCAAACAAGTTTTTTCCACTGTGAAAAAAGGCACAGTCTGATCCAGGCGTTAAATGCAAGATGGATACAAACAGTTGGCTTATCAAGCCTCGCCTGAGTAAAAAAAACACTTATAGGAGACTTGGAAGTACTTAAGTGCTGCAAAACACCAAAACGTTACTATACTAAATGTTGCACTACACAGGCACAATGGTACAAAAATTATGAATCAAATAGAAGATATAAACAAAAAAGACACAGAAAATCTTTCGGAAAACCTATTTTTAGTCGCGCATAGGCAAGATGGATTTGAAGCGCACTGCAAAACGTAAAATTGTGCAATATCATCTTTAAAGGAGAGCACGAATAGCAATCAGCCTATTCAACCTGGGTGCAGTGAGACATCGCTTGATTGTTAGAACATTCTCAGTACAGCGCTATGTGCATCAGACAAATGTTGGAACACCAAATCAGCGATTATCTGAAACTAGGCTCCATGAAACCAGCATGGGAAAGTGGCAGAAAAATTAGCCGACTTTTATTTCAGTATATTTTTTGTGTCGTCGTGCAATGCATACATATTTGAATATATAATATAGTGTCGTTGTGCGAAACGAGGTTGGTATTAACCACCACCATTCACACAAGCAACTTTTGTTCTGCATTGTCGTCTATCACACATAGTCGCTATTGGTGCTCTTACAGCGCTGCATAGCTTTGCACGGGTTGCAATCTGCGTTACTGTCATGTCTATTTCACCGACACAGCTTCCCGCTATGCTGTACGTTTCTAAAGATTCAATCATGCTACGAAAGTACGTTGGATGTTTTATGTTTGCTGGGCAGAGCACTGCATGATCTCTTGCCGGCCGAAAGCCTAATAGAACTGCTGGTCAGTGGCCACTCAACAGCGAAGTTATTGGGTTGTCGATACGAAAATCCAGGCGCTGTTGTGGCGGGGAGGACTGTTCCCACAATTCCATTGCTGAAAGAAAAGCCGTTGCAGGAACTATTGTCTTTCGCTGAAAAGTCTTTCACTACACCGTGCAAACCGTTTTTAGGCAAGGAATTCGTGTACTTATCGATATGCGGACTCAGCATGGCTGGGTCCTCTATCTTCCTGCAGTAAAACTCAGGCGCGTATGTGAGAGTCTTTCTAGCGAAGGTTGGTCGAAACATGCTCTGATTGGTGGTAGCGTTCACGGATGGATGAGCACGCAGTGACCTGGATCTGTCCCTGGCACCGAGCGCTGAAGACAAGCAGTTAATGTGTTCGTGAGACGGTCGCCTCGAATCATACAGTGATGGATGATTGGTGGAATTCATTCCACTATAAATTTGTCCGTTTGATGAATTGCGACAGATCGTCAGACAAGAGTCATTTTTGCCTCGAAACGATGAGTTTATTACAATGGGGGGGACGTCATCCCTTCTGTTTCGCAGATGTTGGCGGCGGAAGTCGATGCTGTTCTTTGCCTCCTTGAGTTCCTAAACGAAATTTAAAAAATATTAGAAAGCTTTGCTAAGTAGCAGACCTGTATGGCACTGCACGACCAGGAAGTTTGCTTTGAGGGTGTGCGCCTCAAAGCATTGCACACAGCCATGGTTGCCATAGCATTGAAAATTCGTTTCACTTAGTCATTCTTTTTTATTTCAAAAATTTTGTTACACTTTTAGAAATCGTTTGACACGGTTTCGAACTCTTTCAAAAAAATATTGACTGTGGCAAATAACAAGATCGCTCTGGTACTTTGGGTGTCGGCATCTTTTTAACCAAAAGCAATATCTTTAAGTAAAGGCGATCTGATGTATGAAGAAGCAGATTTTATCATAATGTACTAAATATCAGAGAAATTCCATTTAGAAGAGCTTGAAATAACTGCATTGTTTACTTCTGACGAAACTAGGTTCACTGGTTTTGAAAGTATTTCTGACCACAACCAAATCACAGTACATACACAAGCTTGCTACTGACACAAACTCAACTACCAGGAACTAATGCGCAAGCCACAACTCTCACTGTTTTGATTCAATTCCTCGCTAACTTTCCTTCCGCTGTTATGATCATCCCTCCTCGACGATATATTGATGCAATTAGCGGTGACTGGTGTGATGTCAGATAAAGTGATGTTAGTCGCCCTGCGGTTCGCTGTTCCAGCAAAACTGCCTTTGCAAAGTTTCAAAAAGCTGGTTGGAGCTGAAAGAGGATGGTTTGATCCTCTGTTTAGCGTGGCGGATTTCAAACTAGAACGACGATCTACAGCAGACCTCCTGTTCGAATAAACTTGTCTGTCATGGTGGATACCCGCCAAGCAGCTTCGACCATCCACGCTACGCGCTCTGCCCACGTCAGTCACGCTCGATATACATTCTGGCAAGCGACCACGTGGGCTTCGATTGAAAGTAAAGTTTTGCTCAGCCTTCAACGTTCTCTGCCTTGCCGACGTTAAACTGACGCTTGGCTTCCTTCCAGGTTTCCGAGTTTGAAACCCTTCTTTCAATGCGCCCTCCTTCCAAAACCACGTACTTCGATCGCAAACGCCCATTGTGACGCTGCAGCTCGAGGGAAGAAAAGAGGAACTCCTCTCTTCAACTGCTCTCTGATGCAAAAGGTAAAACATACATAAACTGACACCACTTTGTCACTGTGCTTCAGGGTTGCCAGGTTGACACTCTGGGGTCAAATATCAGAGATTTGGTCCCAAATAACACTTTCTGGCCCCAAAATTTTCGTTTGGTCCTTTGACTTTTTTTTAGCCCTTTTCCAGGTTAGATTTGTTTTGATATCTTGCTTTTACATTGAAATATTGCGAAGTGTTTGGTCATTCTGACTCCTGCCAGCGATGAAATACCATTCAGGGTGAAAATTAGCATCAGTGCTAATGAACGATTTATCTCAGTTTATGGCTACACACAGTCCCGTGGGCTTAGTCCCCCCAAACAAAGCACCAAGCCCCCGAAACTGAAGTATGAAACACTATCAATGGTGGAGTTTTTATCAAATTTTCAGTGACAAGACCCCCTATTGAAGACTTTCTGGCGACAGTTCAGGCTACACATGAAAACTATGTTGTTCTCTTACTATCTCCTATCATGTACTTGTTTTGCTGTTGAGCTCCAATTATGATTGAGGAACATTGCCGTTCAATACATTACTAAATATGAAATCATATGACTTTGTAGCTACTGGTACATTTTGAAAAAATGCTTGGCCCTTTTTTGGCCCCTTGTCTTAGAATTTAGCTCTTTTGTGGACTAGATTTGGCCCTTTGGCCAAAAAATAGATCTGGCCCCCCTGCTGTGCCTTGTTGTCACTGATATTGTCGTCACTGATATTGACGTCACTGATATTGTAGCTTCCTGACACTCAAATTCAGGCCCACGTCAAGAGAACCATAAAATTCGAATAATGCACGTTCCAACTTTATTATCACAAGCCCACGAAACGGGGCCCGCAAATTGTTGCTCACAAAACGTGATAAAACGAAATTTAAAGACCTGCAAGAATTAAAGACCTTATGTCTTTCGTGGCAGCCTTGTGCTGCAGAATCGTAAAGACCTTTCGTCTTTTTCTCACGGACCAATCTTCGCGGTCCTTGTAAAAGAACAACGACTTGTCAGCCAAGGAATGCGAAAGAAGCAAAACGCGGCCTGGCAATTACTTGAGGCTCGATAATAATCAATCAAGGGGAACGTCGCGCAAACAAAATTACGCAGCGATTCTGCGAACGTCACTGATATTGACGTCACTGATATTGACTGCACGCAGTGCCTTGACCAACGGGAACCAGGTATCTATTTACTACATTGCAGCGTCATGTTCATCCATGATAATTTTGAATAATTTCGAAATCAACTAAACCTTGTTTTTGGAGAGGATGCTCACTTACAGCCAGAGTTGTGAGCTACTGTCGCATGTCAAAGTAATCAAACCAAAGCGATTCCACGAGTGGTACCAATGCTACTGCCACCAACAACATGAAACAATGCAACCACACCGCTGCAAACATTCAAGTTTAACGAAGAATTCATGAAAAGTTTTGCATTGTAAAAGCCCGTGTATTTAAATTTGTAGATGGCGATTCCCATGATTTTAATGGAGTACAGTAAAAGAGTCTGCATCAGCCGTTACCATGTGTGCAACCATGCGTTTCATGCAAAGGTTTAGATATCACGTGTCTTGCAAAACAAAAATTACCTGTGGAACGGAAGATTTCGTTATTCCAGTAGTTCCTGGTGTGCAATGCAACAAGCGATGCACTTGTTCTACAACGCCAAGACTACGTATCAGGGAATCTCTTTGCAACAATCCACTGATCCGCTCCAACTCTTCGTCTTCACTGATGTCCACTGGCTTCGACGAGTCCACCACTACAACAACCTCGGGAGTGCGACTTATCGTCTGTCCCAAGGTGATGTCTCGTTAGAAACAATAAAGACGAGACATACACTAATTTTTTACTTAATAAATATATACCATAGGGCGGAAATATCCGCCAAACTAACCAGACTTGCGATTAAGCGCAGACGTTAGCAACAAAAATGAAACCAGAATCGATAACACCTCACAACTAAACAGGTTATCTAAAATAAGCACATTAATATGCGATGACCGCACTGCGGCAGAAAAATAATCCAGCAGAGCATAAAATTTGCAACAAAACAGATGGTCTAACAATGTTCAATTACATGGTTTACAAATTAATATATAGGATCAGATTCATAAGCTCTTTACTCTGAACCTCTGAAAGTTGAAAGCGCTGAGCATTTATAAAAGTGGTTTGTACTTTTGTTCCAGGAAAGCTGGGAATGAACACATGATTAAAAAATATACTTTTGACAAAGTCTGTTACGAATGTTTGAAACTGCTTCGAATCATGGCTGTAAAACAGGGATATGAGACTCCAGTCAGGTATTCGTACTGACCGTCAGTTGCCTCGTGGTGGGTCTGTGACGAAACGGGACAGTCCCAGAATGATGCTTCTTATCTGATGCGCTTTCCCCAGCTTCCTTCTTCAAATCCGGTCGGTAGGCACGGCCACGCATCATTGCTTCCTGTTTTTCTTGCTTAATCCGCAGCTCTTCGCGTTGAGCTCTGAAATTTTAAGAGGATCTCCTGATTGTGTTATTCTGCTTATTTAATCACCGTCACTATTTTAAACCTTCATTTCTTTCGAAGGCAATCTCACGGCCAGGGGTCCTAAGGGACATCGCATACCTCACGGAATTCAGCAACTTTTGCTTGTTTCGCGGCTCCGCACAAAGGAGCAGTCAAACCAGGTCGGATGTGACCATGTTCGCCTTCAGCCTTGTTAGAATAATAAGCAGTATCTGTCTCGCCAACTTTTCAGGGACACTTGGCTTGCCACTGCACCTGTGATGATTTTCGTATTTTCAAACCAACCCACATGTGCGTACGCAGCAGCTGGCAACCGATCAAGAGCGTGTTGCAAGTCCTGTTCAGTGAAAACAACAGCAACAAATCGTTCGCAAAAATCAGGAAATCGATCCTGCTGCTTCCAAGAGTGACGCACTCGCCAACTCGGCTGTGACTGATAATGCACTTCATATAAACTGCAAGGAGTGACAGCAATGCGTTCTCTTGCTGGCGTCCAACACCCACGATGAACAGTTTTGTTTAAATGCACGTGACATGGACACAAAATTGCTGGTTGATGGCAAGTTGATGGCTAATTACAAGCGGCCATCGGTGTCGTATTCCTGCAGCATTACTCAGATAAGACAGTTGTTACTTCTTGTGGCCGATGACACAAGTGCAAACGTCATTCCCGGGTACTCTTAAAATTTAGGTCTGTAGTGTCACGCGGTCAGGACAACACCGCCCTGGTGGGTGGAAACATCTGGATAACGTGTGTGTGTCTAGTGGCCTGGCGTTCTAGAAATCCACCAGGGACTGATGAACCGGGGATTGGGGCCTTATGCGCATGGGAGAGACTGGAAGAAATGCACTTACGACCGGAAAATTGCCTCCTTAGCCGCCACAAGGTAATTGTACTCAAAGTTTTAAGCTTTATTGGTGTTGTCTGTTTCCACAATTAACAATAACACAAAAACATTTTGACTCATAACAAGAAAGAAAGCAAAATCATGCATTATGGAAACCAGCCCAAGCAAAATATACACAACCTGACAAAATTTTGGATAAAATTAACGGAATTCATAACAAATGCAGTGTTTCCACAATTTCTACGTTGAAATCACCCGCCACTTCTATAACTTCACCAAATTCACAAAACGCACCTGATATTCTCACTAACTATTTCGCTAACATGGGACCCAGTTTAGTACCAGTGCTTCCCATCTACCAGTTATTTGTTAAAGACTTTTATTTTAACATTTGTTTTATCTGAATACATTATCTCTCAAGAAAATACTCTTAATCCAGTGTTTCTCAAGCTTTCGTTGTTCGTGGCCCCACTTCAGAGACACTCAACACCCATCGACCCTGCTCTAGCAAATATTTTGTAGCAATCAGCATCTAACAGAAACAAGGCGATGAGCAGAGGTGTGCTTGTGTCACCCCTCGGGGGGTCACATGCCCCTGGTTGAGAAACCCTGTCTTATCCCATCAACATTCAGCAACCCTTGCGAAAATCCTGTCTCTATGATAAAACTGAGCAAACATATAATTTCCATATATTTGCCCCACATCTACAACTACTGCATTGCGATTGGATTTTTTCAACATAACCTAAGATACGACAAAGTAATTCCTGTATATAAATCTGGTAATAAAAGCAATACTTCAAATTATAGACCTATTTCGTAATTATCCCTCTTTTCTAAGATCTTTGAAAAATTGGTTTGCCACAAACGAGGTGCTTTGTCTAGAACAGCATGGATTTCAAAGCGACTACTCAACATCTTTGGCACTCGTATAATCATCTTTTAACCCAGGATGCTGACAATCCCTATAGCTGTGATATTTTTCTTAACTTGAAAAACCCCTGTGACACTTTAAATCATCAAGTCTTGTTGGGTAAGCTACGTCACTGCGGCATACGAAGTGTCGTCAATGACATTTTGCAAGTCATTTAACAAGTAGGAAACAGTGTGTATGCGCCAACCACAGTACACCTTCCACAACCAGTCTTCGTCATGGAGTTTCTCACGCATCCACCCGAGGTAGCGCATTGTTTTTCATGTATACCAATGTCTTTTCATTCGCATCAAACTTTCAATAATACCTCTAATGACTACTCTGTTTCTACCTCATTAATGTCTGAATGATTTGGGAGTTTGGTGAACGTGAAACTACAGAAAATCGAAACTTGTGGTTGCAAATTAATAAATTGTCTATCAATCGCCACTGAGAAACAATTATACGCATTTCTCTAAAAAAACAAACAAACTGTCATCAGTTCAGATTTTACTTGGTAAGCAACACATTAACTAAGTAGACAATGTTAAATATCTCGGTGTTTTTATCGACTCTGATCTTGAGTAAAGCAGCCATATGAAGTACTCAGGCAACAAAAGAACTAACGGCAGTGTTATCCTTTTCAGACTTCAGCATTTCATTGATGTTAAACTGTTGCGATCTGTGTATTTTTCTATATTCTACAGCCATTTACAATATGTTATATTTGCATGTGGAATATGCAACAAAACAACTTTGGATAGCTTAACTGAGGTAAACAATAGAGCAGGGGGGCCAAACTGCGGCTCTGAGCTTTCCGAAGAAAAATATATATTTGTTTTTTTCAATTTCTATTGCAAAGTGTAGAAATATTGTGAAACGGTTCCGTGGTTGCTAGCGTGTCGTACAGTTTTACTTTTGCAAGTCGTTCCAAAAAGAATTATGTCACAGAAGAGTAGGTTGCAAATCAATTTGTGTTTTTAGATTTATATGTTGCGGCCCTTTGTAACTTGGGTTTTACGATATGCAGCTCATACATAGAGCAAGTTTGGTCACCCCTGCGACATGGGCGTCGAAAGGGGGGGCTTGGTCCCCCCTGGATTTTGAAATTTTCAGCAAAAAAAGTTGTTTTTTCAATTTCGAGGGGTAAAAAGCAAATTTCACCACTTTTGGTCCCCCCTGGAAAAATTTTGGAAAAATCCCCGAGTGGCCACCCCCTGAAAAAAACCTTCCGACGCCCATGCCCTGCAATAGAGCATGTCGAAGTCTTACAAAAATTATAGGAAATCAGCACATTCCAACAAAAAATTTATCACTCAGCCTAAATTCGTGGATTTCATTATAGATACAGTTCCGAACTGGGAAAACACTTATCTAGAATACAAGTATCTCCCATCACATATTACACAAAAGGAATACATACTTTTATCTCATTAATCAAATTAACACCCGCCAGAAACAAGAAGCGCGTTATGAACATCATTATGTTAAACAACATCCAAAGGGAGGCATGCAACACACAAAGAAACCAAATTATGGAATATTAGACCAGAAAAAAATAAAATCTCACAGCTCCCAACGTTTCTGTTTTTACTGTGAAAGGTTTTTACTGGAACCGATACAATCTCATGATTAAACCAATGTCACGACATTGAATAATACGTCTATAGCTCTTCAAAAGAAGTGATTACGTTACAGTTTTATTAAAGATATTTTATTCAACAACTGTGAAGTGAAATGGTTGCAAATGCAAACCTAAGCATTTCGCTGGTCTTTCGTTGGGCAAATCGTGCACTTGTGTATTTAATTACAGTAATGGAAAGTGTTGCTATTGGACTGGTTACATTGTGGACCTGCAGTCGTTTAGCGGGTACTGTACTGGTATATTCGGTGATGAGAGCGATTGCCAAATAAAATGTCTTTGTCTCGATTTGTTTCATCACAATGAGCTGCCTCCCCACCTTTTACTGACATAGGTAGAGAACTTCGGTTTACCATGGTTGACGCCCCCCCAGCATGTGTGGCAGCCGTTTACTTCTTTGTGTTTCCAAAATTTGAGCACATTGCTACGAATAAACACTAAGCCCGCTACGTACACAATAACAAAAACTAAACGGACATGAACAACAAAATAGTTTTCGTTTATTTGGAATTACTCTCTTTTAAATCAATCTCAATCCTCACAACAATCTCCACAACTTTTTTAACGATTTTCTGCCCATCTTTAACAGGGTATTAGGAGCTTCTACATACGTTGTTTGTTGGTAAAATATTACTATTAGCTGTGTGTTAGATGGCTAATGTAGAAAGTTGAATAGATAAATAACTGAGTCACAACTGATTTTGATCTGTTAACCACATCTGACAGTCAAATCCGTTGAACATGAAATGTTGCGTTGATCTTTAACGCAAAGATCTCCTTTACACGTCACCTGGCTACACATGGAGCATTTGGATGAAAGTTTGTTTGCATATCAAACGTTTTGGATGAAGATCAAATTGAAAAAGCATAGTAGTAAAAGATGTTGTCTTACCTGGCAGCGTCTTCGCGAGCTCTTGCTGCAGCTGTGGTTTGGAACAGTGAACAGTTATTTTCAAAATATCTGTCGTAGCGCTCCGACCCAGGGAAGGGGTATATCCGACGGAAACCACCCATGTGCTCATTTTCGTACTTTTCCAAAGATTCGAGATATTGCTGTTGCGTTGTTTTAATTTCTTCCAACCTGAAAATTCATGAAAACGTTCTAGAAATAATCCACGATTGACAAAGTCACTACCTAGCGAGTCAAAAGCATGAAGGCATTGTTTATGAAAACCGGCAAAACATAGTATTGGGCCATCGAATAAATCAATCACCTGGATTCCCTGGACTTAGGCTTAGCAAGCAATCTTTCTTTAACCCTTTTTCTGTCTTCCTCCATGCACTTCCTTCGGTCTACGGACCGAAGATCAAGCAAATTGAAAGTATCGTACAGTAAGCCTTCTTTGACTTCCTTGTCGAGCTTTGCGTCGGTGTGAAATGATGGGGAGTGGTTTACCTGCAGCGTAAAGTAAACACAGTCAACGTATGGACCGTTGTTAACTGCAAGCTCTTTCACAAGACTTCAGACCACAGTTCATAACAAAAGCTCCATACCAACCTCAAGCAACCATGCTTTCAGTTTCTTGTCCAGCATTACATCGAAACCCAGAATTTCAAAGCAAGCGCTTCCCCGTATGTGGTTTGGAAAACATGTTCGGTAATTGTGTTTCAAAATAGGATGCGCTGAAATCAGAGTTTTGATCACCACGTCCTGGGAAATAAGTAAAAGCACATACAGCAACATTTCCACGCTAAGTAAACAGTATAGCTGAGGCTGCGCACAGTTCGAGGCCCGGAATTACTAAAGAAAGGATTCACGCAAATTATTTGTGTTAAACAATTGACCTTGCAACAAAAATGCGTCAGAACGCAAAGCACACCGGTGACATAGATAATAATGAAAAGTGTGAGGGCGATGAATAGCTGCGGACGGCTACTTGCGCAATTCTGTGTAAGTTGCTGTGTTAAGTCTCTCACCGAAAGGTTTACCGGGCATGTCAGACACAAACAGCGTACCGTACACTTTATGTTATGTAAATACTACAACAATTTACGAAACGCAATGCACTGCGAAGTCCATTTAGTTCAAACAAATGCGGTGGATTCACGGGCGAGTTTTACTGATTTAAAACTTAAGCCAGCAGTTCTTTCTGAAAGTGAGATGCCGATGAATACAGGTAGAAACAAACTCAAACACTGACATCTTTTGGCAGATAGCACCCTTTAATGCAAAAAATGATTAGGGAGCCACGACTTTGTGCCACAGAACAAACAGAAATATTTGTACGACATTATTGATCGAGCTCAAAACCGAAACAGTGATGGGAGTGAACACATAAGCAATGCAATACTGGGTTTCTAAGAACAAGCATCGTATACACTTCTGAGCAACCATTACTTTTGGTAACGTATATACAGAGTGGTGCAAAAAGAAGTATCCATTTATGACAAAGTAACATTTTGCATTGAAAGGAAAACTTTGGATTTTTTTTCATTGGCATGTCTTGTAGACATCTAGTTTTTTCCTCGCACACCACCACTTTGCGACCACAGCTCAATACTTTATAACGTGCTCGATTCAAGAGCCTTTGCGCTGAATCACTGAGGTTACTTGCATATTGAAGTTTGTAATGACCCTGTCCAACAATCCTCCTGATCTCCGTTCAAATGTTATTCTTGAGCGTATCAATAGTTTGGGGATTGTTAGCATAGTCTTTTAAGGTACACTACCACCACAAAAACTAATCCAAAGGGGAATGGGTCTGGAGAACCAAGGGTGGTCCGTATTACAGGAGATAAGCATGTCTCCAGGGAAGTAACGACGGGGTATTCGAGTCAACCATTGGAGCTGTGCGGTATTGATCCATCCTGGGATAAATCACAGTATCCATATCCACTGCTCGCTTCCACCTCAGTGCCGGGATGAATTTTCCTCTCATTAGTTCAATGTACCACTCTGTGTTCACAGTTACCGGACGTCCATCAGCATGCTTGAACCAGTATGGCCGGATAATGCCGTTACGAGCCAACATACGCCAAACAGTCACTTTCTCCATACTAAGTGGGCGATACTGATGCTCATGAAGCTGAACCTGATCCAGAAGCACATATTCTGTTTGTTCACGTGACCACTAAGGTGGACATTTGCCTCGTCACTGAAAAAAATGAAGTCCAAGAAATGAGGATGGTTTTCGATTCACTGACCGATGTTTTGCCCAAAGGCACGTCTCTCATCCCTTTTTGCAACGATCTGAAGTCGTATAATCTGTATCTTGTGCGGAAACAGGTGAAAATTCTGGTGCATTATATGCGCATAACTTAAGTCCTTGAAAGATCTCTCTCTCCTGGGACAAACGTCGTGGGTTTCCTTGGTGACTGCTCCAAGCATTGTCTCACAGTCACGATACGATTATCTGTCATGACTGACCGTGGCCGGCCACTGCGACCGATGATGTTATCCTGTACACTCCCCGTCTCTCTGAATTTGTTCAGGAGGCGCTTTATTGTGGAGTCTGGTTCGAGCGTTTCTGGCGGAAAGTCCCTCCGGAATTGTCACTGAGTTTGGACAACCCGCGACTTCGTTGCGAAATAGGCCTCAACAATCTTGATCCTCTCCTGAACGGATTATCTTGCTGCTTGATCTATTGAAGCTGGGAACTAAAACTTTGAAACTCTAACTATGATTTACCTGGAAAACAGAGCTTGGGTTAATTTGACATGAAATGATAACGATAATAAAACGGATACATCTTTTTTGACCATGTATTACAAACAAAGACTTGGAAACCATGCAACAAATCACCAGCTCAACAAGATGCAAACAGAATTTCCACAAAAAGATTTTTATCAACTATATTAAACAAACTGAAAAGTACCAACGGTATATTGTTTTAATGTATATTCATACATTGTGCAACCCAACATCGTTCTTTTATGTTTACGTTCATCAAAAATTCTACTAAAATTTTAACGCGAAATCGAACTAGTTGTACCTCAATATTCATCCACATTTTCTTGACGTCATAGCCGTGCTCTTCAAGCCAAGAACAAACAGTGGCAAGTTTTCGTTTGCTTCCACATTCATCATCACGAACAAAATCGTCACTGTTTTTGTTTATAGCATAATTGGTCAAATGCATGCAAACTTCATCCTGTATTAAACATGTATCAGAAATAAAAATAGCAGTGACCTTTCATAGATTCCAACCTCAAATATTCTTTAGTTGAAACCACACAAAATGCTTTCATCAGGACAACCTTCCATTTTGTTTCACCTGACAATCGTTACATTGCATCAAACAACATCTGACGTACAAAAGCAAGAAACGTCATGAAAGAAGCAAGAAACGTCATTAAATTTTTGAAATGTCATATGGGTTTCGTGAAGGGTTACAAATCCGTAGCCAGTGAACAGGCAGTGCTTGCTTTGTCTATCAAGACGTTATGGGGAATCTACAACTGAGCTGAACAAAATCAACAGTTGACGCGAAAATCACCAAATTAGTTTTCACTGAGATTCGAGAGTGCTCCATTCAAAACGTTTCACTGCATTGATGGTGCTAAAACGGTCAGACAGAAAATTTTAAGTTTAAGCACAAAATTCAGAAAAATAATTCAAATCAAAAGCTGACACAAACCTACAGACAGTTTGCCAATAAGTCTGAAACTAAGAAATACAGTGCTGGGATATTGCAAAATTTGCAATGTCAGAACAAGAAGTTTACATCTGATCATCAAAGAGTTTGAAGTAATGCTGGAAACAAACAATTTCTTGTTGGGTAGCTTCCCTCTGGGCTGACGTGGAAAAAGTCTGAAGGCTGTACCTTTAAGCGTTTTCGCAAACAGTTGCAAGACATCGTGCTCTCACAGCACTACGTGAGCACAACGTAGTCTCATGTTTGTTGGCTCCTGTTAAATTTAATTAAGTATCACTTCCATTTCTTGCGTTTTCATTCCTTGTCATTTTTCTGTTTTGGAACGTGAGAATTTGTCTTAATTTATTGTATGCATATTGATCTTATAACATACATTTGAGATAGGGCATCTTGGCCAGAAAACCTTAGGGTTTGTCTATGTCCTAGCCTCAGAAAAAAAGAAATAACGCACTATACAGTAAAGACCGTATTTTTTCCCAATCAAATGTAGTGCTTTTGAGTATTGTTTTCTATTTTCTTCGTCTTTTTGTGGATATGTGTAGTTTACCCATTGCTGCTAAAGAAATGTATTCACTGACCATGAAAAAAGAATGTAGACAAGGTACAAGCAATCTTGTAAAGGATCGACGCGTCCTTTTTGAAACCAGTTTAAGAAAATTGCGTTGTGTGTAACTGGTCTGGTCTCGCCCGCATTAAATCTGTATTTGTCAATTGTAGGCATATATTTCCAGCTGTGAAGAACAAAAGCTGGGCAACAGCCATGGTCCAAGTAGAGTCTGAACCATAGCCACGAGACCATTATTTGATGAATAACAGTGCAGCATAAAAGACAGTTGTAAGATCAACGCGTGATCTAACCAAGATAACACCGATGTAAAATGCGTACCTTCTTTATAGTTTTGAAATTAGAAACGTGTGTAGTGCTAATTTTGTCTTCCAAGAGAACCCTTTTGCTAAAATCTGGTGTTTTTTACGTATATAAATCATAATGAATGCCTTCTGTGCTTGAGATTGGGCCGAAAACCAAATCATGAATAATATTCCTTATGGACTGCTACAGATAGCACAGAACTGGGCTGGGACTGTTTCACGCAAACCGAGTTTAGAACTTTTATCAAATGAACAAAAAATCGCCTTCGAAGCCGGTTGGTTGACCTAAACGTTTCGGACATACAGTAGATTTGAAATCGTTGGCTGTGATACGTTTAATTCAGCTGGCAGCAGAATGATAGCCTCAAATCAAACAAAGCCGCTAAGCCGATGATGTCACTAGGAACATGTAAAGAATACAAGTGTTCGTGCCACTAAAACTCTGCTACTCGCCCATTGCACAAAAATTGCAACTACAACCAGTTAAAAATTTGTGGCTAAAATCAGTTCCATGTCAACATTGGACATAGCCAAGGACCAAAAAGAGATGAATTTTGACTGCTTTTCATTTCGAACTCTGGTAGAAATGATTTCAAAGCTAAATTTAGGTAAAATTACTGGCAGTAAACTGCTTTATACGCTTCCAAATCAAATCAAGCTAAAAGAAACACCACACGTTCTTGCTGCATGCAATACGAGCAATAGATAAAAGCAATGTTTCGTCTAAAACTAAGGGTGGAAAGAAATTGCAAAACTAACAAAGGACAACTTTAATGAAGCTCTGTTTGCTCAGGATTCTCGCTTCTTACTGCCCAACCCAAGTTTTCCTGCTTTGCTTACTTTTTCTTTTGTTATAACATCAAGACAACATGTCCATCAATTTCCTTCCCAGCAACCAATGTTCTTGAGTGACAGAATTTTGCAAAAAGTTCTATTTTATTCTTCGTGGTACAGTACATAATGTCCTCCTCCATTCGCAAAGGTCAAGATTGTGTTTCGACAACGGGTAGTGGAAAGAACAGGAATGCACGCACTCACCCAATGATCATTTCATTCAGGCACCTAAAATACCATTGTTTCAATCATGTGCGTTCTGATAACAACCACATCCATGGTGGAGTAGGTTGGGCACGCACCACCAAAGCTGCTAGACATGGTTCGATTCGCGGTCGGGTCATGCCGAAGACTTGAAACACGGTACTTGCGACCTGCCCAGCCTGGTGCTGGGCGTTGATGGGAGGGTTGTCTCGCCACCAGTGCGACACGAGTGAACTGCTCATCAATGGAACCAAACATTGCATCTCTCTCCAAGTACATGCAAGGTCATGTTTCTCACTGAACTAGTTTATTTTTGAATGAAATCAACTGATGTATGACTGAGAGCTTTGATGCTGCATGAGTGATTGCTGTATTCATTTCATTTCTGTGTCCACCACAACAGCATTTTATATTGCGACTGAGCGTGATGGTTTCGCAGTGTTTGCTTCTGAATGGAAGTTGCAGCGCATTGTATCCCAGCCAGTCTTTGGAATGGGTCTGATTAGTTTGTGAATTGCAAATGAAGTGAACTAATATGTATGCAAGTGTTCAGCCAAGCTTTAAGAGTAATCGACCAATAGCGTTTGCGAATTTAAAGATCCCGTGCGCTTACCTCGAACCGTCTCCAAAACAATGCCCTGCACCTGTTTCTTTGGCAAACTGCGTCACGCAGCTAGTGTTCCTACTGGTTGTCGTGCATGTCTTCAATGAACGTTTTGTCTGACTCATACAACAAACTAAAAACAACGTCTTTGGAAACCTTGTTTCTTGCCTTGTGCCTTCTTGAGCCCCTGCAGTGGCCCAGTAGTCCGAAAAGGTTGCTGACCCCGCTTGTATAAGCCAATGGTGTAGAAGTGCGCAATCAACATGAGTGAGACTGCGACACTCCACTGGGGAGTGAACTTTCAAAAAGCCGATTGTTAAGGATTTACAGGTTAACTGGAAAAATACAGCTCTCCTTTCGCATCATTACAAGAATACGGTGCTCAGCTTAGAGTTTGTCAAACAGACACAGTGGATGTTTATCCCCGTGCAGCTGACGCCGCACAAACGGTATAGATGACGTGGCAACTCCGGCCGGCAACCTCAGCTACAAGCTAAATGCGGATTGCATTCATTATCAGAAGAAATAACTGCTTTCGAAAAAAAACATTGCTCACTGCTGCACATAACGTCGCGCCAACAGCCAACAATCGTAGGAATCTGCCGCCACATCCTTCCACGAGACCAAGACTTTCAGAAAAACTTCGAACTTTATAGATAAACTTTTGCCAAGCGCATATTAGCGCAAGAGCACTGCAACATCTCAGCTGATATAAAAGTTAAGCACCAACTAGTGACGATGACAAAAACATCGCTTCCGATAACCCAGACCAAAGTTCCCACTTAGCAACCGGGCGAAGTCCACAAAGCCCCCTCACCTTAAAACGCCTTTGGTTGAGCATGAAATAATAAAACTGGAATAACCAATTCGACAATAAGTTAGAAATGTAATCATCATTTGGACAATATTATGGAGAATAAAAAACAAATATACAAATTATTGTCCATTCAACATTTGCTTGCTACACTTTCACAAGAAATGCCCTCCCACTCATAAAATACCCAAGGTCATGTGAGAATCTGTGGTTGTGGGCAGGGGAGCCAGGTCTACTTTTTGCCAAGAGGTCAAATCTATTCCACAAAAGAGCTAAAGTCTAAGACATGGGGCCAAAAAGAGGGTCAACCATTTTTTCCAAACGTACCAGTAATGACAAAGTCACATGAACTCATATTTAGTTATGCATTGAATGGCAACGTTCCTCAATCACACTTGCATCTCAACAGCAAAACAACTACATGATGAGAGATAGTAAGAGAACAACTTAATTTCCATGTGTAGCCACACACTGAGATAAATCGTTCATTAGCACTGATGCTAATCTTCACCTTGAATGGTATTTCATCACTGGCAGCAGTCAGAGTGACCAAACACTTCGCAATATTTCAAAGTAAAAGCAAGATATCAAAACAAAAAATCTAACCTGGAAAAGGGACAAACGAAAATTTTGGGGCCAGCAAGTGTTCTTTGGGACCAAATTTATGAAATTTGGCCGCAAAAGGGACAACCTGGCAACCCTGGTTGTAGGTACAGCAAACTCCCCGGGTAGCACCCCCCAGGCAACCTTGCTCCTAAGTAGGTTTGCGGCTTGTATCAACCGTAAGCTTGTCTAAGAAAAATACAACCGGAGTAATTTGAGTCGACTTAAGAACCGCTTCCCGCATAGTGAAGTTTAATTAATATCCTTGACATAAGACACGATTTTGCTCTCGGCAACCTCTTCACAGTTACAGCTAGTGCAAACAACCCTGTCAGATTCTACAAGACTGCAACGTTCAGTCGTATGAGCTGAAACAAGTAGCTTCACGTGTCTGCGGTGGTTCCGCCGATGATGCGACATTCCACGAAATGAAATGAAACCTACAGTAAAAAAAACGCGTCGCTCCATTACTGAACCCATCAGCCTAAAACGTTAAAAAATGAAAATATCAGACCATAACCTGATAACTACGAAAAAAGCCGCTAGGTTGCGTACAGTGGACCATGGGGATGAGATCAGAAAACGATGTAGTATTACCATATTGTGGTTGTTAGGTTCTTGGTACTTCTTCGTTGCAAAACGTCCTAATCCTTCTTTGTACATGAATATGCGCAAAGGATCGCATGACGTGACCAGGACATAGAGGCGGAAGTCAAACTTGAAGCCATCGATTGTCAAACACTGAAATGAAAGAAGAACAAATCAGAGGTGATTCAAAAGCGTGCAGTAGGAAGAAAGAGCTTCGGCTGCTTCACCTTGCTCACATACTGCTGGCAAACCATGTGTTCTCCTGGTTTAATGTCCTTCGGGTATTTGGTGAGGAAAATGCCACGCCCCTGACATCCGCTCTCTGGTTTACATATAAAAGTTTTGTTTTTCTTGGTTCTGCAATACGCTTGGAAGTCGCTGTAACTGAAGAAAAAAACATCAATATAAATATTGTTTATTTAAAATTACAGTTTCTGTAGCCGAATACAGATCAACGTTCAGTTAATAAGTCAGTAAGGGCATCTCAACAAACAAATACCTTCATAACTTAAGCCTGCAAAGTTGTTTGCATCGTTTGCAATGAAATGAAGAAATTGCAATCGAAATTCAAAAATGGTCTTTTTTTGCAAGCTCACTTTGCACCAAATAAAACCTACACGGCGAAGAACAACAGCTCAAAATATCTTTAATTTCGGGTCCATATCTATTCGTTGTTTACTTTGCTTAACTGTTTGTTAAGCCGGGCACGACAAAAAGGTCAAAACATTCAGAGACATGTGAAATCACTTTATTGTGCAGCAAACAAACTCACAGGCACTTTTTCTCAGTGATCTACTGCAGTTAAGAACACTCGGTTCCATGCGTGATGTTTGCCAATGTACTGTATGTCTGTCAATTATGGTGCAAGTACACACCGTCTGGTATCAATACGCCTTTCGAATTTTGCAATACGTTCCAAGTAATGTAAGTGTTGGCTCAAATCAAGTTCTCCATTTCGCCAGGACATTTGATGTCGTGATTAGAAACAATTTGTATGCATTCATTAAACGATGTTGCACCTTCACCCGACTTTTACATCTGCTCACTTCAATTGTCTGATCCTTTGTACAAATCTGCATTTTTCACCCATCACGTAACGCTTCCATATGACGATGACCGAACACAGCAGTTACTACGAGGTATAGTGCCATGTTTCAGTGTTCGTTGCTCTTCACTATCGGCCTGCGTGGCTAACGCCTACCCTGTGATGCGTTGCGGGTAAGCACTTCTCTATTCTTGTGTTCTTTTGGGGTGATAACCCCTTATGATCAGTGTTAAGTCGTATCATTAAAAAAAAGCAAAACGCAACCAGTTTCGCAGCTGGCTGCAAAATCAAAGTTAAGCGGCGTTGCTATCACCATTATCGCAAAGCACGGTTGCCGTTTAACAAGGGCTTTGTCAAGTGTTCTTACGCGACATAGAAACCATTACTGTTGCGGCCAGTGGCCCAACTATATGGACAAGTACGTACGGACTGGAACCAGTGCTTTGTAATAGACTGCTCATTGAGCCATCCGGCTGGGCACAAACCGTTCACATGTTCACACAGCGTTGTACGTA
>Ga0210059_1004783_pt1 | contig 21813 bp, 15 predicted proteins | sample Ectturendosymbi2_FD_188042 | JGI IMG/M metagenome (GOLD analysis project Ga0210059, IMG submission 188042) | Ecteinascidia turbinata endosymbiont from Florida, USA - Sample 2 (SPAdes) (version 2) | ecosystem: Host-associated > Tunicates > Ascidians > Unclassified | place: Key West, Florida...
TCTTCGGTGCAGGGATTGGTAAAAGAATGGGTAAAACTAGATTTGTTTACCAGTTAAACATCTGAAGCTGGTGCAGGTGCAAAAAGCTTGTCGCAGTTTTTATCGACTTCCGACTTTTCCCAATAAAGTAATGCGCGGTTCGAAATCTCCCGCCATATTTCAACTACCGCTTCAACTTTCTATTGCTGTAGTAAGTTCAGGCAATTAGACTCCTTGAAAATTGAAAGGTCCTTTGCTGTGGCGACAGCATTTACCGTATTACTGGAAGTTGTACTGATGTGCAGTTGTTATGAAGAAGACACGCAGGCAGGTCATGCAGTTACGTGTCTTCTGCCGTACACTATTTACGGGTTACAACTAGTTTCACCATGAACAAGAGTTGTAAGAGACGCCACTCAGGTGGAAATGTTACAAGCCGATGTTGGAACAATACATTTCTATGCTTTGTACTTCGCATCTGTATCGAACGGCTGAAATTTGTTGTTATTTAATGTAAACAAGGCTATTGGCCAGATGCGGCTTTTGCAACCCAAAACAACGCAGACCACAGCGGCCGCTGAGGACAAACTTTTTTTGCAAGTTCTTTGCACGAAGTCGCCAATTGCCGACATGCTTACGGAAGTCTGAAGAACTGCGTTTTGACGGACCGTCGCATAATAAATATTCTTCCAAATATATTGCTTTCCTGCTCTCCTGTGCGGCGAATTTTTACAAAATTTTGTGCTTCAATTATCCTTATACAAGTGACAGGGCAAAGAAAAGTTGTGTAATGACACTGAGCTTAGTAAACGAATCCGAATCCTAAAGTTTCATTCAATGAAATACCGCTACAGCAATCGCAAGCAACGGTAAAGCAATTACTCCAAGCCAAACTGTATTTCGGGAGAGTGAATCAAATACTGGTCATGAGTTTTTCAAAACCCACGTTGAATTGTTAAGGCAACACTTTTCATCTGGAGGCAGTTCAACCAAAATTTAAAAAAACACTATGCGCGAAGATGCAAAGCATGCTACGTTAATATTTAGTGAAATGGGGGGAGGATGTTTCTTCCTAATGTCATAAGTTCCAACTTGCAAAATTCATTTGTCGCTTTGCGTACACAAATAAGATGAGTCACTTTTGTTCCAACTTGACTCAAACACAATAGTAAAATGGTCGCATGGCGAAAGGCAACAAGAAAAGTACAACTCAAAAGAAGTGCTTAAGATTGCACCCCAACGAAAAGATTGAACCCAGCAATGCAAATTTGTGAAGGAGGGAAGTGCCCATTTGATGAAAAATAAATGACGAAAAGCATTGTCTATTAAGCTGAAGTGATGTATGATTCAGAAACAAATGTTTACAATGACTTCACCGACCTAGCCTTTAAAGACAGCTACAGTGAGCACATATGCAGGTTCAACTGCAAAAACCGCAAGGACAAGACCAAGTTTTTAGAATTCATTTAGGAAATGGAAGAAAATATTAAATTGAACTTTGAATGGTTTGCTTATGAAAAACGCGAAATTTTACAAATACGGCTCAGAAATCAAGTTAACATGTAGCGTAGGCACAGAGTTCATTGTAAGCTAAGCAACATTTAACAGCTTGAGACCAGTTCTAAGAATTAAAAATCTATTCAGACCATTACATCAAATGGACGTCAAACACACACCTGTATGTCAAGAAGCGGCAAAATGATCTCTACTATAGCGTATGCGGCAGCAGTTGCAAGTGCCGTAAAGCAGATGGTAATTTTTTCAGCGTGTTGATACATGTCGTTCTTACTGTTTCGGTGCTTTATGTTGTAGCTTTATGTTGTACAGACGAAAGTGCGTAATGTGCCAGTTATTGAACTATGCCAGTGGTTCCCAACCGGAGTGCCATTCACAATACACATGGGTGCCGCGAAATAATACGTTTTTCAGTATATCAGTAAAAATACATTTCCATACTGTCATCAAACCTTAAAGCAAATTGCTATGGGTTCGCCACTGGGTGCCTTATACTATATATTTATCTCTGTAGGGTGCCGCAAGTCTAAAGAGGTTGGGAACCACTGAACTAAGCCATGGTCTGACTCGCAACCTACCCGCTCAGTTCTAACACGCAGGTTTGTTATGTTTCGAGTCATACTTCCTGGGTACGACGGTAAGTGTATTAACACTAAATTCAATGCAAAACATATCACTGAAATCTTTTGAAAGCACTGCTAGTAGTACTTCGCCTACATATTTCAGCGTCATTACGTTAAGGTTAAAGTATAACATACTCCACAGAAGTGACAAATCGTGACGTTTCTCTGACATCATAATATTCGCTCAGTGGCCAGTGGCCACCAATCGCCATGAAAAGAGATTTTTTATACGACCAGGGCAGGAATCACACTCTATAAGCAAAGCCTAACACTATGCACACATTTGTTTGCACGTTGTACTTCAGCATGCTTCCTTTTGAGCATGTGCTTGAAGCAAAACACTTCCATGCTTTCAGCTTTCTGAACAAGGCTTAAAGTTGTGAAGATGGTTTCCCCGTCTGCAGTTCACCATAAGCATCGCCAAATAATTTGACTAGCTCGCTTTCCAGCCATGAACAGGACGCGCGTCTTTGAAAACGTTGAAAATAGCCATTGGCTTTTTTCAATGCATATGAGAAATACTTGCGCGCAAAAGTTTTGACAGAATATATCAATGCAGCATTAGGCAATACCTCACTGCAAAGAGGGTCACGAAAATGAAAATCTCCTTTCGTCAAGGAAGTTTGCACAATAATGAACAGACTATGAAAATGTTGGTCCCTAAGAATTAGTAGTTTGACTTGCCTACCATTACAAAGCATTCACCTCATTTCTAATTAACCTGTCCAGATCTTGCCTGTCAAATACCAGCAACGGAACAACGACTCAAGCCCCAATCGCCGTTTCTCTCCTTACTGAAAAGCTCTGGACCACAATCGCTTACTTTTTGTTGCAGAACGTGCTGCAGCTGATTTGAGGCGTGCGTGGTACATCGAGGCCAATAAAACGAAATTGTTAGGACGGTCAAGCTTCATCGAAAACGTTATTGTCCATTCGCCACGACTACTACACAACGCAGCAAGGACGCTTTATGAAAACATCGTACACAAAACTTCAACAATTGCTTCACAGTGAGTGATCGCTAACATTACGTACATCAGCCGCCCCATCCCTTGAACGACAACCACCGTGTGCATCGCATAGTCGCTTGACAGAGTTTGAAGGTGTCATGGCAACGACGAGCCTTCTGGAGTTAATTATTAATGATTTACTCTTATCGGTGGTCGACAGAAGCTATGTTTCTGAGGCAAGCGGGAGGCCTTCATGTTCAATTAACGTCAATATCACAGTTCATTCAAATGTTTCCTTGCATTGTCCGGAATGTTTTCGAGAATGTAGCCACTTTGTCAACGCTGTTTTGCGAAGTTGTTTAAGTGCAAACTCTCAGACAAGTTGTAGGGAACGACAGACATTCAGCGAGGCATATAGTCATGAACTTATAGGAGAGTGACCAAACCGAAACAAATTTCCAAAGAGAAAAAATTTGTCAAAAATTTGATATCTAGTCAAATAATACGCAGTGGGTAGTATACAGTGATAAAGTTCAAACGCTGAGGTGACAAGAAATCCTTTCCTACCGATGCTTCTGACCACCTTTTATCTAAGTTTAGTGCAAGCAGGTGTTCCTGCCAGACATGGCGTCGTCCGCTGATGGTCTGGTTTTTGAGCCATTCGCTAAGGTTCAATGAACGGGCATCCAAAAATTTGTTTTGTGGTTTTTGTTTGTTGCATCTTACATGGACCCCGTTAGCGTTCGTAAACGCAAAGCAGCTTTGCAGTAAATCGCGTATATCTTTGGTGAAGCAAAGCAGTTTGTTTGGTTTCACTACCACGACTTCTCAGGAAAATTCTTCTTTCTCTACAACTGGATCGGAACCAACTTAAGTCATCCATGAGTGGAAGATAATATTGCATTACTGCTTGTTGAATGTGTTATGTGTGCTGGACGAATTGGCGTCAATCCTTGCAAGTTTTAAAATGCCTTGTTTTTTTCATGTTGTTTCGGAACTGCGTTCCTTTCAAATCGTTTGCTGACCACCATAAATCTCAGGGCATGTTAAGTCAAACAGTCGAACAAATCTAAATGACTTTCCGCCGCCCTTCTTATCAACACGTTGACGTGACCCAAGGCATAAATACGCTGAAGTACCTTATGTTCGTTGGGTCATTTTACATTTTACCAACGCCAACGTTGTTTGTTTTTTCTTTTTGGGCCAGGAGCTCGCTCACGGTAGTCCTGGGTAAATAGGCCTGCTGTTGGCGCAATGGAACTTTTAATGAACTAAACTGTTGAAGACTTATTATGGGCTTGTCTACACAAGGGTTGTTTTATCTTCAGGGGTGTAGTAGGGCGGGACCGCGTGGGAACGGCGTTCCCACATGGTTTTGGGTGTGGGAACGCGCTCCCACACTTTTTTCATAGTAACAGACTTGTAAATGTGTCTTTTTACTCAGATTTCCTGTGTGCAGCTCCAGACGTCGCATAAATGAATAAATGACAAGCTATCTCTTGTGCAGCACCCTAGCATAAATGGCTAGTTTATTGGTGCGTTCCCACACTTCTTATCTTAGCCCTACATTTCTGCTTATCTTACTCACCACAACCTTTTGATAAGTAGATGCAAGAGCAGGCCCGTAGCCACGGGGGGCATTTGGGGGCAGTGCCCGCCCAAATTTCTTTTGTGCCCCCCAAATTTTTTGTTCTCAGAAAAATTTGTTTTAAAAATATAATAAAAACAAAAATCGTGCCCCCCTAAAAATGTATTTTGCCCCTCCAAATCTTAAAACCTGACTACGGGCCTGTGTAGAGCATAGGTAGCTCGGAAGCTGTTTTACTGCCCATTAGATGCTAGAGAAACTGACTCAGTTTTAAAAATATCAGTAGATGTGCCATGTTTACCATATTTTAACACTGATGTATTCCCATTAACAACACATAGAAATGTCTCTAAAACCGTTTGGACCAGCAACTCTCATTTTGTACTCAAGGCCCATCCTCTTTCACGCCAATCATGGAAATACACCTAATTCACAGCGCAACGTTTACAATTCAAACTCAGGGCCTTTGAGAGCGATGCTAGGCCCCCTAGCTTCTGGGTTTCTCGTTGAACTTGTATAGCTTGTTTCTCTAGTAATTAGAATATGGATAAAACAGCTACCATCCCAAAATTTAGAAATATATTAATTGCGATACTGGCAGCTACCTTGTACACTAGTAATTTTGAGCTTGATTACAAAAAAATTTAGCGTGGGTAGTGGGTACTTTCATCTTCCCGGGCCCCAATTCCCCTCGGGTCCGGGCACGATGTACCTCTCGTACCCACCTCTCGTAGGCCCTGTTAAAACTAATGTTCAAAGTACTTCAAGCACTATGAAGTGGCGCGCAACGTTAATCTCACATTTCAAATTGGTTGTTTTCATCCCAGTATTCACCAATTTTTGTTGCGTGAGGTATAATAGAAATAACTTAAGAAGTTTTATTTTGCGAACTATAAGCGGTCCGGGTTGCTTACATGGCGCGTGCTGACGGTCGGCGCACAGCTACGGGCTGAGTGTAGCGGGACATGACATGGACAGTATGAACTCAGAAAAATGTAGGGCCTTGTTTCTGATTCATGCATTAACAGACCTCCAGTCTGTTGCTTTACAAGCCGACAAGCAACCTGACTCGGAGTCTGATCTTATAAGACACTTCACAAACATATGATTTTTCTTCAGGTTTCTTACCAGCTGACTTCATCCGAAAGGCTACTTTCAGTTCTGCTGTTGTTCGAGGCTGACGATTCAACTTCTCGCTGTTAAAAATGTGAAACCAAAGACTTCACTATTTCTTTACAACTTTTCGCATCGAATACGCGCAACGTTTGCTTTTACGCTAAATTCCCAAAGCAATAAAACATTAAGTGTGAGATTTGCAGCAGTCATTTTTCAAATACTACGCCACATGTTAACAACAGGACTTTACAAAAGATCATTTCATGGTGTAAAAATTTTAAACCCTCTTTCCAGCTTTTCTCTAGTGCTTACGCAAAGCAAGAAATCCAACGTAACGGGCATCGCAGCTGACAGCTGCACATGCTTTGAAGTTTTGTGAATTACCGGAATGCATACGCAATAAAGTTTCGCAATGTATCAAGCTTTGACAATGCCTTCTACTCCACACCCAACAACCTGGTAAGATCTATGAAAAGCCAAAGCAAGGAAGAACTGTTGAAATGAAATGAACTGCGACAAAGTCACTCACGGTAAACCGTCGCAGTAGCACCGCATTCTCCAACTGAACAGAGCCAACGCGTCTGGCACGCTGCTGTTGATCGACAGGCTGTGGCCACTTCGAGTATTGCAATGGTATGGCTGTTGCGAGGGAACGGCGGGCGTCTAAACGACGATGTAAATTGCTCCAATGACCTTCAAATTCAGTTGTATGTTCAGCTGTGCACGACGAAATCATACACATGCTAAAAGTATTTGCGATATACTCATCTGCCACGTGGAGCCGCATTAACAAAAACGTTCAGATGTTTTGTGGAAGTCGGATAAGATGGCGTTGTGCAACTTAGGCAACTAGCACTGATTTAGTGGTCGTACCCTTTAAAATATTCAAATTGAAGTGTCACAACTGCCTAGACCCTTTGAATACACGTTTACACTATAAGTAGCTTCGTCCTTGCGAGGTTTGCAGCCTAAATGACCCCTGGTCCTTCACAGCCTCCCACTCCCCCATGCATTTTATAAATTGGTGTACTTGGAAAGTCATCGCAGCACCACATTATAATAATGGTGATGGCGTCATTCATTCGCATGCCCTTTATGCTTGTGTTTAAGTAAATGTATTATCGCCATCAAGCGTAGGCTCTCGTTCTACCACCACGTATGTATCATCGTGTTCATTCATGTATTTGTGTGTTCCTTGTTACTGCGATGTTATGCTAGCGTGTTGCGTGTGGGAGTGAAGACGTTATACACAATACAATTAGTGTCAAATGACATTTCCAGAAAACTTCCTTGCCTAACAGGATCTTATTATGGCTCTGATGAACATATTATGTAGACAACTCCGTCGCACAATTACAGCAAACGCAAAATGTCGAAAGTTCCGTCGTTTAATTACACCAAAAACGCAATGGATAGAAAACTCCGTTGTGCATTCATTGCATTGGCATGCACCACAGCAGTGATGCATTGCCGCACAAAATTGAAAAAAAACTTTATGACAGCAATGAACTGCGATTCATTTGTCTTGTCGGCACCCATTCGAAAGCGGGAAAACTATTCTGTCGAAGATGCTTTTTTCCACAGACAATTCGAAAATACCAGGACGAGCGAGAGGGAAATGCACCAGTGACAAAAGATGGCAGATTGCACGAACATTCACGAACTAGACCAGTTTCCCCAAACGTACGTTGGAAGTTGCATTTTACCAAATCACAACTTGCTTTTCCAACTGTCTATGAAATGCAGTAACAAGTAGAACATTGTTTATCACGAGAAAACACCCGTCTTTCTCACCAAAAGTAACTATAGGTCCACTGACAATTGGAGCTAAAAATAGAGTGATGACCTTTCCTATGTTTTGTCTTCGCTAGTAGTTCCCCTCATTTTTTTGTTGCTGCCTATCAAGCAAAACCAGGCGAAGCGCCTGCTACAGGATGAAAAGCACTGCTTTAAGGCTAGACGAAGCAACGGATGCACTTTATACGTATTCACGTATACGAATTAAAAAGAAAGCACTAGCGAACCAGGAAATTAAGTAAATTTAGATTCAAGTGTATGTAAATGGTGTGCTACCTGCAAGGGCGCACGCAAGGGGTTGGGGTTAAAAAAAAACCCTTGAGCTACATATTTTACAAAAACTTTATTACCTGCGCAATGGAAAAGTTGTTTTCGCATACATTTTGCTTGTTAATTTGTCGACTTAATGCAAATTTCAAGGAACATGTAAATGGGCCTAAAAGTAATAATTAGATTTCGAGGGGAATCTGCGTTATCGTCTACGTCCAGAAACCAACTCACCACTTTTTGAAGACCTTTCGACCACTACGCATGTTTAGGATTGTGCTGATAGCTCACTTTTATCCGAAACAATTGACTTTATTTTGTCTGCAAAGGCTGATCAGCGCAAGCGCTGACCGCATTGGGTGCATTACCAATTTCTGTAGCGTGGTAAAACTGTTGCACGAGCTTAAAAACCGCAGTTGTTAACATAGAAGCATTCGGGCATTTGATAATGTCTCAGCAGAGAAAAAGGAAAACTAAAAGTGTGCTGGACTTCCATAAATAACAAAAAATCGAAAGTTTACTTGCGTACTTATGCGCATTTTCAATTCTTGTGTAGTTTAGCACGATTCGATCTTGCAAACCGGGGTGTGCGCCAGCCAATCCCGCCGCGCTTTTCTACGCTCGACTGCTCGAATTCAACAAGACATTAGCGCAGCCTCATTTTGCAGTTGTAAATTGCTCTGGCGCATTGATGAGCGTGTTTTACTCCCCTGTTTTAACGCGCAGCCTGATATTTTTGCAGTTACGAACTGCTGTGTTGTAGCGTTGAGTTTGTTTTTCTCCGATAGCCTAACTTGGAGCGCTTATAGTTTGTAGTGCAATGACACATAAAATAAGGGGAATGAATGCAGAAAAATATGCATATTATGTCAACAAACTTCGCCAAAACGTTGGTTTGGAAACATGCAAATGACATCAAATTGTGACGTCACAAACAGTGCACACCAAATGCAAATGAACACCATATGACCCTGAACGAAACCTCCCCATGAAAATTTTCTACCTACGCCACTGGCTACCTGGGTTCACCAAGCGTGAAAGGGCAGATCAGGCAACGACAATGTTATTAACCAATATACTTTGCACTACATCAACTTTCAGTTCTCACTTTCATTATCTGTTGAAACTAGGGTTGGGAGATACTTGATCAGCGCAATGGCCAGGTTAATTCCCATAAGCGGTCAAAGCCTGGTGCATAAGACCAAACGTGATTGTAAATTAATTTCATAAGACAATTTTGCATGTTAATATTTCCTAACTAACACAATTTTTTATTTTTTAATCCAATTCAAATCCATTTACCGTGCAATCTCTTGGAAAAAGTAGTGTGTTCAATGCAACTCCTGAAATATAGATATACAATACCTAAGATATAAGCCTTCTATAGGCAACTAAAACAAAGTTGCTTTATATTTAAAATTATAATCGAAATCAAGAACTAACTTTAAAGCAACTGGATTTTGTAACTGCACCTGAGTTCTAAAAATCATCACCAATTCTTTGCACTTTATTTTTTATCACAGATGACACTCCACGAAGCCATTGCAAATACCTGCTCTAAATATAGTAGAGACCAACCAGTCGACTGATATCACCATGTCAAACAACCCACCTTCTCACTGCACTCTCAGCGAATCAACGTGACTCACATGGGCGTCAGCTACTGCGTTCAAAAAATAAATTAGAACTGCGATCGGTTTGACTACATAATCATGACCCTTATGCGTCGTTAACTATTTCAAAGTGTTTCTATTCTGTGGTTTCAATTTTAGAATGTCCAACTGCGTAATTTCATCTGTCAGGAAGACAATCGTGCTTGTGTGAGGGCACATGGAGACATTTTGCGTGTATAAATACCGAAACGTGGTACCACATGCAAATTAAGCCAAAATTCAGACAACTTTTCAAAAATGCCACAAAAAAGGCATAAGATCAAACAACATATTTGCCGGCAAAAGACTTCAGAAAACGGCCGATTTTACACAATCTGACTGCAAAAGGCCAAGTTCCCAATCTTGTTTGAAACTATGCTGTTGTTAGGTGCAGCCTTTGCTTTCTTGCAGATGGGTCTGAAAAAACTTCCACTGGCGCGAAACTATCCGCAGATTGAACGGATTCATAAAAGCACTTACCGATTTTTAGAGCTGGTTGTGGCCTATTCCAACGCTATTGTAGCCTGCACTAAACTGCTGTGGCTGACTCGTCAAACAACCGAAGGCAGCGAACACTGAAAAGTGTTCGACCCAGCAACGCAATGCCCGCACCAAGGCTCTCACAAATGCAATTCCAAAAATCCCCAGAACAGTACGAAAAATCCCCGTTTTGCATCAAAAATCCCTAAATCTGTGGTGGTGCAGCATAAAATCGGAGCGCCATGATAAGTGTTAAAAATAGAACCAAATATGATTTGCAAAATAAACTGAAATCACTCATTTTACACATTTACAAACTTTCCCAAAAATCCCTAAAACCCTAAGAGTCTAAAGTTCCAATCTTGGGACAAAATCCCTAAAAGTGAGAGCACTGACCCGCACAGACTTACCAGCGTGCATGGTTGAACGATCTTTTATCATGTAACAATAACTTTTCTACAACTTCTAACGATCTGTGGCTTGAGCATCTCTGTCAATGTGCGGGATGTTCATATTTGTGGGTCAACGTGTCTGTCTGTGAAAATTAGTTGACAACACTTTGTAAAAGGTTGCTTCGAATTAACGCGTGCGAAATTTGCTGACTGCGTAAACCATCTCAATGGCCATTGCCTTTGGCTTTGTGAAGAGACATTTGCCCACCACAGCACACAAAGGCCAAGTGGTGCGTTGTGTTTCGGTAGCGTGGCTGCAAGTTCTTCCACTAGCCATGGACGTCGGAAGGATTTTTACCAGCAGGGGGGCCACTAGGGTATTTTTCAAAAATTTATCTAGGGAGGGCGCAAAAGTGGTGAAATTTGTTTTTTCCTACTCGAAACTAAGAAAATAACCTTTTTTTATTTTCAAAATCCAGGGGGGTATGTACCCCCTGCCCCCCTTCCGACGCCCATGCCACCAGCGCCACTATTTTCCAGAGACACTTACGCGTGTTACGCTAGCACTTGAATCATAGCATGCTTACCCCTTTGGAAGACTGAGTGGAATGACTGCGAACGCTTGTAATCGTAAGGAAGATGCCCGATAGAAGTTTCTCTGGTGTGCCAGGACACGGATCGCCCTTTCACCTGATCGCAATCATCGTCCACCTCTTTGCTTTGAAAACGAAGTTGAGAGTGTAAGACATAGCTTTTTAAGTTGAAACCTAAAATCGATCTCACCCGAGTCCCACGAACGATCGAACCTGTTATCGTCACAACTTTTTTAGGCATACATGGGAAATGAACAATACGAGAACAAGTGTCAGAAGCCAAAACCACACATCGGCATCATGCCCCGTGCTGGAAAATGTCTGCATTGCGGTCACACTGCCGAAGGAGGATCGCTTGAAACATCTCGACAGGTTGCAGCTTAGTTTTCTTGAAAATGTCGATTTAGGCGGACAGCGAGTTCTGCTTACAGTACGTACTGTGCAATGAAATGCAGCAAATGTGAAAAATTTCTTACCATGAGACGCTTAGATGTTGCGGGTGCAATGTGTAGACCGGATTGTGAAAAATTTGAAAATAACGCTTCACAAACTGCTTGAGAGAGAGGGCAGAAACGTTTCAGAATAGTAGTTCAAAGTTGCAGAGAGGTCAGTTTTAGGTGAAAACATCTTGTCACTCTGCTAGTAGCACATTTTTTAAACAAATCACCATATTCTCTTCTTGTTCCTAGCGTCTTTGATATTTTCGCCGCTTTATATACAGTATAGCAAGGGTGGACAAACTTCTTCAGCAGAACAGTCATTGGCAGGAAACCAAACACACCAGCGAGCCGCAAAATCAGTTTGCATGTCAAATAAAGTTCGCTAAAGACTGCAAGTTTCACATAAAATTACAGTATACCCACATCAAATCGCGTAGACTCGTTAGCAACTCACCGCACGAATTCGTGTAAACACATTGATAAATGAAACAAACATTAAATATGAGGCGACAACTCGCTATTAATTTTAGATAATGCTATTAAGCTAGATGAGCCACACAAAACATGTCGGATCCGCAGTTTGCCAACCATTGATATAACGCAAATTTTTGCCGCTAGTGTCGTCAAGCTTAATAGAAGTGTATGCTTTAGTGGAAGTAATATTTATTCTCTTTGGCTGAAAATATCATCATTATGTTGCTTGCTGCGCATGCTTAAGTAAATAACAAGCATAACTTAAATCGAAAGTTAATACATCAATACTAAGCAAAGAAAGACCGATATAATCTACTAAGCATTAGCGTCATGCATTACCGGGTGACAAAAAATAGTTCAAACGTCTAGGGCAGGGGTTCCCAACCTTTTTCTAACAATGTACCCCTTCAGCATTCCGACAAATGAGCATGTACCCCCACAGCGTTTCAACAGATAAGGAAGTACCCCTTCAGAATTTTGCCAGATGAACATGTACCCCTAAAACTCTTTATGACAAATACTTTCTCATGATTTTTCACAGATATATTTAATAATAAACATATAATGACTTTTGAAAATAATATTAAGTGAAATATGTATTAATATTTGAAAATAAACAACATGTTAATATATTTGTACCTTCTATTGCTAACTTTAAATGTACTCCTTCGGATAGGCAAATGTACCCCCAGGGGTATATGTACCCCAGGTTGGGAACCCCTGGTCTAGGGTAAGAATCAAATTAGAATTTTGAAGGTCTAGAATGAAGTTAGATTGATTGAAACAACCATATTAAATATCCGTTCAAGATAACCTGCTTGTTAGCAAAACATATAGAAACGTAAATGACTTTACGTAAGAACTCGTTGAAGTGAATTGCTAGTTTCAATGACTCTGAAACATAGATTTCCAGCAGATCAACCGAGGAACTCAGAATTCCTTAATTACGGTCAGAGGCAAGGCTTACAGATTTGACAAACTGCCTTTCTCCGAGTTATGATCAGATGAAAAACAAATACCGCGTTTGTCCCGAACTCTTACCGTCGCCAGAAAGTTTTCAATAGGGGGATTTTACGTTTGTGTAGGGGGGTTGACATTCTAAAATACTGTACGATATAAAAAAAACTTCAGTGATTTCAATTGTTTCGTATTTCAATTTGGGGGACTTGGAGCTTTGCTTGGGGGTCTAAGCCCACCAAACCCGTGGCGACGGGACTGTCATGCACTTGAATTGCCCGTTCGTGGCTAATTAAAATAAATATTTCTTACCTCGAAGGAAAATGTTCTCTCTCTTTCAAACTCAGCATTGCATTTACAGCGTTAAGGATTCGGTTCGCTTTTTCTCATGTAGCAACTGCAGTAGTTCATCCGAAGCTTTATCGGAGTCAATTCAAACAATTCTGTCCTCTATTAGGAAACAAGAAAACCAAAGCAAATATTGTTATTTCAAGCATGTGGATTTAGGTGTTTGTTTTTTCATTGTTTTAAAATTTTCTCGCTTCGGTGGGAATTTTTGTCAATATTTGAGTTGTGTCATATGCTTGTGCCCAAAGGCGGGTGTGTTTAATATGGTTTACTACAGACATAGGAGCAAACGTTTCGTGACGAGTGGTATATACGTATCCTTTGCAGACACTCCGCCACATAGGTCGCCAGATTTCGGTTGATGGAGATGAATAAAAAACGCTGGTCACTATCACAAAAAGACAAAAATGGTCGTCATTCCTTTCCAACAGGGCCCAGCAACCAGCACCCTATCCCAACAGTGGTGACCGCCGTGCTCCGTAGTATGCCTTAAACACGTAAGTGTTTTAAGATCCAAAAAACAGTTGGAAGCACGTGTTTTTAAGCTCGCTTACAATACTTTTCTACTCAGAATTTTTATTTTTTGGTTGTACGAAGACATGGATCATAATCTTGGTAAAATAGTAAAGATGAGACGTACTCTCTTCCCCCTGTTTCTGCGTTCATGACCGTAGAAAGTTGGCGCAAGCCAAATGTTACCTTGCAAAAATGTGGCCAAGTTGTAACAGAGTGAAACTTGAATGTCGTGCGAAGTCGTGCAATAAACAACAGCGAAAAAACAGTGATTAAAAAGAAATCATACTGAACGTTTTGAGAAACAACTGTTTTCAAAGAACTGTTTGTCGACAAGCAAAACAAATCCTGTTTACACCAATATTTACCTAAATTAATATGAAGACTTTATAATAGTAACTGCAATATTTACCATAGGCGTGGCCAGGGGGCCATGGTCGCCCAAATTTTGAGCATAACCTATTTAGTAATTTCCTCCCAAAAAAAATTTTGAGCTGGCTATGCAACTGATATTTACCATTTTGGTGCAGTCGTGGAAAATTTGGCGAGGTGATTTTACGCCAAAGCTGAGTTTGTGTCAGTGGGGTATTATAAAGACTGCAACACTTGCAAACAGTCTTTCTACAAGTGAATTATCGAGTTTGTGTTGGGTACACTGTACCCTCGGATAAACTTTACTTCAGGTGTTGGAAGGTAATAACATTACAGGATTGTTTGTTAGGCTATTTCAGAATAAAAGCCCAATTGAAATGATTCTGCGCAGTAGTTACTAGTTACTGGTACTGCAGCCTGGAATGCCTGCTAGTAGGTAGGCTACAGTTGGTGTGAGCACACAATGCATACAATTGTAGCATCACAATTGAGTGTTGCTAAGTGGCATCCAAGCGATCTGCGCAGCCTGTCCAGCTCATTTGCAATTTGTATCCCTAGCATACGTTCAGTATACAGAGATATCTTAGCAAAGCTGAATTTCGTGAAAACGAAAACATAAGAGCAGCAAAAATGACCAACGATTTGCTGAAATCCGTATCTAAGGAGGAGAGGGAAATATGTGTCTCTAAGGGATATATTATTTCCGACAAGTACCTTGGCGGTGGTGTTGTGAGTAGAATATTCTTAGGTGAGGCTCAACCCGAGAAGATCGAAAACAGCGAGAAACTGAAACTCATTCGGGAATCACCGGGTAAACCGTTGAAGGTAAGATGCAGCGTATTTTGTTTGAAAAAAACAATATGTTAAGTGTACGGTCACAGTCATTTAACAGCTAGGTGGGCTTGCAGCGAGTTGTATTCTAGATTTCTATTCCTTCAAAGAGGATGGTACCACTGCTAGTGCATTGAGTGTGATTCCACATGCTTGGAGTTGTCTACAATGCATCTAAGTTATTTTTTCAAAAAACACCTATCAGAACTTTTTTGCCTACATGCCCGTTACTTTACTTGGTTGACTGAGTTTAATTGGCTTCGGCATGCAAAATAGTATAAAACTCTTCTGCGTAATATGTGCTGCTCCCGTGTTACTGCATATATGTTGCAATTGCATTTGTGTTTCATGCCTTTACACACGAAGTATAGGAGTAATGCAAGTACCGGTACCCGTGGAAGCCGTACATTTCTAAATTCGTACTGAAATGTTGCGAACAGCTGGATTAAATTCTAGGTAAGCTGCAAGAATTCTGACGTCACAGTCAAATTGAAAGCCTGCACAGTATTCTATAGACAAAATCAAAGTTTTCTGTGTTGCTCTCACGGATGTAGTGGAGCGGGGAACGCGTGGGAACGGAGTTCCCACACCTTTTCAAGTTTTTCTTTAAAAAGAGTTTGAAGCTGTTTCAAAAGGGCTAGTTTTTTGGGTGCGTTCCTTCACCTTTTTGTTAGCACTACATCCCTGGTTGCACTTCAACTACACTGCAAACGCGAATCCGGTCAGACCTACCTATTGTTGGCGGACTGAGGAAAAAGCGTTTAAACCAGCGAGGTGGTTTAAACTGTGATGTAAAAGTAAGTTAACAAACAAATGGTACCGGGGTTCTTCGTGAGGGTAATTCACGCTGAGTGCTTTGCCTTCCGCGTGAGATCTAAATCCAAGTTGTGTTGATGTGTCTTGATCAGGTAGCAATCAAAATTATATATGCCGATGTTGGGACTGACCTTGTTCAACTTCTGGCCAAGTACGTGCCAAACGAGATCGCCAACATGGAAAGAGTCTATGGACATCCAAACATCGTGAGTGACTTTAATGCTTATTTCGGGAGAGAGTTGGAAGGTTTTTTCATATTCTTTTGCAAACTTGTTTATGATTCTTCAGCTTGCTCTGGTTGACAAAGATTTGCTGTTCGGAACTCCGGGGTTGTAACCGGGTAAAGTTAACCTGCTTAGTGGCAAAATTTACTGTATTATGATAAACAAACAACCAAAGTGGTTAAATTCACTGCATCGTATTGCAATTGCATATTTTAAATCGTTGAAAAGTTGAGGTTTTGCACCAGATTACGATTCAAGCTTATGTTTAAGCATAACTTTTTTTGCGTATTTCACTCTTGTCAACACCAGTAAAGCTTTACTTCAACAGCGCATATCCGCAAGATTGAAGACTTAAGTTATCGATAAGAACAAAGCTACTATTGCAGTGTTGTCATTATATTTATTTAGGCTCCAGGTAATTATTACTTAAAGGCCTCAACATTGAATTCCTTATTTCATAGCTCTTTTCCTCTGGCTCATTATATGCTTTTGTACAAGAGAAAAAGTAAAAAAAAATTGGGCGGCAAAATTAATTAAATTTTCCAAGGGCTAAACGAGGGAAACAAGGTCAAGAACCCCTGACCTAGATAAATACAAAAACAAAATGCATGTTACGTAACTCAGCGATAAGTCTTTCGAAGAGCAACATTATGATATTATCCATCTGCTCGTAGACAGACATACAGAAAGACAGAAGATACATGGTTTTAAGACATTTGAAAAGAAATATGAACTTTTTTGCCCGAGCAACGTCGCCAGATTGCGGTTGTGGGGTTCATCTGCTGCAAAGCTAGTCATGGACTTGGAGTTTTTGTCTTTCTGAACTCGTGTAACTAATCTTTTGCCTTTCAACATTTATTTTTGATCTAACGCAGGTTATGTTGTTGGATGTCTTCGTGTCGTGCAAACGGATTTTCCTGGTGCTTGAATACGCCTCCCGTGGCACCCTTGCAGACTTGTATCGCAAGCTGGTCGCCAACAAGGACACCGATCCGTTCATGGAAGAAGCCGAGGCTCGTTATTACTACCACGACATCATGAACGGCCTCGAGTACCTTCACCGGCACAACATTGCTCACCGGTGAGTCTCTTGCAATTTACAGACAAAACGTTTGGAAGGAGCACATCAGCATAGGCGTAGCCAGGGTGGGCCTGGGGGGCATTCCCACCCCCAAATTTTTAGAACATATAGTCATTTTGTGGTGTGAGAGGCGATATCCCAAACAAAATATTGTTATTCGCCTAAAATCAAACGTTTCACTCCCCCCAAATTTTTGCGCTGTTTACGCTACTGCACATCAGTCGGTTTCTCACAAAAAAAGTTCCTTGGTTTGTACTCATTTCAACTGCTTTGCGCTTTGCCGGTGACGCTTTTGCAAACGCTTTTTCCTGGTGAAACTCTCCTCAAAACTTCTGGTTCCCTGCCTGAGGTTTTAGAAAAGTGATTTCCTGCCAGCACAGGTGCCTTTTTCCAGAAAGGGTTGAAATGGCGCAAGATGCTTTGCGAATCTGAGTCATGGTACACCTGATCGCTAAACCTGTTAATCCACAACAGCAGCTGTTGCTCATTGAACCAAATGTTCCTTTCATGAAAGGATAAAACGAACACTTGGTTCGTTTAGACTTGAGAAACAATGATTTTGCCTAACGCATTCCGGACAATATCAGTAGTTTCAAAACTCTTTCAAACTCAAACACTCCAAATGCCGGACTGCTCTTGACCATTATTGTCAAACTACACCCCGCTTTATTCGTGTACTTTGTAATACCTAAAAGTATTCAGTCACAATGATTAAGAATAAATTACGATTTTTTGTTGTTACGCGGAAGACAACTGCGATAAAAAACAGCGTAAACGGTTACTTGATAGTTTGTCAAATTTGGGTTCAAAAACATTTTGTGGCAAAGAAATTTTTTGAAGTGTATGGATTTTTGGCCAGCTTCTTTAATTTCAATCAGACCTAGAAAATTCTGCCAGAAACTACAGCTGGCCTTGTCGTAAACCAGGGAAGCTTTCTCACTAGAGATTATCTTGCTATGTTCAACAAAACTCCTAGAAAACAGTTATACAAATTACGATTTATTATGTCTCCAGCTGCCATTTTTTACATTATCAGGTCTAGAGAGGCATTTTTTCCTATAGGTGTGAAGTGACGGAGATATTTAGCAAACGGAAGCACAAGCTTCGAACGGTATGATGTAATGGTAATCACTGTTTTTTATCCGGTACCATTTGCAATGCCAGTAATGCAATAACTGCAACCATTTTCATAATACTGCAAATGCACAGTAATGTTGTAGATCTTTCACACGCGCCTGATTCCAGTAATGTTATAACCCTTGTAATAAGTGTTCCAGAAAAAACCCAAAGGGCTTTTTTCATGACGCACAAAACACAAAAATTTGTGGGAAGAACAAAAAAACATTTTACTCAATGAAATGGTGCAACGCAACCATATTTTGTTGAAAGAACAAATATTCAGTCTTTGCAAATCTGATATTTGGTAAAGGTTCAAATTGACTTACCACTGTGAAGGCGATCGCTTGCTGAAAGAAAAGTTTTCACCTACCAGTAACGGTACTTTGCCACAAGTATGAAGATTGCTGGAATCCATGGAGTGCTATTACTTCTGACTGTTTCAGTGTTTTTTTCTGATACGTGACGTTTTTTCTTGTATTTGCAGAGATTTAAAAATGGAGAACATTTTAATTGGCGACGATGGTCGAATCAAATTAAGCGACTTTGGTTTTTCGACTGTATGTCTTGGAATGGACGGTGGTCAGGACAGCACTTGCGCCTGTCTTCGGGAGAAGGCAAAGCTCTCGACAGTCGGCACCCCTGGTTACATGGCTCCTGAATTTGTCAGTGCGTCGTGTGGATACAACGCAATCAAGGCTGACATATACAGCGTGTAAGCACTATATATGCACATGTATAGAATGTAAGCAATATATAGGCACTTAGGCTTGTTTTAAATGTAGCGGCAGTGTAAAAAATGTTGCATTTTTTGTTTTTAACAAATTGCAATATTTGAATTCAAGTCGGTTACTTGGGCCGAATGGTGAATTCTGGAGTAACACAATGATAAGATTTTGCTGTTGCTAATTCCAAGCTCCTGATTGGCCAACCCTGCAGAACAGCTGTATCTTGTCAGTGATTTGAAATAAAATCCGGATGTAGCTCTCGACAGTGGCAAGTGACCTACTGCAGATTCCACTGAGTTAAAGTCACACCCGCGGTTTGGACAAAGTCATTAGTGCTGTACATACTCGTGGCTTAACCTATCCTGGAGCCACATGTCAAAATAAACGGCCTGCCATTTCTGGTCACTATTGACGTGAATTTCGACCTTTTCACTGTTGTGCTGTGCACCGATCTGCACTTTGCAGTTCCTTTTATTTATATCAAAATACATTCCTGCTGTTTTCGTAAAATTACGAGTATTAGTTGTAAATGCTCCATGAAGTCGATCCTGTGTTTCCGCAGAGGCGTCATTCTTTATGCGTTGGTGAATGGCTGCTTTCCGTTCGAGGTTGAGGTCAACGCGGAAAATAAGTCCGGGGAGAAGCGCCTATGCTTCCGAAGGCACCTTTCACAAGGTAAAATGGGCATGAACCTGCAGCTTACTGGCTTGTAAGCTGAATAATGCTGTAGACCAGCATAACAAATTTTACATATTTATGTTTAGAATGCAAGGAACTTATTACAAGCCTGCTTCTTCCTACGCCAGACCACAGGCCAAGCGCAATCGAAGCACAAACGCTGTTTCAACGTTTCTGGTTCGGCCGCAAGTACCCCTACGAAATACGATCACGTGTAAGTTGGTGTTGATGCAGGTTCACGTTCTGTGCAGTAGCGCTTAATTAGACCTATTTCACTTTAACTTCTCCTGCAGGGCTTTTGGATGTGGAAAGACGAAATTACTGCGATTAAAGCAAATAAATGTAAGTCGCAAGGGCATTTGCGAATTGGTTTCTTTTGAACGTGCAGCCGCTCGAATTGCTACCGCAGCAATTCATCTCAGCATGCCAATTGCCACAGGAGTTACTTTTCTTCAGATGAAAGGGCGGACCTTGGTTGGCCTGAAGCATTTTATCACTGCTCCAATCTCTGACGCTAACAAAAACGACTTCAGAGATCCGCGACAACTTGTTTTCCAAAGCACAAAATTTTTTGCCATGAAAATTCGCAAACACAACCACGATCCGACTGATTTTCAAATATTTTGAGACTCTAGTGGCGGTCACCTTGAACAACGCACCCGAGTCAAAGGCCCATGCCTGTAGTAGTTGCACAGTCAAGCTGACTGTAGGCTTGAATTTAACGGCATAGCTTCGTTTTGCATAAAATTAACTCCATTTAGTTCATCTGTATTGGAGCGCGTTTATCAGAATATTTACGCTACTGTGTGTGTTTGCAGTCCAGTATGCTTTAAACATTTACATAATTTAATACACGCGTTTTGATCTTTGCAGTCTACGAGTTCCAAGCCAGGTACGTTCGCAGCTATCTTCATCAGAGGTCGCTACTGCTGCAAAATATTCGACGCAAACTCTTGCGCGACAAGCAGCTGCCTGCGAAAGTACTCAGCGAGTTCGGAATCCGTGTCTTGCTTCCGTACAAAGACACAAGGCACGAGGAGGTGGCAGAGATCTGGCGCATCGGCGCGCCGGCGCCTGCTGGTGGCCAAAGCGAGTGCTTGGCTGAAACTGAACCGGGCGAACAGCAGGATCCGTGCTGCGACTTGCGCGTGCCGTGGAGATGGGCGACCGACGAAGAACGCGAGTCTGTCCGATACCCTTCCTTGAAAAGGGTTATTGAAAAACTTACGCTGATCGACAAATGGTACAACATTCGCAAAATGGACATCACGCCTTTGACTGAAATGGACAAGTGCATCTATATGTGGAATACGGTGCACTTGGGCTTTGGCGAATGTTGGCCTCTGGACGAAGAGCTCGCACCGCCGCCGCATGAACAGGTCTATCACACTGTTCCGCTCTCATCTAGCTTAGGGAAATATGAAGATCCCAACGGGATATGTCTTAAGATGTCGTACATCTCGCCATATTTCAAAGGATCTGACATGCTTGTTGTTAATTTTGCGACCGAACCCCCCATTGAGGAGTCTGAAGAGAAGCACCGCTCGATGCGTGAGGCGGAAGGAATCCCGGAGGACGCATCCAGCCAATCAGCAGCAACTGCGTCACAAAATGGTGTTTCGAAAGATTCTCAGAAAGGTGCGTTTGCAAAGAACGGCATACTAGTCAGTGCATCATTGACCACTGTTTTTAAAATTTAAGGTCTGTGCGTGATTTGCCTGAAAGGAAAACACTCTAAAGTTGCGTCTTCACTCACGAACATGTGTTAAAATGTGCAAGACAAAGGATGTTTTCTTTCCAACGTCAGGTGTGCAGTAAGAAACCGGGTACATTTAGGCACTTGCAAGTATAGCTACTGGCTTAGGGGTCAAAAAACAAGTGCTGAACGAACGGGCGAATCTCAAACATGAGTGATTTTCATTATTTTACTTTGTCTACCTTGCAGATAACACCCAATCAGTTGATGCAACAACAAAACCATCAGTGGAGAAACGAGGAAAACTTTCTTCGTGGGTAAAGTCGAAACTGCACGGAAAGACTGGCAAGCATTGCCAGAACCACGACTCATTGACTTCTGTTACCGAGCGCAAAGAATCTGAGGTCTTGAGCGAAGATCTTCACCGAAAGGCGTGTCCTGAAGGAGATCATCATCCGGATTCAAATAGCAATCAAATGGTTTGTATATTTTTGTCCGATTTTTTTGGTTCTGTTTCGATCGGAAATCCCGAGCGGCATGTGCGCAAAGCTTCACACTTTGGCAGCAAGCAACAATAGAAATCATGC
>Ga0210059_1004784_pt1 | contig 21811 bp, 17 predicted proteins | sample Ectturendosymbi2_FD_188042 | JGI IMG/M metagenome (GOLD analysis project Ga0210059, IMG submission 188042) | Ecteinascidia turbinata endosymbiont from Florida, USA - Sample 2 (SPAdes) (version 2) | ecosystem: Host-associated > Tunicates > Ascidians > Unclassified | place: Key West, Florida...
CCTCACACAACTGCCCGAATAACAAACGCCACGCTTCCAATTAAAAGAGTGGCGATGGACGCCAAGCCAAGAACCGCGCCTTGAGCAAGGCACGTGATTAATTATTACTACACTCATCTTGGTGACTGCTAAGACACTTTAAGAGACCGCAACTATTTTATCTAAGTACTGAAATTTTCATAAACACAGGTTTTACTGTATTTCGATGGTGGTTAATACAGCGAGGTTTCAGAGACCGTCCACTCTCTCAAAACACTGAACATTGTTATTGATAATTATGAATAAACATAAAAACCCACCATTGATCCTTGGGAGATGCAAGGCATTGAGGTGTTTCCGCGGTTCGTTGATCGAAAGTGATTCCTAATCTTATGAATCTGGACCCACGAAGTGGGTCACAGAAAGTCGGCTCCGTGAAAAAAAAATCTTCGTTTAATATCACCTTCATGCACTATATAACACATACTTTTAAAATATAATAAAGCTTGTTACCCACCAAGATGTGATTGTTGCGTTATTCATGTGGCTTACTACCGAGGTAGCACTACACAGAAATTTATTTGATGTTTAATGTATTGTTACGTCGCAGAGGGCGTATGATCAGGATGGGTACGACACACTTAGACTGTCATGTTGCGAACTGTTCTGCATGCAGAGATTGAAACCAGTTGAGTTTGCCTTGAGACCAAAATCCTTCATTCAGATGTAGCATTAAAATCTCCTTCAATCAGATAGTATAATTATTCCTTTAGACTCTGCCATTGGTATGCAGATTAAGTTGATGAGGCTATAATTAAAAGTAAAGGGTGGTTTCTTTTCTGTTAGCGAAGATTGATACGTTTCATCGAAAAGTGCGTAGTAGGTTTCCCCTTCGTTACGAACAAAACTTAGGAATTTTTCGACAATAGTATCTTCCCCACCATTTCCAGGATTACCCATGGCCAGCAGTTAGTAAAGAGGCGGCAGCAATGTTTAAAAATTCCCTGATTTTTGTGGGGGGAGCGGTTTCCGAGATTAATTGCAAAAATGACTGCGCACGATGAACGATGACGTCATAGTGTCCTTGAAGATCTGCCGATTGTTTGGCCCCTTAAACAAAATTTCTAGTCAAGCCACTGCTTGACATCATCAAACGAATCATCGCAAACCAACTTTCTGCGAACCATGGTGTAGTAATGCGACAACGTGCTCTAATAGCGAGCGTGCCTGTGCTCTTAAAAATGGAAAATTTATTATAAAAAGCTTGTAGTTTATCTGTTTAAGCCATTGCCGCTCTACTGCAATAAGCAGCTTGCTTGCTTAAATTTTCATTTTCAAAGTTTCAGTATTCACCACCATGCCAAAAATATCCCAACTGGCAAATGGTTATGTTTCTTCGTAAAAACCATCTACCGCGATCTGTATGAGTCCGATTACTTTTTCGTTTGAAAAATGCTGAATTTGAGTTTGGTCCATTTCCAAAACTCCTCTTTAAACCGGCGATCCATCAAGCAGCGTTTACTCAACTGAAAAGTAGCTTTATACCCTTTCGAAATGTCAGGTAGCCCCAAGGAATTTTCAGGCGCAGAATTTGGGATCTTCACCCACACATTAGAAAACACTACGTACGCTACTATACGTATACAGTAGCTAAAGTACTACACCACATGAATCCATGCTTGACTCGAGCAACCTCGTTCAAAATGAAAGTTTACGTTCGTTGCATGTTTGTCGCAGTCGACGTTGCACTTTTCCAGGGGCGTATACTCCGGGTGTGCTGGTGTGTGTCACGCACACCCAGTCAAACTGAGCATGAACTGACTTCCAGATCGTATAATAAACGGGAAAATCACAAAAACAGCTTGAAAGATATTTATTGACGTCTCCATTGATTTTCTGAGACAAATTTCTAACTTTCCTATTTCAACTTGCTTGTTGCAGCTAACTTTTTCATGCATCAGTAGTTTCTCGTTTGGTTTTTTGATGTGGTAACGGCAATCCTGGGTGTGCGCCAATGCAGCCGCACACCTATGCTTGCAATAATAACAGCATCAGCATAACAGGACACATTCTAGATACGTCATTAATTGGCAGTTTATCTGGATTGAGCATAACGACATCACACAAGCTCGTATCTGTTCCCCCAGTAGTTGTATATTTAACATCCTCATAATAAAAACATGAAAGCTTTCTTGCACACTTTATGCGCATTTTCAAATCTTTTGTAGTTGAGCAGATTTCAACCTGGCAACCCTAGGTGTGCGCCATTCCAACCGAACACCTTCAGTTCTTGACTGCTCGAATTCGATGAGATATACGCGCGGCCTGATGTTTTTACTGTTGTGAACTGCTCTGTCGTGACGGTGAGTGTATTTTGCTCCCATATACTAACTTGAAGCGCTGATAGTTTATAGTTAATACAATAACACATAAAAATTATACGACAGGGAATATGAAGAAATCGTGTAGAACAGTGGTTCTCAACCTTTCTACGCACTCGTACCCCCTGAGCTTTCATAAAAGCATCTCGTACCCCTTGCCTAAAATCAAACAGTAATTGGTACTAACTTAATTTCACTGCAACAAATATAACGACACAATAAATTTACAAAGAACACCACAGTCAAACATAGTCAATGGCTCTTTTGTTGTATTTTTCAATGATCATGCTGTAGCGAGGCTCTTTGTTTGAGATAGCCACACGCATGTTCTCATAGGGCTTAATCTTCCTGGCCTTAGTTTTGACGTGCAAGAGAGTTGAGAAACCGCTTTCACATAAAGAGGTTGCTGAAAATGGCACAAGCGTGTTTACTAAGTGAGGGAAAGTGTTGAGTTGCGTATATTTGAAGGTATCTGCCTTGAACGAAGCTCCATTTTAAGTTTTCACTGGCTTTCATTTCAATTAGATCTTCCTTCATTGCCATCTATAAATTTTAGGTTAAAAAGGAATGGGTCCTGCATCCAATCCGGTGAAACAAAAACCCCTCCTGGCTGAAAGTATCCGTGGAAGGACTTACATAACACCTGCAAATGCTTTTATATTTCAGTGACGATATTTTTTCATGGGAAACTACATGAAGTTGTAGAAAATTAGCACAGCGTTGCCAGGTTGGAATTTTTGTACCAAATGTCACAAATTTGGTCCCAAATAACACTTGCTGGCCCCAAAATTTTCGTTTGGCCCTTTGACTCTTTTTTGTACCTTTGCCAGGTTAGATTTGTTGTTTTGATATCTTTTACTCTGAAATATTGCGAAGTGTTTGGTCGCTCTGAATACTGCCAGTGATGAAATACCATTCAAAGTGAAAATTGGCATCTGTGCTAATAAAAGATTTATCTCAGTTTGATGGCTGCACATGCAAATTAACTTGCACTCTTACTAGATTTTATCATGTCCTTGTTTTGCTGTTGAGCTCCAATTGCGATTGAGCAGCGTTGCAGTATGATGCATTACTTGGTATGATTTCATATGGCTTTGTAACTGCCGACAAATTTGGAAAAAAGTGTGGCCCTTTGTGGTCCCTTGTATTAGAGTTTGGCTGTTTTGGGGCTCTTTTCTGGACTAGATTTGACCCGTTGGCAAAAAGTAGATCTGGCATCCTTGATTAGCATAGTTGCCTGATCCAATACGACTAATGCAAATTGAAAGTTTGTTAATGGAAGCAGATATCCTTTCCTTAGCTTTGGCCATGATCATTGCTGTTTCCTGAATGGGGTTGTTCAAGTTGTTGCGGTGTCTGAATATATCTTCAAGGTGTGTCTTCGATAAAATGAACTTCTAATTTTGAAAGTGGTCTGCCATGCCACTACTTCGCTGTCTCAGAAACTGCTCGATTTCTTATGCGCAGCTCAAAAACACGAGTAAGCATTCCACGACAGGATAGCTACCTCACTTTTATGTGGTAAAGAAGAACATTGTGTTGAGCCCAAAAGTCGTTCCAAAAAACTCTGAACAGACGATGATTCAAGGCTTGGCTTCTGAGGAAGTTTACTGCACTCACAACAATCGACATCACTTTTTTTAAATGTTCAGGACGTGTATTCCTGAAAATTGTGACGCTTCGTACCCCCTGTTTTGGTGCTACGTAACCCAAGGGGTACGTATACCCTCGGTTAAGAATCACTGCTTTAGGATAAGGTAGGCTAGCAAATGCGATTGTTTGGCTGGAACGTCCATCCATGAAGCACGAAAGTGGCTAAACTACGACCTACATTGACGGTTAGTGAAGGGAGTTTATGCAAGTTTAGATGAAAGAAACGATAACGTGTTGCAACAAATTAGATCTAGATATTCATTAGCCGGTTATTCAGAGTCTGTTATTTGGGTTTCCTACAGCACATTTCTATTGACCTTTTACTAGCGTAAGATGCGACGAAAAAGTGAAACATGTTGAACTCGAAATTAGGCTTCGTCACACGCACTGAAGCAGGAAGTGACATCATGGAAACAGACCTACCAGCGAAATGAAAGGGTAACTACGATATGAAGCAAGCAAAGCAACAAATAGCGCGTTTTCCCAGCTGCTACAGCATGTCCAGGAGATCTCCAGCACAATGCAGATGGAAACCATGGCGCTTTGTAAGCCAAAGTTCAACATTGACGCTCTACGAATGGTCTTGATAAAATATGTTTTCGGTTATTCTGTCTTCTAGACGTTTTGCAGAGTCGTATAGCTCTTCGTAGCACGCTTACCGATGATAAGCCTAACCTGAAACAGATAAAAACTACTGGAAGTACCTAAGTACCTATGTACATGAATATGATCGTTAGTAACACTGCATAGCAGTCAAATAATGCACCGTTACAAGGTAAAAAAGAATATGGAAAACAATCGGAAATTAAGAAAGAAGCATGTAAACATACCAGCACAAAATCACAAAACAAAGTCAAAAAGCACTCAAAAACAAAAACAAATAAAATTAAAGCAAAAAACTTTTGAAGCAAAAGACTTCCGTAATTGCACAACAAACTGGTTATGTTAAAAATTAAAAAAAATAAAAGTAATAGGGATAAAATTTTAAAAATCGAAGGGGGAATCAAAATACAGCGTTACTAAAGCAAAAAGAGGCGCTGAAGAAAAAGAAAATCAGTAAACAAACCGTGAAAAAAGCATGGAAATCAAAACCAAGAATCCATCAGGTAAGTACTAACCAAAAGTATGTAAAAGCAGAACTGGATTAGGAAGAGAACTGGAAATCACATGATATTCGGTAAGATCATGCGGCCCAAGTTGATTCAAGCTTTCATTTGATGCATCCTTACAGAAAATTGGGCTTGTTATGCCAACACAAGTGATGGAATTCGGGCGTGTCGCACCGGTTCGCAAGACCCTGTTCTTGGAATTTGTTTAATCCCGAGAGCCAGTCTTTGGTTCAACTCAGGAGTTCATAATTTTTCCCACGAACACCTTTCACTTATAACTTATTTTACCAATCCTCTCATACCCCTTTTGCTAACTTTTAATAGTGAAAAACAAGACTAAAATCAGGTTCGATTAAAATCTCATTCGAACGAGAGCGCCGTTACAATGGCTACGCCAACAATTTCCCTTGATAGACTGTACCACTTGGCAACACAAAGATCAACATTTGCACTTACATCGGGCCACCCAGAATGGTTTGCCTCTGGAGACTGATAATGAGAGAACATGTTGTTAGTGAGTCCTGGAATGAGACAACTTGTTCTTAAAAAAATTCAATTCCACCACAGATCAACACTATTTCTTTGACAGAGCATGCGCAGGATATTACGGTCAACTTCGTCACAAGCTTCATTGTTTCAGCTTTGTTGAAACAGGTTTATTTGAGCGAATATTAATGATTTGCATGCATTGAAAAACAATAATTGGTGCTACCAGAGGAACTGTCTTTGTTTATAAACTGTATTTGCTGCTTAGGTCAATGGTTATCGCAGCAGTAAAAATCCGTCCTAAGCAACTGTCATGGAAAGAAGACCAGTGCTTAAATACATTTTGAGCAAATACTGTTAGGACAGGCTAAATTCTTTGTTCAGAAACTGAATGTTTTTCGAATTATTTGTGTCGTTTATCTTACCAAGAAAATTTCTAGTTGTGTCTGAGGTATTCAAGCATTTAAATTTGGTCAGTTAATTGGCTAATTGAACAATTGATTGTGGTGGTTGATGATAAATTCTGAAAATTCATGTTATGGTTCCGACATACTATTTCAATGTCATAAATTCGAATTCCGTGTTTCTCTGCTTTTGCGAAAACAGTAGTTTGTCCTCAAAGATCCATAATCCTTGTAAATTATTTTTTGGATCAAAAAAGAGCTGAAATGTTTTTTAGTGGAACGCTTGTTTTTCGCATAAGTTCTTGAAATGAAATTTCATAGTTAATAGAACTAAATTTGTTTTGTTTTTGCCTAAGAGTTTTTTGAAAGGCTACCTGACTTCAATTGCAGTTTCTAAAGTTAAGCTGATCATCAATATGATAGACCCAGTAATGTGTCTTATATCACAGAAGAAAAGCGCAACGGCATACAATGCTCAGTATACTTACCGTATAAAGTTTGGCAGCAACGTGATGAGTAGGCAAGACCCAGGCAGAAAGAAGAAATAAGTACAATAATAGCAACGGAAGATACACAACAGGTGAAGAAAGCTAGTTTTTCCCATTAACACCTGAACAATAATCCAAGGAAATCAAAGCAGGTATTTTTATCCACTGCGCTGGATCCAAAATATATCTTTTATTCTCCTTGCGCATTTTACATAAGAAAACAAATGTTGCTGTTCTAGAAAAATTAAGTTTTTGGTTTATTCTTTGCCAACGTGCAGCGTGGTAGAGATGCAAAGCTGACATTCTAGGCACATTTATGAAATTCCATAAATAATTTAAAACCGATGCAACCCTTTCATTTTTATTCATTTCTGCTTTTTGGTAATGACTAGGGCAACCAAAAGTCAATAAAGTCAAACCTTTTCTGCCATTTATAAAGTTTATTGAAACGTTCACAAACCCAATTTCATGCTCACACCATGAGGGAATCCCAAGTTACTAGGGCAAAAAAAAGTCAAAATTGATTATTTCGGACATTAATAATAAGACTTTATTCTTTCAAACTCACGCGCAAACGTCACAAAAAGAGAAAGTACAATGTAAATACAAATCTCTCACCAACGACATCTTTAAGCTTTTGCAGCACAGTTTTTTTCTCTTTATCGATATTTTATTGAAACTACAACCACAGATATTGATATTATTTTGCAAGTTTAGTTGCAATTCTGTAATAACAGTGGTTTTATTCCCGTTTCTGATGTAATAATGTTGTTTTGCCTACAACTGGACGATTGAATATTATGCAGGATTGGCGTGGTAGGCGAGAAATGTGGTCTTACAGTACTTGTTTTGGTAACTGGACAGGTATTCAAACAAATGAACTTGTGAACGTCATCATTTGTTTATCAAGAAACGGTATATATCCGGGAACATGTCGGAGGATTTATCGTTCTTCTTACAATGTCTCTAATTTTTCGAATAGACTTCGAAACCACCTTGATATTATGATATCTCCGGCAACGTTTTAATTTTTTTTTCAGTCAGTCCCGGATATTACGGTAATACTGCTAAGCTCCGTGTTTCTTCTTTCTGCTTGGATTCGTAATGTTTGTTGGGGAAACGTATCATGCGTTCAGGGTAACCATTTTCAATAAGGGATGTCTTGACAATTGCTATTTCCGCCTGTCTCTCTTTTTCGTCGTTGCAAATGGTGTCAGCACGATGTAACAGTGTGTTCACAACAGAGCGCTTGTGTTGGAGCGGATGTTCTGACCGATAGTTTAGGTATCAATCAGTGTGCGTTGCTTTTCTGAAAACTGATGTGCTGATTTGTCCCATCGTTCCTCTTTTCACTAATACATCCAAGAATGGAATAGAGCCATTGGTTTCTGTTTCCATGGTGAACTTTATGGATGATTCAACTTTGTTGATAAGGTCAGCAAAATTTGTCGAATGTCTTTGCTCAATCAAAACAAAGATATCATCTACATATCGTTTCCACAAGCGAGGGGAACAGAGGGATGTTTTGATAGCTCTAGATTCAATGTCTTCCATCACTATATTAGCAACCACTGCCGAAACAGGTGAACCCATAGCCGTTCCAAAAACTTGTTTATAGTTCTTACCACGAAAGTGTAAGAATGTGGATTCTAAGCAAATTTTAAGTCCTTGGCAGACATCTTCGACTGACCAATTTGTCTAATTTGTAAACTCTGTCTAAACCATGAGCCTACGCTGTGTGATCTCTAACGCTAATTCTATTGGAATCTTCGTGAAGAGTAAAACCACATCAAATGAGACCATTACCTCGTCTTCTTGAACAATCATGATTTTAACTTCATCTACAAACTCGATTGAATTTCGTACATAGTGAGCAGTATTTCCTACCAGTGGTTGTAAAAACCGTGCGATTTCTTTTGATAGATTGTAAGTAGGAGAACCAACAAATGATATGATCGGACGTAATGGGGCTCTTTCTTTGTGGATTTTTGGCACACCACATAGTCTTGGAACAGAAGCGTCTCAGCTTTTTAATTTGAAGGATTCCCATGCAATTAGTTTTTCTTTGTGTAGTAAGTCGGAAACAAAAGCGTTAACAGTTTTTTCAATTTTGTTTAATGGGTTTGAAGGGTACGCGACTTTTCGGTCTGGCCGATTCGATCTGGCCGTTTCGGTCTGAGCCGTTTCGGTCTGACCGATTCGGTCTGGCCGTTTCGGTCACGGGGATTTTCGGTCACGAGACATTTCGGTCAAACTATGAAATCTTGCAGAAATCTTACATGTTCACTGTTTAATGCAAACATGTTTACATCAACAAAAGTTTTTTTTTTTAAACTACAAACAAGATCCAAGATCCAACAGTTAATCAACATAAACATTTGATTTTCATTATCATTAGCAAGCAAATTACATCATTATCGACATTTTCAACTAAATAGAAATACTTCAAGCTCATAATTACAATTAACATTTAATCGCAATCATGACTCCTCAAAATAGAGTTGGTACAACACGAGCTAGAGTGACACTACGCCTGCCTATATATTAATTTCAATAAACAATGTAATCAGTTGTTTATGTACAGAAATGTCGTGACCGAAATTTCCCCAGACCGAATCGGTCAGGCCGAAACGGAATCGGTCTGGCCGAGACCCGAAATCGGTCTGGCCGATTCAGTCTGAGCCGTTTCGGTATGAGCCATTTCGGCCTGGCTGTTTCGGTCTGGGGACATTTCGGTCACGACATTTCTGTACACAAACAACTGATTGCATTTGTTTATTTAAATGAATATACAGGCAGGCGAAATGTCACGCTAGCTCGTGTTGTACCAACTCTATTTTGAGGAGACATGATTGCGATTAAATCTGAATTGTAATTATGAGCTTGAAGTATTTCTATTGAAAGTGTCGATAATGATTTAATTTGCTTGCTGATGATAACGAAAATCATATGTTCATGCTGATGAACTGTTGGATCTTGGATCATGTTTGCAGTTTTTTCAAATAAAACCTTTCGTTGATTTAAGTACGTACCCATATAAGATTTCTGCAAGATTTCATAGCCTGACCGAAATGTCTCGAGACAGGAACGACCAAGATCGAAAAGTCCCGTGACCGAATCGGCTCAGACCGAAACAGTTCAGACCGAATCGGCCAGACCGAAGTGGCCAGACTGAATCGGTCAGACAGAAAAGCCGCGTACCCGTCTGCTCTACACCAGTGCTTGCCAACCGGGTGTATCGTACACCCCAGGGTGTACCAAAATTTTCCAAGGGTGTACCACTGTGATGGGGTGTAGAGGGGTGTACCAGATATGTGCTTTTCAAGAATAGTCACATCACATGTGATGTTCTTTGCTCTAGCTCAGTGTGGTAACTTTTCACAGATTTAAAACCGTATCCATCAGAGAGTGTGAATTCTCTGTATGTTCTTGCCTGTTTGTTTGTAATGTTGGTCACAGGCCCGTGGCCAGGTTTTGAGGTTCGGAGGGGCAAAATACATTTTTAGTGGGGGCACGATTTTTGTTTTTATTATATTTTTAAAACAAATTTTGTTGGGAACAAGAAAATTTGGGGGGGCACTGCCCCCGAATGCCCCCCCGTGGCTACGGTCCTGGTCAGATGACCATCACTTGATCACGAATCCTTCCTTATGAGCTCAGTGCAGCTACCGTTTTTTAGGACAGGACACTTACAGATCGCGTGGAGGGTGTCAGGAATGAATTTCTGGAATTAGGGACGTCGGAACAGCGGTAGCTAGGGCAGGGGGCAGTAAAAGAATTGACGGCAATGGAAGCTTGCAAAAAACAAACAAATCGCTACCAATTATGCTTGTTTTTGCGCAGCAACAACATTGACCTCAAAAATAATAGCTGAAATTATAGCAAATCATTCTGAATTTTTTGGTTGCACGAATAACTGCAATAAATTTGTTTCAAGTCGATCTTCATAAACTGCAAAATTACGTTTGGTTCTGTTATGAAGAGGCACCTCCGCCCCCATTACCCCCCTCCAGGCACCCCCGTTCAGGAATCCTTGGTGGGAGTGCCGCATACTTCACAGTTTCATCGCTGCGCAGATGTGCAGTTGCACATTTTGGCGGTGCATTGCAATGCACTGCTCGCTATGGAACACTCGTAGCTATTCAGGCCCGCAAACCCCCTTGAAATTTTCAAAGTCGCTTTGAAAGCGTCAAGAACATTTAGTTGCTTGGTGAAACAACAAGTTGCAATCATTTTGACCCCCGAAAATGTTAGCTAGTTGCTGACCTGTAGCCGTTGTTTCTGGCTTGACATCGCTCACGCAGATGAATGTCTTTCAGTGCTGGGGATTACACCAATGCAGGATGTCGATTTGCGTAAGTGTTCACCACGCGAGTTCAAATTTAGGCTAGTTAGTTCCCAACTCGTACAGGCAAGTCAGTTTCAGGTGGGTTCATGGGTCTGTAACACTTGTAAGCAGACTGTACTGCTGTGTGATCCGAAGTTCAGATGTCACGGTCTGTACGCGAAACTCGCACAGAGGTTCCAAATCTTTGGATCACGAAGGTGAAGTGGGGTCTCCAATTTAGCTGTCCTCAAATGAATATGTTTTATCCCTTCAGCAGTCAACTTCTTTTTGATATGAAGTTTTCATACTTATAATCCTAAAAATGCATGCTCTTCATTGCTGGCATACGAAACTGTGTTGAACGCAGTCTACCTTGATGAAATAGTTATGTTGTGATATTCATTCATGACCCCGTGGTGTTCCCGGGGTTAAGCGAAATTTCTGACCTGGTCAGCGATTTCGCATGACAGCACAAACAAAATTTCTGACCTTTGCGAAAGTCTGATCTGTTCTTGAACCAGTATGTCAGTTGTTTCGCTTCTCAGAGTAAAGGAATAAACTTTGGCAATGAAGTGTTTGATGTCCGTTGCGAAAATAAAAACTTTTGGTTAGACGTCAGATAGTCCACAATAAGCGACAGTTTGGAAATACCTCACCACTGAAATTTAATTGGACTCAGTCTCAGACGTCAATTAGTTTTCTTTATCTAACCCTAAACACTAACTCTAACCATAAACCCTAGTCATAACCTTGATCATCAGATCTCAGCATGTTTGATATCTCAGTGAACAGCCACCTTGCGAAATGCATGACCTGGAAATCACTCTGCGCATGCGCAAATGGCGATAAGTCAGTGATTTCGCAAATCAGAAAATTCGCTCGACACCAGCCTTCGCACAGCGGCTTAAACACTACAGGCTACGACCTGCAGCATGCCACTGTTAGCAAATCAGTAAAGAGTCTAAACAGAAATCAACTTCGTGTACATTGCTGTTTAGATATCGTAGACATGAGCACAAACTTCACATTTTTCAAGGTTCACCATTTGAAATCGGCTAAGCGATATTTACAGCGTAAAAATCGATTAAATTTTACTCTACAGCACTACATAAATTTTACTCTACAGCACTACCCGTGCATGGCAAGGGGTGTACAGGTTTTCAAGCAAATTTAAAAGTGTGTACCAATACAAAAAAGGTTGACAACCACTGCTCTACACAAGCTCTGTTTGATGTTTTGTATATTGTTACGTCACAGATGGCATTTGATCATGGTGAGTACAACACACTCAGACTGCCAAGGTGCGAACTGTTCTGCCTGCAGAGATTAAAGCTACTTGAGGTTGCCTTGAGATCAAAATCTAATTAATATCTTTAATCAGATAGTATAATTATTCCTTTAGACTAGGCCAATGGTAAGCAAATTACGTTGATGAGGCTACAATTAGGAGTACAGGGTTGGTCTCTTTTTTATTAACGATGATTAATTCGTTTCATCGTAAAGTACCTAGTCACTAGCGTCAGTTTTTACCTTTGTTGCTAACAAAACTCAGGAATTGTTCGACAATGCTAGCTTCCCCATCATTTGCAGGATTTCCCATGGTCAGCGGTTTGTGAGGAGGCGGCAGCAGTGGTTAAGAAATGCCCTGATTTATGTGAGGAAAGCGATTTTCGAGGTTAAACTAAAAAATGACTGCGCACGATGAACGATGACGTCATCGTCGCAGTGAAACTCTGCCCGGCTGTTTGGCCCCTTTAAACAAAATTTCTAGTCAAGCCACTGTTCGAGATCATCAGACGAACGGCCACACACTCGCTGCAATTCATGGTGTTGTCACGCGCCAACCTGCTGTAAATGACAACCGTAACTGCTCTTATAAGTGGAAAATTTATAATGAAAAACTCGCCATTTATCCGCTGCAGCTAATGCTAGTGCTGCCGCTCTATTGCAGTAACCAGCTTGCCCCATAAACCGGTAATCCATTAAAGCAGCTTTTACCGTGACTGGAATATATAGCATTATACCCTCATGAAATGTCAGGCAACCCCGAGCAGTGGCGTACGCAGACAATTTTCATGGGGGGTTTTGGTTCAGGGTCATATGGTGGTCATTAGGTGTGCACTGTTTGTGACGTCAAACTTTGAAGTCATTTTCATGTTCCCAAACCAACGTTCTGGCCAAGTTTGGTGACATAATATGCATATTTTTCTACATCCATTCCCCTTATTTTATGCGTCATTGCACCGAATATAAACTATCAGCGCTCCAAGTTAGGCTATCGGAGTAAAACAAACTCAATGCTACGACACAGCAGTTCATAACTGCAAAAATATCAGGCTGCGTGTTAAAACAGGGGAGTGAAACACACTCATCACTACGTCAGAGCAATTTGCAACTGCAAAATGAGGCTGCGCTAATGTCTTGTCAAGGTGTGCAGCTGGACTGGCTGGCGCACACTCTGGTTTGCAATATCGAATTTTGCTAAACTACACAAGAATTGAGAATGCGCATAAAGTACGCAAGAAAACGTTTGTTTTTTTGTTATGTATAGAAGTCCACAGGCCCGTAATCAGGGGGGCGAAGCCTCTCCTAGAAACATTTTCGCCCCCGCCCCCAGGAAAAATGTGTTGGACGTATTTTGAAACTATTGGACATAGTTTAAAAAAATTGTCCCCCTCTTAGAAACCTTTTCGCCCACCCCGGTGTCCCAAGCTGATTACGGGCCAGGAAGTCCAGCAAACGTTTAGTTTTCCTTTTTCCCTGCTGAGACATTATCAATATCCTGAATGCTTCTCTGTTAAAAAAGCTGTTTTTGAGCTCGTGCAACAGTCCTATCATGCTACAGAAATTGCTAATGTAGCCATTGCGGTCAGCGCTTGCGCTGATCAGCCTTAGCAGACAAAATAAAGACCATTGTTTCGGATAAAGTGAACTATCGCGGAGCACAATCTTAAACAGGTGTAGTGGACGAAAGGTCTGCAGAAAAGTGGTGAGATGGTTTCTGGACGCTGACGATAGCCCGAATTCCCACCAAAACGTAATTATTACTTTTTGGCTCATTTACAATGTTCCTTGAAATTTGCATGCAAATTTATTCCGTGGTATTTGCATTAAGTCGACAAATTAACAAGCAAAAAATACGCGAAAACAATTAATCTCCTTTGCGCATGTAATAAAGTTTTGTAAAATATCAAGCTCAAGGGGGGAGGGTTAACCCCAACCTCCTCCCCGCTTGCGTACGCCCTTTGCACCAAGGACGTTTCAGATGCAGCATTTGGGGTCGTGACCCACACGTTGGAAAGCAAAACACAGACTATAAATATAGTTTTAAAAAGCACTGCCACATGAATCCATGCTTGGCTCGAGCAACCTCCTTCAAAATGAAAGTTTACGTTCGTTGCCAGTTTGTCGTTGTCGACGCTTCACTCTTCCACATTTATCGAAAAGAAGGCTTTCCGCAGGTACTTGAGCCTGGATACTCTCGTGTTTTATTCTAAATCCTAGTAACGGGACATCTTTTCTAAGAACTAGCATTCGGTGAAAAATGCCTTTCGATGATTTTCATCTTTCACAGGTGAATTCCGATTCCTCGTGACCACATCGAGGTAATAAGTTTTTCGCCGTCCTTGCTGCTGCGCATATAAACAATTCAATAGCCTATGGTCCTAACCAATCATATTAAAATGCTACCAAACGTTTGCAATTAAGCTGTCCAATATAGCCGCTTGAATTTATAAGAACATTTGTCTGCAATCCAATGCAAATATTGACGAATTCGAAACCAAAATAGTTGAAATACTCGGGATTCAAGGCTTAAGAAAACGCACCATGCAGCTGGATGTAGAGTAAGCCACTGGAAGTTCGACCTGCTCCTTAACAACCAGACACGGAAGATTTGAAATATAGACCAATGAGCAACCAAGCAATTTACAATTGTAGTTGTACTATAATTCACCGGTGTTTCCAGAGTTGAAGTCAAATGCATAGAAAACTTCAATTAAACGGTATAAGTGGATGTCATAAGCTCAGGATATGAACAACATAACAGATCGATACAAAATATCTTTGCATTCTAACTTCGCAGTGGTTTCGTTATCATCTATTTTTTTCAGTTAACGTAGGCTAACGGTTGCTGTTAAATGCAAAACAAAGGATCTCAAGATGTACCAAGTATCCAAGTGACTGTTATGCTTCACGTTGTGCGTTATCGTGCTTTTGTCTATTTCGATAAAGTATCATGGCTTCCGATTTCAAAAATTACGTTTATAAAGTCAACTGCATTTCATGTTACCTTTGTATCCGGTGTGATGTCAGCATTGAACGCAGCGTTGTGCGAGAGACCAACGTTGCATTCATTGATTCATTTTCACAAGCGTACACGCCTTCGGGAAACTCTCAAGATTTCTCGAAAATTTTGCTGGAGAATGAAAATTTGGCCTTTAATGCTACGTCCAGGACTGAAACCGCAATGTATCCTCCGGCATAGACTCAATTATTTCGCGGCATCTTTATTCACAGTACTTGGCATATACTTCACCTATAAACAAGTAGCCAAATCTACAATTGCTAGAAAAACGCACTTAATTTTAAAAATATTTCAGCTTTTTGATGTCTTAGTTTCGAAGGAGGAACCCCAACTTATAAAGAGAAATACGTTCCCATTTCGTACCAACTATTGCAATTTACACTCATAATCCTCCCCTCCATCACAATTTACACTCATAGTTCTCCCCTACAAATTTTCCCTAAATCGCGATGCCATCAAAGATGAAACAATTGCTGATCATAATGTTGACGCCGATTCCAATGCACGTTTAACCTCAGCGGCCTTTTCACTTCACATTTCATGAATGGCAAAATTCCACAAGAATTCACGAATATTGGTTCTGTGCCTATTCGCAAAAAATGGTGACACAAGCAATCCTAAAATAACAGGCCTGTTTTTCTCTTGCAACAATTATCGCCAAACCATTTGCGCATTGCAGTTTATTCTGCATTTCGCGTACGTTGATAGCAGTTTGACTTCAAACTACAGCACGGTACTGATAGGTGTGTGTTTTTATTCAAACAGACTGTGTCATGTCATGTACACAATGGCATTTCGGTGTTTCTATCATTTTCGAAAACGTCAAAGCATTTGATGGAACTTACTACAACCTGCTCTTTAAAAAACTTCTTTTGAGCGAGTTCTTCTATCCACTGCTTGGCTGCGCTAGATCTCGGGACAGGTGTTGAGCAGCCATTCGGTTGTCTCATCGTCGAGAACCATCAGGCCGTGCAGTCCATGGGGAGGTCGATGGATTGGACATTGGAGGACAACATGGTCGACGGTTTGTTCTTCTGCGCCACACGCACAGGCCGCAGAGAAGGCCATACCCCATTTGTACAAGCAGAAAACTAATTAGACGCAATGTGTCAGTATGCGTAGCAAGAATCCTGGTGAGTTGTCCTGGTAATCAGGTCATGGAAGTAAAATGGTGCACTTACCAACTGCGTGCCAATTTATGCCTGGCATGCAATTGTTTAAAAGGAACACAGTGGGGTATTAAACGCCTGCGCACAACCTACAATAGCGTGGTCCAACTACAGGCCCGCGGGACACATGTAGCCCGCGGACAGAATTTTTAAGGCCCTCGAGCTTTCTCAGTATTGATTGTTGTGTGTATGTCACAGTGGGTAATTTTAATTAGAACACGCATAACATTTTAATAATAATGTACAACAGTAACGGCGCTAGACTAGAGTGGAGAGAGCTTTTAGAAATTAGTCAGCAAAGATAGGTTTCCCAAAGTGAAAGATTTCGAACTAAAATGTCACTCGAGATTTGGAAGCACATACGTGTGTGATAGTACATTTTCTACCATGAAATTAGTCACATCTGAAAAGAGAAATCGAATGGCAGACAAAACACGGGACGATAGTCTCCGACTTTCTACCACTAACATGTTGGTATTGGTATAGGAACGATAGTGTCAGAAAAGCCTCAACCACAGTCATCGCACTGATAGAGATTTGTATTAAATTGCTTATTGCTATTGTGTGATAATTTCAATGACACACCGACTGAACTCACCTACTTTCCTTTTTCAGTTTTAAATCTTGTGAATCTGTTGTATTATATATCATTTTATGAGAAATGTCCGGCGAGTTGTCACGTTTTTGTAAAATGGCCCGTAGGTCAAATATATTTGGACCACACTGACCTGCAACAACGTCTTCGAAATTCTGCATTACATCCCCAAAAAATGTAAGTGTACGCCAGCATCAAGTTGCTTATTCAGTCAAAAAAATCGATGCCTAGGTTAGAGATATTCTGAATGCATTTGTAGAGCGATGTGCATCTTAATTTAACGGTTTTATCCACTCATTTCAACTGTTTGATAATTGTTACAAGCCTTTAATTTTCTTTCATTGTGCTCTGTATGATGACGAGAGATGCAGTGAGTGCTTTCGTTCAGTGTTTGTTCCGTACAAACAATACCTGTGCTTAGCCACTAACACTTAACCTGTGATGTGTTGTGATTAATCCTTTTGTTTACTTGCGTTTATGTACTAACGTCTGTGGTAAGGATCATGAGTCTGAGCCAAACACGTCACTAAATTGAAGTATATAAACAACACAAAATAAGCATTTTTTTAGGTCATATGGGTGGTACATACTTTGCTCTGAAACCAGCAGGAAGGTGTAGGCTTTGTTTAGACTATGCTACCTAACCAACTTTTCACAACACTTCTAGCCAATAAAACTGTAGCACAATCAAACTCAATGTAGGTGCTCCTTCAAAATAAGAAAATGGCGCAAAGGAAATTTTTCAAGCAGTGCTTCAGGCAAAGAAACTTTCAGAGAACTACAGCACATGAGAGCCGGTAAAGGTTCCAATCATTCTGGCCTCTTTTTCCACCATGCACTACGTTTCGAAATATTTTCACCTGCCACACGTCACGTCCACCATTTCACAAGTGCATTTAATATTTTTTTGTTCAAGGTATTATCAAAATTTCCCGAAGTCTTTACAAAAACTGAAATACTATTTTTCCTACCTTAAGCCGGGTTTTTCCTTTTCGGTCATGCCTCAAACGTCTGCTTAAGATTTCACTGGACAAAAACTCATACTCTGACTGCTGAAATCCTGATTATATGCTGTGTACTGATTATACGCGACATGCTTTCTCAAAGTCTTGCTTTAGCTTTTCATCATTTCACCCGCAAGATTTTGCTTGCAATTTACACGATTGAAAATGCGTAATTGACCAAAATCCATTTCCTAGAACACTTTATGATTGGATTTAGCTGCTTGCCCTTGTGGTGAATTGTCAGCGAAATGCGGATACGTGCAGCGGAATCACCATAAAATTATGAAAGCAGAGGATGGCAAGCAGATTACTTGACAATTCAACACCAACTCTGTATGCTATGCATTAAACAGTTTACACTCTTTTATAAGCAAATCATTCACAGGTCAATGCCGCTGTACAACCACTAGGTAGCAAGTGGATTCTGCATGCTTTATTTCTACTCCAGGGAAATATTGGGCCGGATGCCAAAACAACCGTTCTACTGAATACTATGTAGAAAATTTGACCGGTCACTGAGGTGCATATAATCAAAAAGACCTGCATTCGAATCGTTTCGCGGTTAGTTCGCAAGTTGCAGAACTTTTTTATTTTCGCAGGACTGCCATATTTTCTCACGATAGTGCTGAATCATGCCACTGAGCATTCTTGCAGGTGGAATATATACTGTTGTTACTTCAGATTAGACCATTGTTTCTCTACGTAGTCCAGGTGGACCACAAGAATTTCTAGTGGTCCACAGAGAGTTCCACAAATCCTTGATACAACGTTCACTGACATTGTGCAATACAATTTCGACTAGTTGTTCATGAAGTGTCAGCGTAGCAAAGTGGTCCATCGGATATTTTTTGTTAAATGGTCCATGGGCCAAAAAAGGTTGAGGACCGCTGTCTTAGACTGAAGCGTTACGGAAACATGCTGTACATCGTACTTTCGCTAAACACGCAGATAAAACGACAGTTTATCAATATACATAATGACCATTGTATATACATAATGACCATTGTATATACGTAATGACCATTGTATGTGCAACATGTGTTCTTGAAATAATTGCAGGAAAGTCAGTGCAGAAAACGGTTTTCCCTGTTATTGGAAAGCAATGCAATTGTTTGCTGTTTTTTTCATTTTTCAGGTGTTTGATTGAAGTAGAATCTTCAAGTATGATTGCTTGAAAAGACTCCTGTTAAGTATCACCCAATAGTCCGTATGCAACCTTTACGACTTTGCCGTAAAACGTACGTAGCACTTTTGATTAAAAAAAGAAACGTCATGTTTCCAAACCAGAGAAAATGTTGTTGGAAACCACTTACGTTTATGCAGAAAAAATGAAAAAAGCATTACCTGAGATATATCACATGCCGAAAAGCAAAACTGCTGATACCTTTTCAAGTATAAACAGCTGTTCTTCATTGACGTCATCCTTGGTCTGTGGATGTCATTTCCAAAGATAAACACATTCGTGGATGAATCACTTTTACAACGGATGTGTTTGTTGCTTATTATCGACGTTAAATCTGACTGAACGCTGCCAAAGCTGGCGCGTGTCCTTATGTTTCCACGCGATCATATGCTTACTAAGCACAGTAGTCGAAAACTAACAGCAATATCTTCGAAAAATAAATTCGCGACAATAGTGTCAGAATTGTTAGACTGCTGTTCTGTTGATTGACATTTCTTTGCAACAGGTAAGCAATTTTTTCGCTTGCTTTGTGCAAGTCCAACAAACTTCTTATTTGCAGCTGTCAGATATGTATCTTATGACACAAGCATTTCTCCCCGGAGGCAGATCGTTGCTACAATTTGTTTATCATGTTCAGCAACGCCTGGAGGTCAAGAAGGTTGTTATTCACGCAAAATTGTGCTACATTTTGCTTGAACAAAAGAGCTTATCAAAGGAATCTCGTGTTAGGCAATTTGATCAAACGGATAAAACAGACTAATTCTGGAACATTTCTTCAACAAATTTTAACACCGAATTCGCAAATTCGCACATTAGTGCAATTTTGTTTTGCCTTCCGGCGGTTTGTGAAAGTTGATGAAAACCAGTAAAAAGCAATTACATTCAGCACACAAAAAGTCTATTATTACAGTAAAATATTTCCTTGAGGCAATCCAGATAAATCGGAAGAAGCTCAGTTTAAATGAAATATAACACTTTTGCAGCAAAAAAAACTCTTCCAATTCATTTTTCAGTACGGTTTATCCTTGAAGGGATGACGTACTGTTGGTGACGACGTGTGACGTCACGGGTCATACACGCAGCTTTGCAACGAATATACAAGAATCTGCAAGCAGCCATTTGTCGTCATTACCAATGACTTCGGCGATGTGAAAATCAACCCGATGATCTGAGTTGGCTACAAATGCCTGCAGACAGAAGAATTTTGTAAGGTGCGATGCTCTTCTGTACGATTCATTAAACAACGTTGCGTTTGCCCGACGTAGGAAGCACTGCAAGAGTACGTAAGGCTGCAAACAACGATGTAACGATTGAGAAAAGCTTTCCGGTCTTCGACTGAAAATCAGCTTTAAAGCTTCTGGGTTTTGTTAAAACACCGCAGCAGCACTTTCGCTACGTCACTGCATTTTATGAAGACGATGAATTCTTGCCGTATGTTGTTAGAAATGGACCCCAGATGCGGTAGATGCAATTAGATATATTTGCTGTGGAGGAAAGAGTTCAGCTTAATAGGTGAGACGCGTTGTTTTGCGGCATCGTCTGTTTTGTTCAAAAATTGCTGAATGGAACGCTCTAGAAAATTTGCTGTGGTAACTATTCCGCAACAACATTCACTTAATATTCACGAATTCCGCGTTCACCACTTCGTAAAAACTGATCGTATCATATTTGTGATGGAGAAAAGGGGGTACTTTCCACGATGGGTATAAGCAAGGAATCGATCAGCAAATTTTTAATAGGAAATCGATTTCACGTAAAATTACGCATCCTCAGTCCTGAAAATTGCAAGCAAAGCTTACAGGTGAAAAGTTGAAAGGCTGAAGTAACAGCAGAGAAAAAAACAAACTCAAGACTACAATCAAAATTTCGTAATACAAGCTCATAAATCATAACATCTTAACAAACTGACTGACGTCAAGAATACTAGTGGCGACAAAAAACTGACTCATGAATTAAGTGTTTACTCAAAAATTAAAAGGACGTTTACTCAAATAAATAAATGACTGAAACATCTAACTAGTTGATGCTAATGGCTGGCTCAAGGCCATGTGAGCACTTTGCACTTTGTGTTTGCCATGGAAAAAATAACAAATCCATGGTACCAAATGTTTCACAATTACTGACTAAAACCAAAACTTTTAAGCTAAACCAAAGCTCGACTTGCGCAGATTTTGGCATTTACGTCGCGACTTGTGTGATATGTCATGAACAGTATGTTGGTCAAACTAGCAACAAATTTTCCAAATGTGGTCAGCACATCGCAGTAATTGGAACAAACAAGATTGTAAAACTGACAGTGACAAGGACCAATTGGCCTTGTCGCGGCACTTTTCAGAAAACCACGCCATTATAAACAAGCCACCTCTGCACGAAGCATACAACGTCACTTTTGTCGAACAACCAAGTTGTCACTCTCTGGATATCTGTGAAAATAAATGGTGTTACCCAACTGACGCGCAAATCAACATTCAGAATATGATCCTCCCCATGTTAAATAATTATTACGATGCTTTGTGTTGTTTGACTCAATCCGATGTTGTCTTCCGCTTTGTGCGCTAGCTTTTCTCTCAACACAGCTTGCTTACTCCTACCGCAGCGTTCAAAGCGAACTCGTGGCAGGTTTAAATGCGTACCCCAGAGACTTACTGCCCGCACATGGCTTACTATTTTTCTCTACCGTTGTTAGTCATTTCACCAAGAGTTAGTTTTTAGTTGGAGAAATTTTTC
>Ga0210059_1004785_pt1 | contig 21809 bp, 19 predicted proteins | sample Ectturendosymbi2_FD_188042 | JGI IMG/M metagenome (GOLD analysis project Ga0210059, IMG submission 188042) | Ecteinascidia turbinata endosymbiont from Florida, USA - Sample 2 (SPAdes) (version 2) | ecosystem: Host-associated > Tunicates > Ascidians > Unclassified | place: Key West, Florida...
ACTGCCAGAGAAGAACCACTTACGCCTTTTTCTAGCTGCTTTATAATCTCAAGTTTTGTCTCAATAGTCAGCACATTTCTTTTTCTTTTCATTGAAGACATATTGCAGTGACTAAAGTGGTTGCAAACTTCAAATACTGTAAATACAGCACGCCGTGCTCGCGTCAATTGCTTATTGGTTTTTGGACGCATTTTTTCTCTTAAACGCTTTATGACGTTCTAATGCTTCTTGTCAGGTTCTAATTTCTTTTGTTAAAGTCGTGTTCGGATAATAAGCGTTTCGGATAATAGGCGTTCGGATAATCGGAGTTCTACTGTATATATATTGTTGTATGTTTCCATTGCATCATTTAGCCTTTTCTTAAGATCTGGTATACTGGAACATCGTGTATTGTTTCCACATTTTCTAATTGTTTGCTTTTGAGTTTTGGTTTGTTTTCAAAGGTTTCGTGTTGGGTAACAGAGCCTTATTATGTTTAAGATGAAAGTCTTAGTTTAAAAGCTTTGTCCTGGCGATCCGGTCAATCAACCAAAAAGCCCTAGTTGGGCATTCAGTGTAGTCTCATAAAAGAAGCAGAAGCCTTTGTCACCTATAAAATTAATCATGACTTTTCCTGTTGTGATTTTTACAAGAAAATAAAATCGAACAAAAACTTTTTAAAGAGCATCTTGTCTATAAAAAGTGTGAGTGGGTATATGCGTAACTTTACAAATGTTTGAACATTGTTTTTTTCTTAGTTAAATGCACAATTACAGTTTTTCTTGGTGTCTTAACTAGGCTATGAAAATCCAAAATAGCTACATACTCCAAGTAATGTATGAACCACATTTATCTGATAAGGTTTGTTGTTCTGAAGTGTCCCAGTTTTCAATCACAAAAATATGGTATGCCTATCTTTTGTTAAACAGTGATTTGGCATGTATGTCATAGCTGGTATGCTTGTGGCATATTTGATAGTCTTAGCAATAAACAACGTTTGGGATTGTTTAAAAGGTAGTGCCTAGGTAGCTGGCAACAGCTATACAAGGAAAGTACAACATCAAAATCAAAACCCTGGGCCATTCCGTGTCAATTCTGAGGAAGTAGTCAAGGCACCCTTTCCAATTTTCCTGAAAGTTTACTCAAATTTTCATTACCCCATATGATGAACATCTGCAAAATTTGAATGAAATCTGTGAAGAAATGGCATGATTTTTAGTTGGGGTGGAGTAGCCAGGAGGGCGCAAATTGTTCATATTTGGCCATGTTTTAAGCCTTATTGCTGGCAAACTACATTAGCGAACAACCCCAATTTTTCAGGGATGCTAGTAACTTTGCCAAATATTGAAAAAATAACATCATCTACATTGTGACTTACAAAGGTCATGGACCCCCAAAGTTGACTGTTTGTAGCTCTTGCTACAAATTTTTGAAAATTTTCAAACCTCGCTGTGGTTTTATTTCCTGATAGTTTTCACTCATATTTGGAAGAATTGTTGCTGATAAAATTATATTTTACCTTGTAAAATTTTATTGCAAAATATCAAAAGGTTTGTGAGATATCTTGGGCCAAACTTGGCATGAAATGAAAAAACTAGAGAAGTAGGGTACCTTCGTCGCCTCAGTTACCCATGACCGCAGTGAAAATTTTTTCACATATTCATTATGATATGACAAGTTCACCATACAAAATTCATGAATGGTTCTCAGTGTTTTCATAGAGAAAAAATTTGAACAAAATAGGTTGTAATTTCTGAACACAATGAAGAAAAAGCACCCATTAAACAACTTTATGTCTCAAAATACAACAAAGCATTGTGAAGATAATGGTTAAGATTTATTTTATTAACTGCAGAGTTGAAAAAAGGTGTATTAAAAGTAAAGTGGAAGCTCGAGTCTACACAAGTTCTTGTTTTTATATGAAGTGTATCAATGACCAGTGAATAGATAGTAGACACTTGACAGATGATTTGTTATTTCCGTATGGCCTATAATGAATTTTAATAAGCAATATTATTATGACTGAAAATTTATGCAAATATTAGTATTGTGAAACCAGACACTGCCAAGATGGCAGAGTGAATCAACGTTTATCTCTAAAGAGGTAGATTCAAGTTCAATTCCCGAGTCAGGTGAAACCAAAGACTTTAATATTAGTATTCACAGTTACCCTAATTGATGTTCAGAAGTAAACTGGCAGTGTGAAGAACTCTGCTAAAATTGCTAGACAATGGCAGGCAGCAGCTTGACTTGAAAACCACAAAGTTACTTTCCAGTCTCCTGACGAAGGCCATTTGACAAATAAAGTATAAAAACTCTAAAACCAAGAAATTTAATTTATAATCCTCTGAAATTGACACTCATATTCTCTGGAATTGGCACAGATCTTTAAGTGAGCTGCATCGGTACCCATCCACAGTAAAAGACACCTTTGAGTTTGTTAAAATAGTCAGTGACCATGAACTGGATCACAACCGTATAATATGTTCATTTGATGTCAAAAGTCTTCACAAACATTCCTGTAGATTTCACTGTAAACCTGATATTGGACAAGGTCTTCGCTGATAAGGGATACAAATTTCATGGATTAAATCGAACGGAACTTCGAAAGATGCTCAACTGGACTTGTAAAAATACTGTGCTGCAATTCAACAAAAAATATTACACACAGTTAGATGGAGTAGCTATGGGCTCACCAATTGCACCTCTGATGGCAGACGTGTTTATGAACTGGTCAGTTGATAATGTTAATAAGATTGTATGCTCCCCTCACTCACTTTGTCGGTATGTGGATGATATTTTCTGTGCGTTTGACTCCAAAGTCAAGGTGGATAAATTCTTCTATAATTTGAATAAAGTGCATTCAAGCGTAAGTTTTTCAAAGAGGTGGAAGCAGATGGACAGCTGACATATTTGGATGTCCTACTAACAAAAAATGAGAAAGGAATTGAAACAACTATCTACAGGAAAAATACTCATACAGGACTGTACAACAGATGGGAAAGCTTGTCGCCCATATAATATAAAAAAGTGTCATACAAAGTTTGTTACACCGATCCTACCAAATTTGCAGCTCATACCAATTGATCCATAAAGAATGTCAACATATTAAATCCTGTTGTCTTAGCAATGGATACCCGGACTCGTTTATAGACAAGCAAATCAAAATATTTCTCAACAAACATTATAAAAACACTCTTTCAAAAAAACAAGCAAGAAAGGACGACTGATATTTGAAGAATTCTTCTTTACATGCCTTACCTTGGTGAAATGTCACTACAACTAGAAAAAGAATTGTGAAACTTTTTTCAAATATATCTGAAAGAACTTGCTCAACTGTCGCTCATTCATAGAACACACATGATCGGAGATCATTGTAAGTATGAGGACAAACAAGCACATCTGGAACGATGCAATGTCGTATACAAACTTAAATGTTCTTGTGGTAATTTCTATATTGGTCAAACACAAAGGAATTTGAAATTTCGACTGGAAGAACACAACCCTTTAAAATCTAATCATCAAACTACTGATGTAGTCAAACATTTATACTCACATCTGGATCATTTTGTGGACTTTTAAAATCCTGAAATCTTGGCTTCTGCTTTTTAACCACTGCGAATTATTAATTAAAGAGATGCTTTTAATACAAGAGCAGCAACCCGAGATTAATGTAGACAATTTTTCCTCCCCTTTACCTCTTTAACATGTAGATTTTTATGTCAAATATTTGTCTGATGCTCAGTTCTTATGTTGATACATGTTTCGTATATTTATTGTTGATGTTGACATGAACATGAGGTGCTGGTTGTAGACTTGTAATACTAATTTTTTAAAAGCATTTTTTGCATCCTTCGTTTATAATGGTCTGTGACTTGCTTCTCACTGCTGGTCTCGGCTTGTTTTCGTAAATTACAGCCTTACGTAGATTTTGTTTTAACATTGTCTGCATAATTTTTGGTGGTTTTGACATGGCTGGTTGGTCTTGGTTTTGCCTTTGACGTCTTTTGCAGCACTGTTTTTTCTTGCGTCACAGAGTCCTATGGTTTTGAATTGCTGACATTGCCAAGTGTTGCCTTATTTTTTGACTGAAGATGGATTAAGAATGATCTGAAACGTCTCAAAATAAAACATGTATAGTTTTTTGAAGGCTTTTTAGTGTTGATAAAACTGTTAAGTCTATCCCAGTTTTAGGCTCAAAAATGTACCATTTATTTTGGGTTTTCAACTTGTTACTTGTTTATATGAAATTTGGCAAAATTGAAGTGGTTGGTAGGCTACAAATCGAAGGAAAAAAGCTCAACGAAAATGTAGCTTCATTGACCGTTGTTATATTTGTTTTTTGTATACATCATTAATCACAATGAATATAGTGTAATTGGAAAAATGTTATACTTAAAACTTTCATTAATATTTGAATGGTGTAGGCTGCTCGGGAAGACAACGTTTGATCTGCAACTAGTGCTAGGCCGACTCTTGCGCTCACATGCATCTCAGATGATGGTAGTGAGAATTTTTGCATTTTGGTAACTTTTCAAAGGTTACTTGTGAACATGTGAAAATTTTGAGAATTGCCAAAAAACATACCAGTAGGGAACGTTTGGCCAGCCAATTCACCAAGTGGTAGGGAAGGTGTTGAGACTAATTAAGCATAACACATACCACGCAAGTGAAGTGGTGCACTTGCCTTTCAGACAGCTTCACTGTAACCAGTGGGGTAAGACACAAGGAGTTTGTGTCCATATCCATTTGCTGTTTAACTTTAAGCATTCAGTACAGCTGGGCAGAGCCAGAGCAAGATAGTACTGCTGGGCAGAGCCACAGCAAGTACTGTTGGGAATATGGTTGTCAATCAACTATTGTTTGCTGATGTGTGTTAGGTATCAATATGAGTGGTTTTCAATGCCATATTAATATTTGTTATGATGTTGAACATGAAACTTATCAACTATAGCAAGACAGTCGCTGTAGTTTTTCCTTCTCAAAAGTATAAAGAGCCTGCAACACTGGTTGTGTCTAGAGATAGACCGATATATCAGCCTGGTATATCAGGCTGATATTTCAGTTTTATTGATATATCGGGCACGGCCGATATGGGTTTTACTGATATATCGGTATCAGCCAAAATGGCCGATATTATCGGACTCAGTAGGTGTTGACAAAACGCTGTTATATTCCTCACACACGCAGACAACTTGCGCAAGAAAGCACAACGAACCAAGTCAAGACACTTATCTTGCAGCAATGCTAACAGGTACGTTTTCATAGACAAGCAGACAAGATGAACCATAAAACATGCGTCAGCCATCGCAGCCAAAACAAAAGCATCATCATTAATCAGATTAATTAAAAATCGTAATTTGAAAAAATTTTAGCTCATGAATCCTGATTTTTGAAGTTTTTGAAAAAAAGTAAGACATAGAATGCATTATACTTTTGATAACGAAGCAGAAAACAAGGTTTCAATTTTTCTAAATATCGGTATCTATTGGCACCAAAAAAACATATCAGTCAATCTCTAGTTGTTTCCTGTATGTGCTGCGTTTGAAGACCACGTCAAAATATCTTGGTGTATTATTTCATCCCCATTGAAAGATGACAGTAACATTCAGAAGAAAATAAAATCACTTTACAATCACAATTAGATTTCATGCTTGTGAGGTATCACTGTTGAAAATACTGCTATCCATCAGAGGTGCAACTTTTCCAATTGTTTTTTTCAGTGGCTAATTACAAATCTGCTGTTGCACAAATTTTTAGATAATTTTATTGTTTTCTTTATGTAAAAAAGCAGTGAGTAATTAAACATAGACTATGACTAACCTTTCAAATGATATTCAGCTTATTCTGAGCTTTGTTGGAGAGGAATATGTGCTGGACAAAACTGAAAAACGATGCTATGCTGCACCAGATTGTAGCAATCTTAAAAGTTTGATATCTTACTTACATGTGATATGGAAAAACCATTTGCCTTTAAGCTCATTTTCTACAAAAAATGACTACCATCAGGCTATAAAAAGTGTCAGGCCAATATTGCAAAGGTTAAGTTGTATGACAATTGACTTCTGTGAGGTAAAGATTTATGATGAACTCCTCCTGTTGTGGTTTCATGAGACTTCAAAAAAAGTTGTTTCAATGGTGTTGGCATCCTTATGTGAAGCAGATGACTTATCTACAGTTCATGTCTTGCTACTATTGACTGCATTGTTAGAACATTCATTTGGTAATGTAAGTCTACTTTCTTTAGACATATATATATTGTATTTATTGATTAGCAATCAGCTTGCCTTAGCAGAGTTTCTGTAGAATGTGACTGGTCAGTTTTAATTGCTTTTCTTTTGCGTGTACATTTAATTTTATTGTAAGCTTTTATTTTAAAGCAACCATAAATTCCAGAATAACGGTTAACGTGCAGTTATGCCTTTCCTCATCAAAAGTATCACTGTGTTTCATTGTTAATGGTATGTGCTTCTGTGATAGAATAGCATCAGATTTGTAAATGGATCAAGTGTTTCTTGAAGATTAAAGCCACGGATTATAAAGTGTTTGAGTAGTATGCTTTGCTTTTTGCAGCTTTTTCTTGTACAAGGATCAAAGTGTCCATTCTTGCTGCGAGATTTATTAAGCAGCAAGGAGCTTCAAGTATTATGTGAACCACATCGAATGAAGATGTTCCAGATTTTCCTGGGTGGACCTTTGAGTTTAAATTTGAGAAACCTAGTTTGGCATGGTTTTGTTGCTCCAGGTGAAATTCCACTCAGGTTTGTTGCTCCATGGTTTCGTTGGTTCAGTAAGACATGCCTTATTAAGCTGATGAGACTTCTTTCTATGCAAGGGAAAACAGTTGCTATGTACCTATTTAAGTAGAAGTAACTGAATGCAATTTGCAGTATGCTTAAATCCTTTTTGTTGAACATACATGTAATAGCAAATAAATGTTTTTGAGATTGTTGTTCATTGGTAACAATATAATGCAACAATTTGAATATTTCACAAGCATCCCTGACAAAGGACTTTTACCTTTGTAGTTTTTTCTTCAAATTATAAGGTAACTGTTTCAGAATCATTAACTTGGTTAGAGTCAAGCAAAATCTCATTTTGTGTTAGCTTCATGCACACGCTTTAGTAGTGTAGAGCAATGTATTAGCATCCAGGAATGTTTTTATTAATAAGTTTATTTGAATTATCAAATTGAGTTTTCCATAAAAAGAAAACTTGCAACCATACTACAAATACTCTAATGAGCAAGAAGAATTTCAAAAATTTACCTTATTTTTTATAGTTTTCTAAAAAAATTATGCTTTTCATTTTCCAAATCAAGGTTTCTAAAAGTGATAATTCATTTGTGATGATGCAAGCAGTGAATTAATTTTATCAACATTTGTACTGTTTCTCTAGTGTTCTAATATGATAAATGATGTGCAGGATTCCTAGAGAGTCTGGGACAAAAGTTCGGCCATTTTCCAACCTGGAAAAATTTTTAAAAAGTTGTTTTAGTGTGTTAGTATAGAAAAAGAAAATAATTTTCTAGACTTTATCTTTTCACATGGATTTTCATGATATTTTATTCAAGATTGCTATGATTTCACTTTAGCAATAATATTTATTATGCGTCAGACTCATGGTCCATATCACAAGGGTACTCGAATAACACTGAAATGGTTAGTCAAAGCACAGTACAAAACAGGTGTTAGGGAGATGCTAAACATTGAAACAGTGCACCAGCTGCAACTGCATCCACTCATGATCAAATAGGAATCCAGCAACAGAGAGAAAATGAAGACATTTTAACATCAGGTTTTATGGCTATAAAAGTCAGATAGGGGTGCTCAGTGACACACATAAGCACATAAGTTGTTTTGATCAAGGTTTCAATTGTTTTTGCAAGAGATTTAGCTTCAGGCTGACAGACAACCATTTCTTTTGACTAAATTTGAATCAAGATTTGACAGTTGGTATTTCACTACTTTTATAAAAAACAATTTAATTACATGTTTGGCTTGCACACTTTGTCGACATGGTGGGGGTGATAGAGGAATCACAAGAAAATGCAAGAAACATGAGGAGCCACAAAGCATATGGAAGGGTTTAGATTGCCATGCAAAGGCATTGCTGAAAAAACAGACACCAATACAATGCACCAGAGATTACTGCAATTGGTCACCATCATACAAGAGCATTAAAAAAATGAAAAAAATGGTTATGCCAGTGAGGCATTTAACAATGCATCAAGATGTTTGACTTTTGTCAGAAAGTTGTACACATTAAATGTTTTGAAAAACATTTGATGGAGCAGATTGTTTGTACTTTTTGTGACGAAAAGATACACCAATTGTTTTGTTGCAGTTAAGTGATTTCATGTTCAGCACCATAATTATCACAAATATTCAGTTGATATTGAAGTCTACTAATGCTATGGCCAAACACACATACATCATCAGCAAATATTAGATGATTCGCAGCCATACTTCCCACAGTCCAACCCACTCTGGCTGACAGTAGCATATATATGCAAAATGGCACTCATGGCAAACTTTAAATGTGCGCCCTTTGATAATTTAAATATTAGACATAGACACATTTTTTCGAAAGATAAACCATGTGTAAATGAATATTTTAAACCAGAAAATGTATGTTTATTTTCGCTTTAAAATGTTTCAGCAATTCAAATTAGAAATTATCCATAATGACCATAACATAATTCTCATTTATTTTTGTTATAAAGATTATGAAAACATTCAAGTAATAACATAACATAAATTTATATATTGTATTGGCTGACCAAATCATAAATCATGCAAAAAAATTATATGACATACCTGTATTGTCACTATGAGCAACATTTTTCAACTGAACCACATTTCATTTGAATGGTACAATAAGTTGTGTACAAGAGCAACAACACTTATGAACGTGTGAAAGCCAAACCACTTGACATCAAAAGCAAGCTCATATCTTCCTTCATGAGTTAATATTTTTGCTCAACTGGTATGATAACGATAATAACTGCTGCTTTTTCATGGAGTAACTATGTTTCTCTTCCTTAATGGACTAGGGCAGTGCTTTTGAACTTGTGCGACAGTACACGCTAGTGTGGATGAGAAAACCATGTGGTGCGGATGACAAACACGGTGCGGACGAGTGCGGCTGACAAAACCTGGTTGTGTTGTTGTAAACGTATTATTAAAAATCCTATCTTTATTTAATAGCTTTGTTATTTTTGGAAAGCATGGTACCATGCACAGCGAAAAGTAGGCAGACATTGCGCTCATATTTTGATAATTTGCACATCTCAACAGAGTAAGTTATTAGAAGTTACCGGCAGCTGCTACGAAACTTTGTATCTGCTTTTCCATTGTTACGTCATGATGGAAACAAAAGATGTGCAAGGCAAAGCTGAGCTGATCTCAATTTTTGTTGCTCCTCCAGTTGCACACGACCAGCATAGCTATCCAATCTCTGTGCTGAGCCACGAACTACCTGTTTTGTCTTCCTATTAGTATAGACACCACTGCAGACAGATAAACAGTGCTTGTTTATTTTACATGGCCAACGAAAAGACCCGGAGGTCATCAAAGTCAGCTGACCTTAAATTGTCAGACAACATCTTTTCTGCTGCTTTCTAAGGTAGATGATTCCATATCTGTGGTTGCTGATGCTTCACTGCACAATTCTAAAATCTTATCCACTGCTCTTCGACGAATGTTCTCATCATCTTCAACTAACAATACAAGAATTACATTTTCAGAATGTGCAAAATATGCATTTCACTGAAGCACTTTCGTTGAAATGTCCCTTACTTTATCAGTTGGAAGCTGACGCACTCTTGCAATAAGTTTGAAAGAATTTTTTGCCCCTTCATTAATCTTATTTTCTTTTTTGATATTGGACCAAGTTGGAAAGTAGATTTTCAAACCAAAATTTGTCAATTGCACCAAACTCTTTGAAGGCTGTTTTGTTGATGTATAAAAACGAAGAATGTGGCAGACCAAAGTCAGCCATCTTGAGTGAACAATAGGGCCGATCTGAAGCTTTTGCAAATCAGGGTCTAAGTATCCTGACATGACTGCTAGGCATATTCGGTATCCATAATATGGATCTGAACTAAGATCATCCACAATATCATCAGGCAATTTTAGAAAATTTGCATTTTCAATTGGTTCAAAATTTTTCCCTGGCCAAGTTGATACTTTTCCATTCAGTTTTTTTTCCCACAGGCCCTGAAAAGCTGTCAGAACTTTTAGTTGTTCCATCCAATTCAAGAAACACATGCCTTAGAGGCAACTCGGTGTAGTGCAAAAGGCAGACTACCCATTGCAATGGTCACCCCAGTTTCTCTTCCAAGCATCTGATGAATCCTGCTTTGTTTCCCGTCATTGATGCAGTTCCATCTGTTCCTACAATGTTTAGGGTGTCACTTAACTTGGTACCTTTAATAGTATCATATACCTCATTTGCTATGGTAATTCCTCTACCATCTTGTGGAGAGACATGCGTTAAGTAACAAGCACCAGGTTCCCCAACAACAACAAAGTGTTCTTGGAGCTCAGTTTTATGATAATATTTGCCAGTTTGTGCATCGTGTTCAGTTAGTAAGGTAGCGTCCTTTCTTCCATCAATGTAGATCCCGTCAATGAACTTGTAAAATATTGCTTCGTCTTCACTAATTATGTTTCTGTATTTTTCTCTTTCTCTTCGCAACTTGTTTTTGTCAATGACATAGGTTTTGTCCAAACCCACAATTAAGCCAGCATCTTTCAGTGAAGCATTTGCTACAGCTGCACTTGCCCTGCCAGATAGTTGATAACGTTCTGACATCATAGCTAAATTTGGCCACTCATCCTGTTTTGCTCATTTGGTTCTTGTGAAAACAACTCTTCTGAAGACATCGACTCAGACTTTGACAAAGATTCAGAAGCATCATAGTCTGAATTGTCTGATGTTTGGGCAGAAATACTTGCACCAGCACCTACGTTTACTGATGGGAGTGATGAATCCAATAGCTTTTGTTAGCCTAGTGCTTTTTCAGCAAACTTTACATCAGAGGTGGTTAGTGTCTCAACTATAATGAAACACTTCATAAACCTTGGTCCTTTTTGGTCAGAATAGAATTTGAAATTTTTGTCATTCGAAGTAGGTGTGTTTTTCAAGCTGTCTTCCCTGCTGGTCATCAGAGAAAAAAATGTCAAAAAGCTCATTCAAATCTCTCATAAATTCTGTTCCTTTTGAAGAAAAGATTTTCCACGCTTCTTTTGCTATAACGATAAATTGAACTGAAAGTTTTCATAAGCGCAAAATTTTTTTGTTTTACTGTTATTTCATTTACTGGGTAAACATTGCAAAATATCCAAATATTGATTGATTCCTTTGCCACCACTCCTGCTGCAGATTGCTGTAGGAAATTTTCTTCATTCAGAACATGCTCAATTACGTCTCTTTTGGTTGGAAGTTTTTCTGAGGGTAATTTTTCTTTGTGAAAGACATGCCCACTATGCAAGATCTTAGTTAGTTTAATAGAAGTACTCTTTGTAACCATTCTCTCTAAGAAATAACTGCACGCATCCTGCAAAACACAAAAAAGCAGTCCATTGTAGAGGAAATATATCACAAAATCTTCATTTTAATAAGATTCTGTTCTTATCCAATACACAGATAAAGCAGTAGACCAATAGTCAGCCTAGAATGCGATAAACACGAAATCAAAAGCAGTGTTTGATGCAGCTTGGGTCAGTTTAAGGACAACAGACAATTCATTACAGCGGTTACACCAATTTTATGAATGTTGACCTTTTGGTGACCCTTGTCATGTGGTTGCACGGTGGTTGCTATTGGCAACCACTGAAATTCATTTTAAAACCTGTTTTTGTGCAGTTTCCCAGGATTTAAGACCCCCTTTTTTCAAGATTTTTTTCGGCCTACCCTATTAGCAATGGCAAAAGATAAAAATATTGATTGGTATTAAACTGATGCTTCAAGAAAAAGGCAACAACAACAAAGACCAAATACATGCAGAACATTTACAAGCCACGTAGTGTATATCAAGACCGTAAGGATTAAGGTTGTTAATCAATATCAAGCAGGTATTTTTTGACCTGTGTTCGAAAACTCGTGGAACCCAGTAGCTTGATAGTCAATTTAAGAGACTGCCACACTTCTACTCCTCTCTACTGAATTGATTTCTTTCTGATATTTGTATTTACTGATGGTTTGAAGAAATTTTGATTAGAGCGAATTTGAGTATTGTAACTATGCGATGTTTTCAGATATTTGAATAGGTTGTAAAAATTTTCGGCAGTGTTTTGTGACGGAACGAATGAGCGATTGTAATTAAGGTTAGTTTTATCATGCTATCCAATGCTAAAATTTGGGGGATTTGCATAAGCCTGATGCTGGAGTCTGCTGTTCACTGTAGGTCATCAGTTGAAAGATTTTATTCTGAAGGATTATAATCTTTTTGAGTGATGTTTTAGTGGCATTACTCCAGCAAGCCAGTCCACATGAAAGATGTGGATGAACTAGAGCATAGTAGACAGTTTTAAGAGTGGAGATAGGTGAAAAGGCCCGCAACTTAAGTAGAGTGTATGAAGCACATGCAAGTTCTTTACACACATGATCTAATTGCTGTTGCCACTTCAATTGGATATCAGTAAGGACTCCAAGGTATTTAACTTGGTTCACTTCTTCAACTGCTCCAGCGACAACATTAATCTTAAATTTTTGAAGTTTGTGACTCTTGGTTGGAACCATAAATTTTGTTTTACTGCAATTTAAGGTAAGTTTATTGGATATCAACCAGTCATCCACATGTTTTATTTCGCCATTTACAGCAGCTTGTAGTGTACTCATGCAGTTAGATTTAAAAAAAAGGCAAGTGTCATCTGCAAACAATACAGTTTGGAAGGCAGAGGCTTGAGGGAGATCATTCATATAGAGTAAGACTAGCAAAGGGCCAAGAATCAATCCTTGCGGGGAACCACATGTTATATTAATGTGTGATGACTCTGTTTGTCCAAATTTTGTAAACTGACACCTATTTGATAGATAGCTATGGAAAAAGTCACTAGTCAGGCCACGAAGACTCCATACTTTTGCAATTTGCACAGTAAGATCTCATGATTAACAGTGTCGAAAGCTTTGCTTAAATCGAGGAAAACTGCAACTACATGCTCTTTATTATCTAACGCCTGAACGAATTTTTCATGTAAATAATTAATTTCATACTGAGTGGAATGAGCTGGTCGAAAACCTAGCTGAAAGTTTGATAGGATGTTATTTTTTTCTAGAAAGGATGAAAGCCTAACATGCACCAATCTTTCAAAGACTTTTGCGATGTGCGATAGTGTAGATATTGGATGATAATTGTTGCAAAAGGACTTATAACCAGATTTAAACAACGGAGTGATGCGGGCTCTCTTAAGAACACCTGGAAACACTCCAAGTACAAAACAGTCATTTATCAGTTTTGCTAACCACAGTGCTATTACGAGCCTACAATTCTTTAATATAAGAACCGGAATGTCATCCGGACCTGTGGCTTTGTGAGTGTACAAAATATTTATTAAGTTTCTGATTTCATCTTCACAGACTGATTGGAGAAAAAACGATTCGCACTGGTTGATATCAGTCATATAATGGTCGAACCTAAAGTCTGATAAAGGAAGTCTATCCACCATTTTTGGTGCAACAGACGCAAAAAACTTGTTGAACTTGTTACATATATTTGCTAAATTTGTTACTTTTTGGTTGTCTTGATTTATTACAACTTTTGGTATGGCTGAGCCCTCTTTCTTTTTACCAATCATATCATGTATAGTTGCCTATGTCTTGCTAGAATTTTTTTGATAAGCGGAAAAAAGATATTGGTAATAGTTTTGCTTGGCTGTGTATTTTATCCGTGTGAGTAAATTGCGATATTTTTTGTATGCAGTCGTAGCAGAGGGGGTGCAATTTTTGTGGATTTTGGAAAAGAGCCTATTTTTTTGACAGATTGAAAACATAATTGCTTTGGTGATCCAAGGTTTTTGGGCAAGTTTTTGTTTTCGTCTGGACTGTCTGAAAAGAGGTGCATGTTTATCTAGTAGGTTTTTGAAGGTACTGGTGAGCGTATCAAAATTTTGGTGTGTATTCATGTCATTGTGGGAGAGTTTATTTTGTAGAATGTCATATAATTCATTGTTGAATTGCTCATAGACAATTTTGTTTAAATGCCTTCGAAATTTGTACGGAGCTGATGAGTATGGAGGTATGTAGGAACGAATCAAGACAAATGTTGGAAGGTGATCACTTATATCCCTTTCCAGGATGCCACTCGTAATGGGAGTAGTCGGGTTATTTGTATAAAAGTGGTTGAGCAAGGTGGCTGACGATTCCCCCAATCGTGTAGATTTGGCAATCAAGCAAAATGAACCAGAGCTAGTGACAGAATTTAAGTATGATCCAATGTTATGGTTTGCATCACTCTGCAACAAATTTATGTTATAGTCACCACAAGCACAAAACACTTTTTTGTTTTTGTTTATTTTGAGAATATTTTCTTGAAATGCTTCTTGGAACTCACTATGATCATGTTGAGGATGTCTGCAGCCAGTATCTTTGCAAAATTGGCCGATAACTTTTCAGAACACGGTGTTATGTGGCTGAAATGCAAAATTGTGTCCACAGACAGTGCAAGGGTGATGGTCGGCATTCGAAATGGCGTTGTACTCATCAAACAAGTCGCACCAGAGGTTGTGAGCAGGGCTGGTCTTAGCAAGTGCGAGGCCTGATTGGAAGCACTTTTGCGGGGCCCCACTCAGTAGAGTGCGCAGAAATTTTTGAGCAGAGCTTCAAGTCATAATGTTAGAAATCGTTGATGTGAAAAAGCGAGGGCCAAAAGGGCGGCGTAATGCCAGGGAGGTCTGGGGGGTACCCCCCAGTTTACATGCCCATCGTCACTGTGGTATGGCTTTTCTGGAGCTTTTTCTGTTCTGTGAGGTAGTTCTGTTAAATACCTGTCCAACCACCTTTCTCTTTTTCTGCTTTCACCTTTTTTGCTTTAGCCATCTTTGACGACCAAGTAAATATTTTGGCCAATGTCTCTTGGTCTTTGACTCATGGTATTTGGCGTAGTTACAGAAACAACGTATTCTCGAATAATAAGCCCAAGTTCAACTGTTGAAACCAAAAACCAAAACACAGTGTAACACATGCCTATGAGTATCCACTTTACACTTACATAACAGTTACAGCTAAACCAGCTTGATAGAGCATCGAAAAGCACAAATCGCTTATTAGAATAGGTGTTCAGTATATTGGAAAATTAAAAAAATTATTTTCGCTGCTAACACAAAGGAAAATTATAAAGTAATTTCAGATTCCCTAAGAATTATAAACTTACTTTTTAGAATTTTTTTGAAACTAGCAAGTACTTTAGTAGCCTCAAAAACTTCCAGGAAATTAATCTCACCTTTGCACCTTTCCAGACTTTTTGCAACTTCCAATTTGTTGTCTGAATCAGAGAAATTAAGACGTCAATCTGGGTGGGACTGATGCCATAATCCTTGTTTCGGTAGTACTTCATTATGCAACTCTCTCCATAAGAACATCATGAGCCTTACTTTGCATTAACGTAAAAATGTCATTGCTGTTGATTTGCAAATGGCTTTACTGTTAATATTCCTTTAAAAAGATTTTCTGTTAGTTTTTAATGAACCGTTGCGTTTTGCGCGCCTGTCATGGGTGCAATTAGGTAGGGGACACGGGGGATGTGTCCCCCCACTTTCTCATACAGTGGGGATATAATATGCCATGTCCTCAAAAATTTTCTCTAGGTTTTGTAATATAGTGGTTTCACACCAAGCTGTCCCCTTCACATTTTACAACAAAATTACGCTCATGACGCCTGTAATAGTCATTCAGTTCGCATAACTGGGTTCATTTCAAACGTTTTCATCAAATGCAGGTTGTCTTATCATATCTCTTCAAGAGGGAAATTGGATAAGACTGACGTAGCAGCACACATTTGCAATTAAGAACTAAATTTGCAGAACAAAAGTAGCAGTAACACATGAAACAGCAATAACCATCCAACCGTATTTTGTAGCAACTATTGAAACTTGACCTTCCAAATATGAAATGATTATAAACGCAACAGAAAACAACTTCCAGCTTCAAAAGTTAAGCCCTCTCTGCCTTGTTTAGCTGCTATTGAAAAAACTAGGCTATACATTACTGAAAAATAGGGATCATTGTTTAGATTAAAGAACTGATTATCATGATTAAGGACGTTAAAAATAGCACAGTTCACTATGATTTACAGTGGCAACAGGCCCCCACGCTTTAAAAAACTGTGGGCCCCGAGCCGGCACTACACAAGCAGCTTCAACAGAAAGTGTTAAGTTTGCATCGGCTCGTGGGAGCCGTAGTGCGGGCTTCCCTTCAGCGTGGGGTGCAATTGGAAGCAATTGGTCCAATCGGCTAAAGGCCGGCCCTGGTTGTGAGTATCCAATATGTCATAAACCATGAAGCACCAAACTCGTCTAAAATTGCAAGAAGTAATCAGCAACACCAAGCCATTAATATGATTGCATGCTTTGAATAAATGAAAGATGATGTTCTTTGCACATATTTGTGCTTACTATTTTGCAGTAGGCATTCGTTATTTTGGCTATTTAAAAAAATTTATACATTGTTTTTTGGAGCACAATTTGACTTTACGGCTATCCTTCAGTAACCCTAATGTTCAATAATGTTCAAAGGGTGTTTTTGTGGTTAAATCCCCCCTTGAGTTTGATAAGTTACAAAAAAATTATTACCTGCGCAAAAGAGATTAATTGCTTTCGCATACTTTTTGCTTGTTAATTTGTCAACTTGATGCAAATAGGCTACCACGGAATGAATTTGCATGCAAATTTCAAGGAACATTGTAAATGGGCCAAAAAGAAACAATTGGGTTTTGGTGGGAATCTGGGTTATTGTCTGTATCCAGAAACCATCTCACCACTTTTTGTAGACCTTTCGTCCACTATGTATGTTTAAGATTGTGCTCCACGATAGTTCACTTTATCCGAAACAATTGTCTTTATTTTGTCAGCTATTACTGATCAGCGCATGCGCTGACCGCATTGGCTACATTACCAGTTTCTGTAGCATGATAGAACTGTTGCATGAGCTCAATAACAGCAGCTGATAATGTAGAAGCATTCAGGCACAGCATTTGATAATGTCTCAACAGGGAAATAGAAAAACCACTGTAAAAGTTTGCTGGACTTCTATATACATAGCAAAAAACGATAAGTTTTTCTTACCTACTTCATGCGCATTCTCAATTGTGTAATTTAGCAAGATTTGATCTTGCAAACCGGAGTGTGTGCAAGCCAATTCAGCCACACACCTATGCTTGAGTGCTTATATTCGACAAGAAATTAGAGCAGCCTGATTTTGCAGTTGCAAATTGCTCTGACAAAGAGATGGGCATGTTTTACTCCCCTGTTTTAACACGCAGCCTGATATTTTTGCAGTTTTGAATTGCTGTGTCATAGCGTTGAGTGTATTTTCTTCCGATATCCTAACTTGGAGTGCTGATAGTTTATGTTAAGTACAATGACACATGAAATAAGGAGAGTGCATGTAGAAGAGTATGCATATTGTGTCAACAAACTTTGCCAAAACGTTTGTTTGCAAACATAAATATGACGTTCATTTGTGACATCACAAACAGCAGACACGAAATAGAAATGACCACCATATGCCAAGGAATGAGACCCTCCCCACATGAAAATTTTCTGTGTACGCCACTGCCAGCATTGGTTGTGCGAATGAAATTTTTGTTGAACAAAAGAATGCGGACCGTCTTCTTAAAGGTTGAAAAGCACTGGACTAGAGCATTGTGCTTAGCCTGGAGGTTATTTAACTTTTCAGTCACACCCCTTTGGTGTTAGTCATTGATACTCGTGCCTCACGTAACCTTAAAATCAAACACAATGAATAGAACAACAATTCACTTGCGATAATCACTATGGGAGTTCCGAATGACTGCGGGGTCACCAAAAAGTCACAACAATGTCACAAGTACTTTGTTCAATACAGTGTATTTGCTTCCGAAAGATGTTAAGTTGGAACTTGAGGGCACCAAACTTGCTTCTTGCCCCAGGTACCATCTAACATCATAACGCCCCTGGCTGTAGTGGGCCGCAGCAGTGATAAAATGTGGGAGCAGTTATTTGCGTAACAGTTAGCTTCTCACAGTCACGGATTTAAAGTCTTCACAACCATGTTCTGACTAACATCCTCTTGCCAGAAACGCAGCAACAAAGACTGACTGAGCCTTTCCAATAGCATGAGAAGAACGAGATCTTGTATATCTTGGAAGCGAGCTTTCTTGTTCAGTCACAATACCACAGTTTTGTCACAAGGCTTGGTGTTGGTGCAACATGCCCTAATTGTTGCGTTACTCAAGGACACGGTGCAATACTGTCACCCCAGGGGGCCTTAGTGGACTTAGCCGCCTCAAACAAAGCCCAAGACGCCCAAATTGAAATATGAAGCATTATAAAATCAGTGGAGTTTTGTCAGAGTTTAGAATGTCAAGCCTCCCTGCAGAAATGTAAAGCCCCCTACTGAGGACTTTCTGGCGACAGTTCTGGTGCTGTATTGATGCAATAGATGGTTGTATGGGCACAAAGTAGAGTTTTAAGAAACTGCAAGTCACAAATTTTGATTTTTGCCAAGCAATTTTTGCACCCAAGTGGTGCCCATGACATGAGCCATGCCTGCCATACCCTAAGTACGCCACTGCTGGCTGATTCCAGCTATATTGAGAGTTAATCAAGGAAAACAGCGAATAAATATGGAATCTTATGTTGCGATCAGAAGCCCAAGTGGCATGTGCACAAAGCTTCACATTGTTGCAACAAGCAACAATAGAGATCACCCGACAAGATTATTCTCATCACTGCCACCAGGAAGTACAATCAACTGTTCACCAAATTCACAGGCGTTGTTAGAGGTCACTCACTAAGATCACTCAATCAGGATCACTCTATTATTGCTTGTTCGTGCCCACATGTATGGGTGTCATACTTCATGCACATCTTGTTCATGGTGAATTGCACATTCAGTGCAATGCCAACTAGAGGTTGCAATAGTTACAGTAACAGGGGATGAAAAGTTAGTGCCCCACTTCACTTGCATGTTTTGGTGCATATACCAACTTATCAGCAATCTTACTATGAACATTGGTACATTGTGGTCAATTATTTTAGGAAACACCAGGTTGTGGTTAGTTCTGTCAAATACCTTAGACCAGGGGTGGCCAAACGTTTTGACCCGAAGGCTGAATTTGTGACTGCTTGGCTACTAGAGGGCCGGATGCAGTGCGATTTACGTTATAGGCAGCAGCCATTCTGTTGCACTGCTGTCCACAGTTAGAAATGTGGTGCTTGAAAAAATGTGCAAGGTATTTGGCAAGCTGGATTAAATTGATCGGTGGGCCAGATGCAGCCCGCAGGTAGTAGTTTGGGCACCCCTGCCTTAGATGCATCTAACAAAGCTGCAAAAAAACTGGGGTACCCTTGTTTACATAATATGACAGTCTGTTTGAGTAAAATGCACATGTCAGCGCCATGTGGCTTGAAGGCAAACTGGTTGTCTGTGGTGGTCACAAATGGTACAATGCAGGACAACATGCAATGTTCAAACAATTTGGAGTTGATAGCTGGAAGAGAAATGAGCCTATAGTTCCCAGTATCACTTATGCACCAATTCTTGTTTTCACAGATAGGTACAATGACAGTTTGCGTGCATTCCTGTGGAGTTTTCTATGCATTAAACACACATTAAACAGGCAACATAATCACACACGTTTGAACTTTTACATCGGGTTAACTATTATAGTGCCCATATTTGACCTGAGCATTTCATCCATAAAAATTAACTCTGGAAAAGGTCATAAAAAATCTGGAAATTTGTATTCAAATTTGCACAGGAACCCTGGATGTGCAATACAGCATATTAAAATTCTTTCAGTCCTTGTCAACTAATGAATTAATTTCATGGCAGTTTTGCTTTTTTCAAGTTGATTTTTGAAACAGGTTTTCACAAGCAATTTTTTTGTTTAGATGTGTGCAGCTATTATTGGTTGCTACTATAGAACTAGTAACTTTTTTGGAAAGAAATAAAGTGTTGGAAAAAATTACACCCAGGCCAAGAGTTTCGCTAAGTGACTTCTGCAAGATTGTCAAAGAATGGACAAGTGGTAGGTGGTATACTGACAAATGGTGGTTTTCCTTCATTTAATAATAATGTGGTTGAGATTCAGGGATGTCCAGGTATTTTAACACAGTTTTCTTTGTTTCCAGTACCTCAGTTGGCTCAATCTGTAGATGGCATTATAGCACTTTTGGAAGATTCTCTTTTTGTTCCTGAGATCAGGCTGCCATATTATTTAAGAGCTCTTCATTTATATGGTCAACACAGGTATGTTGTTGCTGCACTCATGTTATCTCAGATGCAGTGGGATTGAATGTACTAACACATGTTATTATTTAACCACTATCAAAGGAAGATATGAGAACTCTGAAAAAAATGACCACTTATCTCAGCCTAGTAAATGAAGTAAACTTTAATCACATGAAGAATCTGAATAACATTTACAGTACTCCCTTGTTTGTCATACCCATACTAATGATGAAGTATACACAAAAGTGAAAACTATTAAACTGTAATAAAAGTAAAGAATACAGAATTTGAGTTAACTGAAGTTGTGAAAAAATGATTTAATTGTTGATTTTTTCACCTTTCCATGAACTGCAAAATTAACTACGGGAACTAAATGACTAAAAAATGTATTTGAATTATGAAAGCAACATTAAATCCTGTAATTAAGAAGAAATTATTTGCAATTTTTTGGTTGTAGTTGCAGAAGACGCTGCTGTAGAAACATGCCTATGAGGTGGTCTTCCCTCCTCACAAAGCAAACAAAGTTGTGATGACAACCAAAAAATTAAAACAGTGGAAACAGTACTTGGTAGTTAACTTTGCTTTATTGTAAGAGTGAGATAGCTAATTTCACAAACCTGTTGGCTAGACTTTTGAGACTAACAAAACCGCTGAGGCCAACATTAAAATCCTAGAGACCTGGGGAACTTCTGATGTTTTTTTCTTGAAACGATAATAATTGGCCCCAATGTGGTCTATGCCTGCTAGGCTTCCCATTATATGGAGAAGCTCACAAACAGCAGGTGGCTTAAGCAGAGGTGTGCAACATATGGCCCCCAGTTGCCATTGTTTCTTGAAAGATGTAGAAAATCTAACAACATATGGTTACGTGTTTTGATGCAGTCAGATTGTTTGTATTCGTCCCTGTTTGAACAGTACAATCGCAATTTACTCTGTGAATGAGTTCTCGAAGTTAGCAGTGTCTGTTTGATCAATGGCGTGTCATATCACAGTCACAATGCATTCGCATTTTACCTGAACTCGACCATTTTTAGGAATTGGCGCCCTATTCTGCAGTAGTGTTGTAACAAGTGTTACGTGTTAGCAGCTAACATTCGTGTTAGGAATGTATCTGTAACCCTGTGGTTCTGCCTTCAACGCAGTTGCAAAAAGTGTATGTAAGCCTGTGATTCCGCCTGCTCCAATACCTTGTAAAACATTCTGTTTTGTCTGTTTTTATCGACCTGCGTTCTGCAGAGTGTGTGTGTTTATACTATGAACTTCGTGTCAGAACGTAGTACAAGACATTGAAGCCGGCGAAATCACAGGGTTACAGACACTTTTTGCAACTGCATTGAAGACAGAACCATAGGGTTACAGACACATTCTTCACACTATTGTTAGCTAACACGTAA
>Ga0210059_1004787_pt1 | contig 21803 bp, 16 predicted proteins | sample Ectturendosymbi2_FD_188042 | JGI IMG/M metagenome (GOLD analysis project Ga0210059, IMG submission 188042) | Ecteinascidia turbinata endosymbiont from Florida, USA - Sample 2 (SPAdes) (version 2) | ecosystem: Host-associated > Tunicates > Ascidians > Unclassified | place: Key West, Florida...
CAGAATGGTCAACAGTATCAAAAGCTTTTGAAAGATCAAGGAAAACTGCACAAGTAGGTATTTTCTGGTCCAGGTTTTCTGAGATACACTCAACTATGTCATAAATTGCAAATTCTGTTGATACTTTGATTCTGAAACCATACTGATGTTTTGATAGCATGTTTTTGCATTCCACATAGTGATATAACCTATCATACAGGAGTTTTTCAAATATCTTGTTTAAGGGTGACAGCACTGATATAAGACGATAGTTGGTGCACACGTTTTCCGGCCCACTTTTATGTATAGGAGTAACTTGGGCACACTTAAAGTTCTGTGGGTATATACCTCGGTTTATGCAATTGTTAAAGATTTTTGCCAAGTATGGAGATAATACTTCACTGCATAATTTTAAGATTTTACGGGGATGTCATTTTGACGAGTACCCTTTTTCTCTGTGAGTGTGTCTGTGATGTGCATGATTTCTTCAGCTGATGTTTCATGTAAAAAGAATGAGGACTGGCAGCTAATTTTTGCAATGTGAGTTTCTTGCTTTGGGGAGGAATTATTTTGCTGGCCATGTTTTTTCCAACAGATACAAAGAAATCATTTAAGATATTAGCCGCTGGCGCTTAGCGTCTTCTGGTTAAGACATTACGATACATGCTTTGTCCTTATCAGTAATGGTCAGGAAAAACTGGTTCCGCCGCTGGCGCTTAGCGTCTTATGGTTAAGCCACTACGATATATGCTTTGTTCTTATCAGTAGTGGTCAGGAAAAAATGGCTTGTCCGGGAAGAGCCTTAACAGTCCAAGCTGTAAAGTTTGGACTGTATAGGTGAATCTCTGGCGGACCGGTCTGCTAGTACGACCTAGCAGGTAAGTCAAGGACTGGCCGACTCGTGGATAAAGGTTCGGGCTGAGCGACTCCCAGTCAGGACAGTCTGTAAAGTCGACTTGTCAGGTTGAATCCCTGGCAAACTGATTTACAGAAAAGTGACTTGTTCAATATAAATGCTGTCAGAGTATTCTAGGAAAGCATTAGTCTTGAGAATGAGATCTACTAAATTGAGCTTCGAGCAATATATATGGCAAAGTAAAAGTGTGACCAACATTGTATTCTGAATGGCACACTAAGTTTCTTAGAACGTTGAGCGGCAAAAGTGTTCGGACTTGGAATGAATATCACCTTCTTGTGTTTGCCATGAAAGCCCAGATCAGTAGGTTTACTTTCTTCAGCCGTTGCATATTTCAAGCTTCAGCCGCGTACCACCTCGGGAAAAAAGCGAGATGAGCCAAGCTCGTCAAAGGGGTGGGGGTGAGCCAAGCTCCCGTCAAAGGGGGGAGCCAAGCTCCCTTTTGGTGAACAATGTTCCCTCTTTGTACCGCAGTGGACATTTCCACACTTGGGCTAGAGTCACACTTATCTTCATAAAACACGCATACCTGTGAAGGTCTGCCTGTATCCTGCTCGGCATGTCGATTGCATCCCTTTGCGATCCGCTTGAGTTAAACTTAGCTTGGCAGTGGTCATTATAAAATATCTTGATTCATCTACGAATCGTCTGCCTATTAATCGAAGCTTGTTTTCTTTACTGAAAGTGTCATCTCTTGAGGCTCTGATTAATGACAAGTTTCCGTATGAACGCTAACATTTGCCGCCCAACTCGAGACGTAAATCAGTAGCAGTAAAACGTGAGCAAGTTAGCATCAGTTATTATACTGGGAACAGAATTAGTATTCATGTCTTTGGTATGAAATTTATTGAGACATAAAAATAAAAGTTTATTCAGTTAAATAAAATGCTTGGCTGGGGAACCAATTTTATAAATTGCTGATCTCCTATCGCATTACTTAAAAGATAGAATCAAGTCATATATTCAGTGAGCGTTGTATTATGTCGAGAAGTGCTTGAACAACATGACATGTCACATTGTGGTGAGTACTAATTGGTCTTATCTGAATGGCTACTGTCACGAAAAAAATAAACTATATTAAAAATTCTATTTTTGTGCTAAAGTGTGAAATGTGTTGTGTAAGTTAGCTGTAGGTAGCCGGCAAGTGGTTAAACAATAAGGGCTATTAACCGGACGTAGTTTCCTTTAGAATGGTCCTCGTTGCAGCGATGAGAACCCATTTAGCCGAGTTAACCGCTGGAACCAAAGACACACCTGAGCCGTCCTATAGGGACCGAACAGGTGTTACACTTCAATAGTGTACGTAACAAGGTAACAGATCACTCCACCAGTAGTTATAATCGAAATCTTTATATAGCTATGTATGCATGTGCGGAATTGTTTTGTGTTTTAACAAACCTCAGCAACAAATTTGTGTTTAGGCGATTTGCGTTAAGGGGAGGCTCTAGCCCCCTCAGCTCCACCCTGCGTGCGTCTCTGAATACAAGCGAAGACTTCTTATGCGTCATCGGGAATAGTTCTTTTTAAATGGATATTGTGTAACACAGCGGTGATGTTGGCTTCTGCTGGCGGCACAGATTTCTTCGGCGGACGGTTGTCAAAAAGCATTTCGCACTAAATGTGCAGCAGTGCACCTTTTGCGCGCTAGCTAATTTTTCTGAGCAAACAACGGTAAGCGTAAGGCACATACTAAAAACAAATTTTTTTCTTGCTCGTTAATTACTTTGATGTAGCCTTTATTGAATTTAAGCCTTTTTAAGTAAATAATCCATGACCGTATTGCACGATTTCTCCTAGTTATGCAATTAGTGTTTTTAAATACGATCCTAGGTATAGAAATGGATTGCTGCGCTGCAGTAGTTTTCGACAAAAAGTGAAGCAACAATGACACAAGTGGAGCCAATGCTCTGACCAACCTGTGCTGTCCGGTCATTGGTGGAGATTTATGCTTTATGCTCAGAACCGGACATTGATTCAAACTTAGTGTTTTTTGACTGATGGCAAGCAAACGCAAATGCTGCAAAGTACTGAAGTTTATGAAAATTTATCCAGAATAAAGTTCCTTTCCTTAGGTTGTTATATTTGATACAGTACGCTACTTGTCCTATGGCAAGTTAACAAATATAGGGCTAAAGACAGGTTTTTAGCTTTTTCATTTCAAAGCAGGTTGTTCCGTTGAAAGTGCAAACTATGGTCGTTGGAAGCTCACGTTGATAGTTTTGATAGCTTTTGTTGTCAAATGCGGTCTATGCAAAATGCAGCAAGAAATTATCCAAACTCCATTATGAAGCAAGATACTGCGCAAATGTCTTTGCTTAGCAGCCTCAGCATAAAGATGAGCCATTGGAAATTACTTAAAATGTCTTTGTTATAATTCGATCGTTTAGTTATGGTGCGTTGTGCTTTCTGTCGGTATCGGTTACGTCTGTTCGTGCATTCAAACTTTCACTTTCGCGTTTCCGGTGATAAGATTTCGTTCGAACCGCTGGCAGTTTCGACGTACACCTGGAACAGAAGAAGGACCGGTGATAATATGGTCATTTTTGGCCTGTGTTGCGCTAAAATAAAAACTTCGGAAAATATCATTTCTGTGTTTTATTTATCCACGAATGTTCTTCTGCATTTTAACAATTTCTGCATTTGAATAATTTGAGCAATGTTTGTCACAAATATGCTTTGATCTAGCGAAGGCAAAGCGTTTTTATTAGGGGCTGCCATAGCTCAGTGTGGCAAAGTATTCAGCTTTCAATCACAAAAATAGGTGATTGATGCGCAGCCAGTGGGTAACAGTACAAGTGTTAACGCCCAATGCCTGTGAACGAAACTCAATTCATACTTGATACTGTTACGGACAGCAGCGAAATAAAGCCATTTGTTCCCTTTCTAACAGCTTTTTTCAAGTCTGTGTTGAATCTTTATTTTGTCCAAAACGGCTCAGCAGTTACAGCAAAGGTTCCTCATATTTTAAATCAACATAGGAAAATCATAGAGATTATTGCAATTTGGTTGTCTGGGTTCTTAGCACATAATGTGCACAAAATTATGGTGAAACCTCAAACAAACTTTGCTTTTCCGAAAACTACATTTCGTATACCGCATTTTTATTGAAAACTACAAGTAGATAGTGTTAGATCATCGTTTTACTCAGTCAAGTAGCGTTTATTGCTGATTCCTTAAGATCTGACTTTTGGTCCGAGATTTGTCCTCAAAATTTGCTCGTTATTTCTGCTTTCACAAAACCTTTGCAATAGCGGATGGCTGCTATCCGCTACCATAAACCGACGCCTATGCTGCCAGAAGCGTTTTATCCATCCATTTAAAGCACGTTCCCTCTTTACCGAAGTTTGCGTCTTCGTCCTACGTAAGCATCTTCAGCAATAGCGTGGAAATGACCAGATTAAAAGACGTAGTAGAATTTTTTTCAAAGCATTGCCAAGCAAAAGTTGTAACAGTGCGGTAATAATAGTAAGTGTATGCAACAACGGATTTTATTTTAGCAGGGTGCATTTGCTGACAATTTTTCTTAGCCAGATGTTTAAATCTAAAGGCGAGAGCCAACATAACGTTATTGCACAAATATTTACAAAGGATGCTGGCTATTGATATCCAGAGGGTGTCGATATATTTTGGCTTATTCTAAGCACTCAACGTCTCTGAAAAATTTTTTACAGAATGTTGTATATCAAGATATCGCAATTGGACCACCAATACAAAAATGTTGTGGTTTATGAACCTCGAACTTTTAACAGGTTTGCGCCTTTCCGAACACCTCATTAAACAAGACGTTTGTCTGGGGCTTCATTCTCGTCAAGCTCTGTCTCTCACAGTTCTGGTTTTTTATCTGAAAGTTGTGCAGGCGAAATTCTGATTTTATGCAGATGATTTTCAGACGAAGGCGCCCAACCGGGAGATGAAGGTAAACAATAACCCTTTTCTTTTCAGAACATTCAACCCGCGCATGGCAACAAGCAAACTGTTGCTAGATTAATATAGGGCATATATTGCTTATTGTACTGTCAATTTAAAAGCGAGACAGTTCATCCAAACTCGCTTTTTTAAACTCTTGCGTAATGTGGACGATATGCACACTTAAAACTATTCTCTAGAAATAGTCTGGCAAATGATTCACATGCATTTTGAATATTGAACGCTTATTTAAGATGCGGTTTCCAGGTGTATTTCTGTGTCATGTGTGATGTCACATTTAAATATCTTTGGGAACGAGAGAGCCTCTAAACTGTTTCTAAAGGTGAGTTAGTGACGTCACCAGCTCACCTTATTGGTCAGAACTCACGAAACATTTGTGGCAGAGAGCCAATGAAGACATTTTTGCGCGCAGGTTTTGATGCACTTTCTGATAAAAACAAAACATATATATCTTTTAATTTTCGAGTTATCCCATCTTCCTCTTTTGAGCCAGTTGTTCTAACCTCTGCTTGGCCGCCCTAGATCTCGGGGCGGGTGTTAAGCAGCCATTCGAGTGTGTCGTTGTCCAGAACCGTCAGGCCTTGCAGTCCATGGGGAGATCGATGGATTAGACATTGGAGGACAACATAGTCGACAGTTTGAAGTTAGAGTTACCCCATAATGAGGTCATACTTATATACTTGTACTTTTCACCGGAAGTGGTCACAATGACACCACACATGTGCGAAACGTACATCACCAAATGCGCAAAGTCTTACCCTTTCCAATAATGTATAAGATTTTGATGTAGCTGTTCTGGCTCGTGAGTTATGAAAAATAAGGTTCGTATCAGTAGAGTGTCACGTCCCGGCTCCAAAGGTTAACAATACGTTTCGGACAAAAAAATAAACAAACACCCAGCAATACTTCACTTCAAAGGGAAGTTGCTTATTGAGGGACTGATGCTATTAACTTGGATGTCATTTATTTTTCACCAGGTACATATTGTGTACATCTAATGTGCAGCGGCGGATTTACGATAATGTAGAGATCTGATACTGAGAGAAGACAACAGATTCCATGTTTTAAACCAAGTACGTGTGCTACAAAACGTACTTTTGTTAAGGCCCCAACTTTTGCAGCTGAACGACTAACTGGGGTGAACATACAAACTTGTATTTAAATAAAAAAGCAGACAGCTGATTGAGGACCTAGATCTAGACAAACCTTCGTCGCGGGACTAGAAATAAAGGGTTTGTGTATGCTCAATATTGCTTACCATCTCACCGTTTCATTAACTGACTGGCACTACGAATGCTAAAATATTAATGCATACTGTATCATCGGATGTTCAAGACATGTGCTGATTGCAATACAAGTTGACATATATAAATTTGCTTTGAAAACTGCTGTCCTGTTCATTACTCAGCTTTTCCGCTAAAGTAGATCACGGCTTGGTGGTTGATCAATAGGTTGGTCGCGGAACAAACAAAACTCGCCTTATTGAATTATTCCGAAATTTTCTCTTAACTCTATTTCTTTTTTTACAAATCCGGTACTCACGCACGTTTTAATTCTTTGCCTTGCATCAAGAGATTACATTAAAAAAAGCGACTTCAACAGGAAACACAGGGCTCAGGCTAGTCAAAAGCAAAACGCCACTGCGTTGAACAATAGTTGTTCGCCCAATAGTTTTAAATCCCTCTGTGATGTTGTGCGAGCGCAAGAGTGCATACAAATGCTTGATCATGTTTTTTTTCAACTGAGAAGTAAATATTGTTTGAGCTGCGAGAATATTCTTCAAGCTTCTGCCAAAAAATTAAATAAAAGAACATATGGAAATATTGTTTTTTGCTTGCCCAGTGGCTTTCAATGGGCAAAGTTGTTAACGTGATGAAAACTCGCTTCAGCCTCAAAGAAAATCTCAGTACTCTAACATCCATTTGTCAACACTGGTTAAACACACTCCGATTCATCATTCAGTGTGCTTTGATTCGAAAAGCTTGGAGGAGTTGCGGTATTGACAGAATAATAGTTAATTAGGGATAGAAAGATCTTCTTTTGTGATCGTAGCATTGCGGCATTGCCAAGTGTTCAGTTGTGTTTAAGAAGTCCAAATGCAAGTGCTGTAAAAGTAACATGAAATTGCCTTTCCTTGGGGTAAACAATATTGCACAGACAGTTCTTTCAAGATTTTATGCTTGGTATCATTGAATGGCTAACAGTCATCTATTCTTATTATCGCATATCGTCCCTAAAACGTGTTGCTATTGATGGTTTGCCAGTTTAAAGTAAGTTATATTGAAACCAGACTTCTTGCTTGCCTTGTAAATAAGTCTCGATTTTGATCACGTTCAAGTTATGAAAGAGATCAACTTGGGAAAAGTTTTGGAAAGAAAAATATTAGCATTTCGTGTTTATATTTGAATAAGAGCTGGTGATGCCTATTTAGTAGGCGAAATAAATATTCTGTAAGAACTTAGCGTCCGATTCTTTGCTGGGAAATGATTCCTTTCGATAAACAGTGAATATATTAGCATGCGACTTTAGAGCGTATACTGAAAAGGAATGCACATGGTAAAACTGCGAAATAAACGCAGTTATTATATTTAGTCCATGTTTACCATTTTAGGCAATCTGTTCCTAAATTGGCGCGAAGAAATGGCCAGAGCGTTGGTTCAATGATTACTCATATGTGCTCGAAGTGACCGAGTTTGGGCTGATTTTGCTTTTGGTCACGCTGCGGAAAATCAGGGCAGCAGTTACATTTTGAGAGGACAGCGGGAGAGAGCAAAAAAAATTTCTTAACCGCTCCATTGCTGGTTTGTTTGGCTCCTGCAATTGCATATTTGCATTGACCATATGTTTTGACTTTCGTGAGAGGCACTTTGTTGAAGTGTCCATTTGTGTATCGTAGTTGATTGGCGGCGACAGCATTGGTGCGCTGTTTCGCGCAATTTAACGTCCTGGAAGCTCGCGTATTAGTGCGCTGAAGAGCTGAAAAGCAGTTAAGCGAGTCTTGTGTATTTGAGCGCGTCGTCTGCCGGTGTTCTTTAACGTTTGTATTTTTGTTTTCGTGAAGAGGAGCGCGTTAACGATTTGCCTGCTGTAACTCTACAGTGTTACTTGCCGCAACAAGTGATCTTTGTCACTTACCACTAAATTTACGGTTGTGTTGATTTCGGCATAAAAAAACAAAGATTTCAATTAATTTGCAGATACAGAATGTGGCAAAAGACTTTTATGATTACAGCAAATAAATCAGCGAAAATATTTGACTTTTCTTATAATTTATTGTAGGTTCCAAACCTGATTTTACTAATTGGATATGTTGTTCGAAAGTCGCTCGCTGGTCTCAAAGCAAATTAATACCTCTCAAACTAAAAACGTGACAATTTCGACAGGTTTAGATCATAACACAACTTTAAACTTAGAATGGAAGTTGGAACAATAAAACATACCACCAACACCTTTCGAAACGCAAACTTCTCGAATCAGGCGTCGTTTTCGACAGAAAGTGTGCGTTGGGCTTTTGACTTACCTTTATACAAGAGAGACACCGGTTGACTAATAATTTTTGCGTAAAGTTGTTATAGTCGCAGCAAAGGTATTTGGCACTTCTTAGTCAAAAAGCTACGTTGAGAATTATTTGTCTTACAATACTCGATGTTGGCCGAGAACTTTTTTCTAAAGACACTGGAGATGAGACTTTGTCCTGGGAAATGGATGAAAATTGCTCCAAAATTGAAGACTGTGCTTGGAGAAGAACACAGATGACGGCCATGTTGTTTCAGATGCAGAAAATAGCGAAAACAGCGACGATGAGAGCGACAGCAAACAAGAGTTTCTTCCATTAAGCAGAAAACTCCAACATTATCATCCAAACGAGTTATGTGAAAAAGTGATGCTTTGTTTGAAAAATTTTACGTCAACAGTTTCTGGATGGGTCATGACACGCAACATTTTCACCGCATCACAGGGTTCCAACAGGAATTGCAAAACCCTAAAGTGAAGTTTCGCAATTTGTAGCGAAATACATCAAGTAGGAAGCGAAGACGCCACTTCATATCTTATTGATTTATAGAAATTGAAAGCCCTGATTTGAGTTTCAATGCGCACGTGGCACTGAGGAGGGCATGCGGTTGTCTTTCGTGGAGCAAAAGGTATGGTTTCAAATTTCTTAATGAGATGAAATAAATGTTAGAATTTTCGAAATTCTTAAGGTTTGCCAATAAAGCGATTAAAATCAGGCAAGTTACTGGCTTTGGCAAGTTCAAATCAAAAGAAAAAAGCTTTCGAAAAGTTTTCCAAGTCTGTGACGAAATATGTGCATTTGTAATTTCTCACTGAGTGTTTGTGAAAACTTATGCTTTGCAAGTGGCAATGCTCTTTTATAAGCTTTGTTGTAACATGCATGGCAAATCATTGTGGGATAATTGTGGACCACTCGCTTTTTCCACTTAATTTTCACACCCATTTTTCTTCTAGGGACAGTCGCCGGGGCAGCAAACTTAGGAGGTCGCGACATACCTAATGGTTTTCAGCAACTAATGATAATTCTGTTGGCTCCACACCAAGACGATGCTAAGCTAGTTAGATGAAATCATGCCACCTGATGCTTGGTCACACTCTGGGCCGCTTCACGTGGTTGTAACCAACAGCAGCCAAGAAACAATCTCTCTTGGGCCATTCTGGCCAAGTGACCGAACCATCGTAGCTGTGATTTCTCTGAAAAGTAGCTCAACGCTCAAGGTTTTGCCAGTTACACAACCGCGCACTTTGTCGTTAAGTGTCACATCGTGCACTGTGAACTTTTCGCAAAAATCCCCTCTCTTCCGGTTGCACTTCCGGTAGCACTTTTCAGTCATTACTTAAGATTCGTCGTAGGTGAGGATCGGAAAAAGGCTTATTTAAGTGCTGACAGGTTTTCGGTGATCGAAAGCTCCCGTTTGCGAAACCACATGGATGAAACTCACGCAGCTGCGTTTGCTTTAACAATCTACGTGTCGATCTCCTTGTCTTGCCTTTCTAGTCACGCCTAAAGGGAACTCCAAGGTGCTTGAACTTCTTGACTTGTTGCAGTTCCTTACTCCTTACTTTTAATATACAACAACTTGGTTTTCTGCAGAGACATCTTATACCTTCTTCCTTTAGTGCTAAATGTCTACTTATGAATCGTGACTGGTTTTCTACGCAAAATCACTTTTGAAAATAAGGTTTTGGATGAAACATTTAATAACACGTATACTTAAAACAACTGAGTAGTTTTATCAAGTGAAGATTGTTGAGACATAGAAAAGTGAGTCTTATTTCTATAAGCAAATTGCTTGAATAGGGAACCGATCCGAATAGATTGTATCGCAAATCATAAAGAACAGAATTAAGATATGAATGTATGTGAGCGTTGTAACATGTCGAGAAGTGCTTGAATATTGCAAAACATCGTACTTTGGTGAGTAACATTTTGTTTTATTTGAACATATATGTCGTGACGAACAAAAGCTATAAAACTAAGAATTATGTGTTTCACTGGTGTGTACATTTTCTAGTGTGAACCGTTGAGAAGTAAGTAGTAATCGGGCAATTAATAGGGTCGGTTAACCAGACATAGTTTCTGCGAGAACGGCCCAGATTCAGTAACGAGAACTCACGCATTCATGTTATCTACTGAATCTAAAGCACATTACGATGCATTACGAATCATCTGGTGATTGGCTGTTTTCACAAGCTTCTGAAACCTTCGGGTGTTTGTTGGTACTTGGGTTTTCACCCTCTGGTTATCAGTTCGTGCTCCTTTTGTGCATTTCCTGTCGTGTGCATTTCCTGTTCGTGTTTGACCATTAGCTAATTGTCTTGTGACTTCTGTTGACGTTTAGGTACGTTTTCACTGAGGTGACTTGAGGTTAGTGTCCTTGAATAGCAGTTTTTAGTCAAGTCAGCTGACTAATAATTAATTTTGATTGGTTACAGCCATTAATCGTTGTTCTAGCTTTCTCAGATTTGAGGATCTTTCAGCAAGATTATTTTTGTACGAAGATGATATGTTTCAGGCAAAACGTGTTGCCTGTAACACTATATTTGTGATCAATAAACCACTCCATCCGAAATTAGCTCACGCTTTCGGTTACAGGCTGAGTCTAAGTGCAAGCGTGCATTATCAAACCTGAGCGGCGATAGCCACTGCAACGAATCGGACATTATTAAGCAGCTGTTTACCCGTGCCAAAAGTACAGCTGACGAAAATTCCAATCATAATCATTTCATTATAGAGGACTGTTTTACTGTGCAGCTAACCTTTAGTGATGGAAACTGCAGTTCATTAATTCATCTCCTAGCATTTCACCTCTTTTTTGTTTCCAAAACGCTAAGTTTTTGTTTACAAATTGCATGCATGCATGTTTGTTCACCATACTGTTTTTTATGACATTTGGTCACTCAAAGTTAGTAAGACAACAGAAATGTAATTGTCAACTGGGTCTCCTATCGCCCCTCAATCGCCCATTTTTGCTTCACCGCCCCCCAATCGCCTATTTCTGCTTCAACGCCCCCCTAGAGTTTCTCACCGCCCCTAGGGGGGCTGTACCGCCCACTTTGGGAACCACTGGTGTAAGGTAACGAGACAACGTAAAACTGGCTATGTAAACGTAGTACATGAGCATGGCGGACTGTGATGTCGATGCTTCTCGGAGTAACATAATAATGGGATGGCGGTCCGGATTGAAAAATAGGGACATCTCTGTTGATCACAGGTAAGAGCATACTTTTTGATCATGTTCTGTGCAAAGATATGATCAGTTTGAAAACAACATCTGATGAACAAGTGACACTCAGACATCCCCACAAAATGTTAGCATCAGGTTGTGCTGAAGTGGTTGCACGAAATTGGCAATGAATGATTTATTAAACACTGAACTGTCGTATTTCACAAGACTACGATCTTATTGGGTGCTACTCCACGTCATAGACGCCATATTTGTAAAGATTAGAGATGCCAATTTTTCACAGAAAATATCATTAACAATAACACACCATAAAATGCGATCAATAAGACTGCGGGGTATCAATTCCTGAGATGAAAATACCAGACTTTGAGATGTCGTCTTCATGCGAGAACTATAAGTTATGAGATAAAATGTATGTTTGTAGAATTATGTGACCCTCATTGAAACGAGATCTCAATGAAAATAGCTTCTTATTCAGAAGTGTCAAAGCTACAATTTTGCAATTTAATATGTAGGAGATTGATCTTTGCCATGCCACATGTTGTTCTGTCGCTGCCCTCACTTGCGAACCACATCTTTGTTAATGTGCTTATAAATAAGCGATGCCCAGTTTTGCATTAAACCCAGTTTTGTTTCCAGAAGCAACTGTTACTCATGTGAGACATCTCCGCAAAATATGCAGAGAGGGCTGCTATTGCGAAACAAACAAGAACACGTTGGTTTTGTCGCTGAAAGTAAGTAAAAATGGCGTATGATTTGTTGTGTAACAGCATTTAGCAATGTACCGTGCTTTGTTTGTGACTTGTTTCAATCAATTACAACGTAGACGAATGCCAAAGAACCTGTGACAAGGATTTGTCATTCTGCTTTTGGTTGGTATTTGAGTTGTGGTTAAGTAACGAAATAGTGTAGCTCACTAGTATTTACTGAAACTGTTCACGTATTTTTGGGAGAGGCACTGAAACATTTTTTATTTTTATGGGGAAGTACTTCTTGTGAAGGATCTTTGGAATGACAAATCGTTATATTTTAGATTTGTAGTAACATATTTTTGCATTTAGTAACTGTTTGGGACAAAGATGAGGGATAAGACAAAAAACACCCAAGTACCGTCGGTTCTAATCTGACAAGAAAAGTGTGCAACATGCAGGCTTTTCCTAGCAGGTGTAGCGATTTCCTGTGGCAGACACATTGCCCTCTCCTACACCAGTGTTCATGAAGCAACGCTAATCCAGTATCCAGGGTGCTTCCTGTTAGCGCAGTAATTCTGTGATGTAGGGCAAACGGTTGTCCAACTTTATGATCTGGGTTAGGATTTTTAATTTCCCGCTTTTTATGAAAAAGGAAAACCGGAAAAAATCTAAACTCAAGTCCTGGGATCCCGGGAAAACAACTATAAAATTAACATAATGTGCAAGTGACAATACAAGCGAAATTAAGCAGGCAAAAATGCATGCAAGTTTTTTATTCAATTTTTTCTAATAGCTTCGCAGGAAACTGAGGACATTGACTGATTGGTCACTCAGTCGCGAACGAATTTTAGTGGCATGACAAGCTCGCAGCGGAAAGCTTGTTCCGCCTCAACCGAGGTTGTTGGAATGGTCAGTAAAGCAGTGTACAGTTGCTCAAATTTGCTCGGTCTTTTTCCAGTAGCTTCCAGCAAGCTCATCTTCTGCTTGATGAATGCCCGACGCCGGTTTTGCGCTGTCGCATGATGATATTTCGAATTTGTTTTGTGTATAATGATCAATATGAACCTGCAGGCTTTCCAAAAGGCTATCGCTTTTTTGACTGCTGTCCGGCAATTGCATTGTCTCCGCTTCATCGTGACTTTCTGCTGCAGAACTGTCATTGTCCGTAAACAAGCGGCTGATCAAAGCCGAAGCTGTCTTCAGAAAATCTTGTTTTGCATTATTGCTCAGCTGGGCGACATCAGTATCATCATGTTCTACCAACACCTTAGGATTGTGAAGATATCGCAGCAGGTTGACCACATCGTGTTGCCGTCGTTGTTGCATGCGATTTTTGATGGCGCAAAACACGCAGATGCAGACCATGTGTGTGACAGAGCTGATGGTCAAGTTGGGAATTTTTTCCCAACATTTTCATCACTGATGCGCCATCAGACACAATACTGTCGATATACGTCTGCATATTTGTGATCCCAAATTCAGCAAGGTTCTTCTCCAGCAATTCAATTCTAAAATTCTCAGCATCACATGATCCGAGCATTCTCATTAGACCCAGATTAATATGGTCGTTGCGATAATGGATGTTTACGTTCATGTATCGTAGACATCGCACCGAGGTGTATACTCGTTCAGAGTGACACTGACACGAGTACTGCATTTAGGTTCAGGTTCGATCTTGCTTTTCATTTCCTTCTGAATGCTCTTGCGTGGAGTATGAACTAATTACATAATACTTCGTTCTGCAAGAGGAAGTTGAAAACCTTTGGCACCAAGCGACTCACGGGTGAAGTCACTCTTGCATATAGCATCGATAGAATATCCGTCGTCCACAGCTTCAAGTTCAGAAACAATGCTCTGCAAACTGTCCTTTTTGACGGTTACAAACGACATCATAAGATTTCTGCTGCACTTTTGCTTTCTTGGATCAAGGTTGTTCCTCACTCCCAAGGCTAAGGCTGCTTTGCTGACTCTTCAGTTGTCGCGAAAAAACACCAGTTGATCCTCCTTTGCAGCTTATCTTTTTGGAACAAGGACGAAAGGTAGCTTTATGACTGTCTAAACCAGTTTAAATTAGTTGTTCACCATGGAGTATATGGACGGACAAGTTTGAGAGAAATATGATATGCTGTCACAACAGGGCCCAACACAACAGTCTGGGCCAGCGGTCGGGAACCTATAGCCCAGCGGTCGGGAACCTGTGGCTCGCGAGCCAGATGTGGCTCTTTTGATGATGGCATCTGACTTGCTTGATATTTTCTTAACACGATTATTGCGAATAAAACTTTCTGTTATTTTCCATCTACCAGACTAAAAAGTCATTAGCAACACAAGTCGCATTAACAGCAAGAAGCATGTTATTAGAGAAAATTCAGACATTTACCATAGTTTAAAATTGCTGGTTTTGGTTAAAAATACACGTAAGTTAGTTGCATTAAGCGTTGAAAAATTTTATATGGCTCTCACGGAAAGAAAATCAAAAATATGTAGGTTTCATGGCTCCCTTAGCCAAAAAGGTTACCGACCCTTGGTCTGGGCTGTCTCTACCACTGCATCACTCGATTCGCTGCGGAGCAACTACGAATTTCAACGCTAAGTGTTTGGTCTACACCAGTGGTTCTCAACCGCCGGTCCGTGTATATTTTTTTGGCGGTTCACAAAACAACCTAGTTTTTTTCTGACTTACCTTTTTATGTTGAATTCGGTAAAATCCTGCACAACGACATGTTTGTAGTTGAATAGAAGGGATATTCCCACGTGGAACAATACTCTTGTGCAGTGTCACAACTGTTTTGTAGGCTACTTGAGAAAGTACCAATGGCAGTTGTTGGTGGTAAGTGTTTTTTAGGATTACCGTTGCTGACCGCTAGATTTTCAGAGATGATTATCTGAAATGTTTACCTTAAACGTTATGGCACGCCACGTGCAACAGCAGTGTGTTATATATATTGCGGAACATTGAAATAGCAGCGAACAAAGCAACAGGGAACTTTGCAGTTTTTTGACAAGGACAGATGTCAGTTTAACTCTTTCAGTGGACATGAAGCAAGTGCCAGTACTTGAAAGTCACAACAAACGGTTTGTGCAGTTATACTGACAGAAGCAGAAGAAAGTGAAAAGGAAAATTTGTCAGTCAATATGATAAAAACACTTGCAGCTTGCTTTTGCTGTAGCTCCATGTAGTAAAAAGATGCCGCGACCCTTGTGATTAGTATGATCCCAAATTTAACAAACAACGTAATGGACCCTTCCTAACATGCTCTCAGTCACCTTTATTTGAAGCACAGCAATCTTCCAAGGCAAGCCACTGGCTTATTTTCAAAGACTATTCAGCGCGATAATTAGCCAAAAAAAGCAAATAAAACCGGTGAAAACTACTGAAAAATCTCTTCTTTAAATGCACCGCATCTATGTTCTATTGAAATATCTAAAACAAAATCATTAACCCATGGAGGAATGTTAGTAAAACTGTGCATCCTATTTGTACCTAAATCTTTGATTCCTCAAGCGGCTCAAAAACTTGGCGTATACCACTTTCTAACGACACAGTTCAGCGAAGTATTCAAGATATGGCAGTGGATGTTAAGGAGAAGGTTTAAGAGTGAAAGAAGTCGAGGTCTTTTGTAATTCAACTTGACGAGTCAACTGGCGTGAGTATTGTGTCATTTTTCTTTGTTTCGGCCGTTGTATGGGAAAAGAAAATTTCCAGGAAGACTCCTCTGTTGCATTAACTTACGAGGACGTGCCATGTGGTCAGATATCTTTAGGTTTCTTCACGAATACTTTAATGCCAAAGGTAGACTGGGGAAACTGGGTCAGAGTGTGCATAGATGGAGCTGCAAGCATGACTGGCCATCCTTGGTGTAGTTCCAAAAATTAAAAAGTAGCGCCTATAGAAAAATGTTGTTTACTCTTTGCATAATCCATCCGGAGCATTTAGCTGCAAATTATCCATCCGGAGCATTTAGCACCTGTTGATTTTAAAAGCGTACTAGATAAGGTAGTGAAAGAAGTCAAGTCTATAAGTACAGATTATTTAAAACACTGTGTGAAAATATATGGTCTCGCAGTTTGAACATTTCTCCATACGGAGGTAAGATGACTGACAAGAGGACGAGCTCTTTCGCGTCTTGTTGAAGTAAAGTGAACAAATGAAACAGTTAAGGAAAAGGAACCCTCCGTTAAAGGAATTTATTTTGAATGAAATGTGGATAAGTAAGCTTGCGTTGAAGGAAATATATTGCCATTTGAAGAAGCTTAGATCTCTTGCAGGGGTTTTGCACAATTATCTTTAGATTGAGAAACGACAGACGTATTCAACAAGAAACTGGCACTTTCAGATAACTTTGCACAGATGGGGGATACAGAGATGTTTCCGTCTTTAAATAAATTGCTGATGTTAATGCTAAAGAGTTAGACATCTCAAGTCAGCGTTTGAAGGAGTTAGCTGAAAATTTTGACTATTTTTTCCTGGACGTGAGGATCCTCGAAATGGAAACCTTTGAATGAACAATCCTTTCAATGAAAAAATACATGAGAACTTAATCTCGTGAAAAATAAAGTCTGCTCGAAATGTGCTGTGATACTACTTTGCTGCTCAGAGACAAAAATGAATGACTGTCCCAAAGTTGGATATCTCTTGAAATTGGAAACGAATGTGATTCAGTGACAATGCAATCAAAATGTTGTGATATTTTCAAGAACTTACGCGAGAAAGCTCTTTCAGCATTAGCTCAAAACCACACGGAGAAATCGTTTGGATGCTAACGCGGGACTTCGTGTTTCTGAAACTTCATTACGGCCATATTTATCTCGCACACTATCGATGAAACAGCAGAACATTTTACACAAAATTTGATAAATTGATTTTTGCATGTTTACAAAGTAGCCTAATCCCCTGCGTTAAGCATACAATAGCTTTGTTTAACAAAATGATTGCGATGATCTGCTGCACTCATTGCGGTTGTATGCTACCGGTCCGTAAAAAAATTGTGCTATTTACCGGTCCGCTGGTTTCAAAAGGTTGAGGACCACTGGTCTACACTGTAGGCAGCCTACACGAATTTGTTCGCGAAGTACAAAATGAAATATTTCCTACAATATTTTCAAATTGATGAAATAATGATACCATCCGGGTATTCCTGGTAATTTCGTGCGGAAAACCGGGAAACACGAAATGAAAAAAGCCACAAATTCCCGGGAATTCGACACCGGGATCCCGGTTTCTAAACCATCTGGGCAGCTGCAATGAAATGTTATAGAACGATCAGTACCATCGGTCATTGCGTGCGCGCGCAAAGAGGAACTGTGCTTGTGCGTTTCAGGCACACTGGCCTATTAAGAAAAACATTGACATATCCTCCCTCTCAAGCCTTGGAGCCAATGCACTGTTTCTACCTGGTTTGTTGGGGATATGAGAATGTGGACAGCAAAAACCAGCGACGCGGAGAGGAGGATTAAAGAATCAAGGGCAATGGCAACTTATAAAAAACAAAATAAATCCGTTACCATATATACTTGTTTCAAGTCGATCTTGATAAACCACAAAATTACCCATGATACTGTTATGAAAAAGCACCTCCGCCCCCGTTGCATCCCTTTTCAAAGGGAAGGTGGGACACTGACCTTATCATGCCCTCGCTCTCCGGTGTTCCTGGCAAAAACCGCTCCTACTTAGAGACTATAAAGCATCGTAAAATATGCAGTCTTGTCCTAAGCTAGCGAACAGAAACGAGAAGCCCGATTCACTTGCAGCGAAAGAGCAGGAACTGCATGAAACGATCGAGTGTGTGGTAGTGGTTGAAGGTTTCTTGGGTGAGGCACGAATGCTTGCTAGAACAGCGGACACGTAACTCTCCGTAACGTCACCAAACTTAGTCCAACCGACACGGGCCTTTTTGTTCTCTGACGCAGGTTTTTGCAAATGAACACAGAATACATCGCTTCACACTGTTGTCACGTCTGAACCATCAAGCCTCACTTCCATCACGTTCTCACACGAAATGCATAGGTCAGACACCAACCGTCTCGATCGCCTGATAACACTAGCTGTTATGTTTTGGCTGAGTTCTTTGCGCGGTCGAATAATTGCCTTTTAGATGGCGCGTCGCGACACAGCGCGAGTTGCGTTCGAGAAAGTGATCAGCGCAGCCATGCTGCGGGCCGCGACAAGGTCCGCTACAAGTGGATATTGTTTTTTTTGCTTGACACTGTATCCATCCCGCTAAATCGTTAATTGAGGATTGCTGGGAGGAGCGTTTTCCGGAATCGCCTAGTTTCTGCTCCTAAAATATTTTTACAAAGGTTGCGGTTGATCACTCCCTTTTCGCCCCCGCTCCCTTGCGCACCCCGAATATTCCTCCTTGGTCGCTAAAGAAACCCCTTGTCGACTTCGCTCTCTTACAGTTCGTCCATCAAACGACATCTGCGTTCGTTGCACCTCTTTTTTGGTCGCATTTACACAATACATATGACCAGTGTGTTAAAATGTATGCAGATGGATCAAAAACCTCTACTCGAGCCGGCTGCGGCACATTAATAGCGAAAACGTACCTAAAATATTCGATTGCAATAAACAAGTTTTCCTCCTCCACCACCTCCGAACTCTTCGCCATTCTCCACCCCACGTACTGTACCTTGTTTACTCATTTTAAATTGTCAAGGTCGTTATTGTCACAGGCAGCCTCAGCTCATTACAATCAATCACAAACTGGAACTGGAAAAAACAGTTTCTCAAACAAAATCACACTCCTCTGTTCGACACTTGCAGCCTCGGGCTACGAGATCCGTTTCCTTTGGGTTCCTGGCCACCAAAATATCCCAGGAAACGAAATGGCTGATAAACTGCCGAAACTTCACTCTCCCCACCGCAAGGTGTTCGCTACAAACATGTAACTACTCGACTAAACTTTTCTGATATGTTCTCTGCCCTATACCAACGCTGTTTCCAAGAGTGGGACATTAAATACCGGACCGACACACGAGGTAATGCTTGCAAAGCTATCTTTCCTGCCCTGGTACGGTCTTCCCTACCGATCCGTTCCTTTCTCCTATTATTTTCCGTTTGTGCACTGGTCACTGCAAATTGAACCATCATCTGTCACGCATTGGCCTTCACCGTGACGGGCTCTGTGGCCAGTGTGAAATACCTGAAACGGTGGAACACATGATCGAAGTCTGTCCCAAATACTTGACGGCGAGAAAGCGTCTGAAAACTTGCACTCAATCAATTTGGTATTTCTTTTCATACCCCAGAAATCCTCCACAGCACAGCTGCTGCAAAGCTTGTAGAAACGTTTGTGCGAGAGTTGGGCGTACGTCTACAAATTCTTTTTACACGGTCCTGGCACTACAAGACCTCGTAGTCAGAAAGTGCCATCAACCCCCCTCATAATAATAACTAATTGCTTGACACTGTAAAAGGGTTGGTGGGTGGAATGTTGTCTACTTGGGCGTTGAGCCAGCTGTACCTACCAAGAGGGGCCATAAGTGTAGGAGCAGGCAATTTTTGGGTGGTGCAATGCAAAGGATATTTTGCCCAAATTTTCTCAAAATTGCCAAAAAAACTTTTATGTGACAAACCTTCTCCCTGCATATTCTGTAGCTCCTGGTACGTATTTTCCTCTATCATGTTGCCATAGACTTGAAAAGAGAAAATTTGGTACTTAAAAATAGGCTCTTGACAACCCAACTGAAAAAGTGCACTATGCTGTGCAAAAAACATTGTCGGAATAAGCCGACTCGCTCAGTGCTCTTAAATTCTGCCTCACAATTCTGAGGTTTGACGTTCCATTCACATTGCAGCTGTTGCTGTCAGCAAGGAACCTCACACCTAGCCATAGGCGTACAGGAAGGCATTTTACTGGTGGGGCGGAAAAAGTTTGCCCTGAAAATAACAAATTGCCCTAAAAATAGACAACTCGCCCTGAAACTAACTTTTTAGTTTAATCCGAATGAAGCCTGAAACCTTATGTAAATCTGTTCTATAAAGTTGAATTCCTTTATAATGAATTCCTCTGTAACGTCAATTCGCCCATAACGTTTAGTTTGGTCGCGATGGCATATTTCATATGCATTTCATTTCACTTATAATGTCAATTCGGCAATAACGTTCTTTATGCAATCCCCTAGAGTTGCCGTTATAGGCAAATTCGGTAGTTACCTTGCTTGGTAACTCAAGGGGTTGAAGTTCGTTGCGTGTTGTGTTCTCCCAGACAAAAAAAAATTACGGTAATTGCTTTTACTGATGCAAATATGTACGCGACTTCGATGACGCAACGCGATGTTTTAAAAGCGACGGTTCCGGCTCGTATGGTCTGACTCCCTACACCTGCCTGTGTTATCGCTGCTGTGCGCTTGAGCAAGGCGCTTAAAGACGAGCACTTAATGGAGCCAAGCAATCTGCATGTTCGTGCTGCCCGCTTCAAAAACTCCTGTTAATCAATAAAGTCTATCATCTTAACACCCTGCACCTCTACCCAGCGCAAACTCGAAAACGAACAAAGAAAAAATTACCGAATTCTTATATCAAGCTGTTGAAATACCGACATCCGATTGTTCGATTTTTACAGTAAACGAAGGCTTGGTCCAGATCAAAGTCACTATAAACAATCATGGGCGCAATTTTGTTGCAAAATGTGGGGGGACAGCTGAGTGTGAAACCGCAGAAGTGACGTTTTATGTATACAGATTCCCGATCTTATTTGTAGAGGTGTTTTGAGAGCAACACAAATCACGCTTTGTCCTTGCAGGTGATGTACATATTGATATACTTAAATTTTTTGCTGGAAATGGTGCTATAGTTCAGCCTGCTTCCATTAATATCGTATTTGGCACAAAGAAGCACAGCAATATAGTAGAATACATCAACTGGTTTTATCAGAGCTGTCAGCTGGAGTGCACAAAATGCTGAATCGCATTGTTCGCACATGCAGATCATTCGTACAGTGGAACACTTCAACTTTCATGTATTTTAAAAGAAGTGTGGGTTAAAGCGCGATTTGATGTTTTGTTCAAGTCGCCTAATGTTACAAAGACGATAAATATTTTCTTGCACATTTCCGTTTTTTTTTAAAAAGTTCTAAATCTTTTTAATGCTACTGAGCATCATGCATCCACCCCCATACCTACCGAAATCTCCATTGATATCCTCTTACCAGCAGCAAAAACATTTGGCCTAAAATTGGCGCAACCTACTTCACAAAACGGTTTCAACTTATTTGTGCTGTTTGCCGGTGGAAGATGTACCGTCCTTTCAATTTCCGCTTGTTGGCCCCTGCCTACAAAACCACACAAAGTTGTAAAAGCAGGGCCGGATTAAGGGGGGGGGCAACAGGGGCAATTGCCCCGGGCCCCCCGCTGAAAGGGGGCCCCCCGTGATGAAATTTATTTGTTTCAAATAAACTACTCGTTTGAAAAATTTTCATGATTCAGAAGCGATACAAGAACACAACTCTATTATTTTCTTTTGTTTTATGAAGTATGAAGGGCACACAACAACTGATTTTTCTACATTAGGGGTGGGGAACCTAATTCCTATCCCGGGCCGCATGAATTGCGCATTATCGCTGGCGGGCCGCAAAATCAATAGAT
>Ga0210059_1004789_pt1 | contig 21800 bp, 13 predicted proteins | sample Ectturendosymbi2_FD_188042 | JGI IMG/M metagenome (GOLD analysis project Ga0210059, IMG submission 188042) | Ecteinascidia turbinata endosymbiont from Florida, USA - Sample 2 (SPAdes) (version 2) | ecosystem: Host-associated > Tunicates > Ascidians > Unclassified | place: Key West, Florida...
TTAACAATTGTGAAAGTTACAAACTCTCTCGTCTGTCTAAAGTGCCTTAGGGACAACAAAGTAAGTTCATTAAATGCTTGCTACATGCTTATTACTCCGCCACTTAATAAAAAAAGTATATGATGGAGAAATCATCAACCAAACCGACTTCGTGGAATTACAGTTGCAGTTTTAACGTGTTCAGTTAAAGTTTTAAATTGGCCATACATACCGTGTTTTAGCAAACAAAGTTTAAACCAAACCATGCCAACCACTAAGCTTTTTGAAACATCATAAACATCTATAGAAACCTCAAACTAAATTACTGCTTTTTTTTCTACAATCGCCTTTTTCAGCAGTTGAAGAACAGAAAAACTGAACCTACCTACTGGCATTCCATTTGCTAATGAACAATGAATAATGTTACAACAACGTTTGCACACCTTCAAACATGATGGATTGACACACCTACGCTATGTATTTATCAAATAATTTACATATTTTTCGAAATAGTTTTTCTTTTTCATGCAATATTTTGTTTTACGAAAAATTTTAGGTCACGCCAGCTAGCATGAAACTATAGCTTTACACTGCTCGACGCAGTCCAGAAAATGCAAGGATCCCAGCAGCTCAAGCTCTCTAAGAATCAACATGAACTACAAGGGGTTGAATGGCTCCAAACCAACCGTAGATGACATGGGAAGCGAACGACAACTGTTGTTGAAACCTGTGTGCTCTCACATAACACTAGTTCAAAATGGAAACCGCAAGAAGAATTATGGCTGTGCTTCACAGCGGAAAGTTGAACAAAGTCTAAGGCTTTATGCTGTGATAATTCATTGTAAAGTGTCAGTGCCAAGCACAAAGCATAATATTGCAAGCCAGGTTGAAGCATAAATAGATTTTAATAAATTGAACACGGTTTACAGTTTCTTAGAGCAACTTGAGCTCTTCAAATCGTACTCGTCAGTGCAACTTACTAGCATTGTTATCCTACAGTGCAATAATTTGGACTAACGCATAAAAGTACGTCTTTCAAATAGATATTGCTTTTTTCAGTAGTATGATTATACTGGTAGATAAGCAATGTCAAATGTGTCAACTACAGTATCTCACACACAGTAGATACTAGATTTGCAAACAAGCATGATGGAAATAAGACATATTTAAAATATGTTAGTTGAATTTCATACCAGGAAAGTGAGACATGTGCTAATAGAAGGTGTTACACGGAACGCAAAATAAAGAGAGGGCCTTATTCGAGTCATTTCCTGAAATACACTCCTAAGGTAAATTTCAAGAGCAGCTAAGGGCTGATTTTATAATATTGTAATATGTTGTATGACTGGTTTTTGGAGATGAGTTTGCCTAACTTGTTGGTGGGGATCTGTAAATGCAGTGGTAATTAGTAAACGCATTGTCGGTAATCACATCAATAACTGTGGAAGTTACAAACTCTTCTACCTTTAAGCTTTATAGACAACGAAGTACGCTCGTTCAAAGCCTGTTACATATTTCGTACAGCGCAACTTAATAGCAAAGTGTGATTACAACTACATCAGCCAAATGGACTTCATGGAACTTGCAGTAGCATTTTCAACGAGTTCATTACAAGTTGTAAGTTTGCCAACGAAGCTATGTTGTAGCGGACAAAGTTTAAACCAAACCATGCCATCCACCAAGCTTTTTGAAATGTCATAAAAATCTGGAGTAGAGAATCCGCAAACAAATTGCTGTTTGTTTTTCTCCAATCGCCTTTTTTTCAGCAGCTGAAGAACAGTGGAAAAACTGAATACTAGCATTCCGTTTGCTAATGAACAATAAAGAATGTTACAACAACGTTCGCACACCTTCAAATCTGACTTACTGTCATACATGCACTTTGACTTTGTCAAATGATTTCCAAATTTTTTGAAACAGTTTTTCTTTTGCAAGCAATATTTTGCTTTACGAAAAGTTTCAGACAACGTTAATTAAAACGAAACTACAGCGCTACAGTGCTCGGCGCTTTTCAGATAACGCAAAGATTCTCACAGCAAAAGCTCTCCAAGAGTCAACATGAACTACAAGGGGTGAAATGGCTCCAAACAAACAGTAGATGACATCGGAAACGAACGCCCACTGGAGTTGAAACCTGTGTGCTCTCACATAACACTTGCTGAGACCAGCAACCGCAAACGAAGATGAATAAACAGGCTGCTTCACAGCGGAAAGTTGAGCATAAGTTTGCAAAGTCGAATGTCTTGCGCCGTGATAATTCACTGTCAATGCCAAGTACGAAGAATGATTTGCAAGCCAGCTTAAAGCATAAATAGATTTTGATAAATTGAACACGGTTTGGAATTTTTTCGAGCAACTTTTGTTAATGAAACAGCGTAAACTTAACCCATAAGTCACACAGACACACAAATGTATTATTTTTGTGTAGCCTACTGTTATTGTTCTTGCACTAATTCGATAAACCGAAGGTTTGCAAAAACAGAAAGGAACATCTTTTGCGAGTTAATGAAAAACCGTAACTCTGCAGGCAGCACTTCATGATGTTATGTTTACAATTTTAGATGCAAATGGAGCAATTCATGTTAAGATTTTTTTTTAATTTACAGAAAAAGAATGCATTGTGTTCAACAATCAGTTCGCATATTGCACGCAGTGGCGTAGCAAGACCTAGTGCCGCCAGGGGCCGACCATAAAAGTGCCGCCCTTTCCACCCTCAAATTTGCTTACAAAAATGTAAGATGAAAGAAGATAATGTTTCGTGATCATTTAAAGATATAAGGATTAATGAAGCATCTTCAACATCACAATGAAACACTCACAAACTGAAATGGGTCTTGTTTTAAATTGTCGATTGTGAGTTTTGCCTTTTCTGCTTGTCGCCACCTTTCCCTTCATTAATTTTTCAATTTTTTGCATTCTTTTCACGTGCATATACGAAACCGACATGATTCGTCAAATATTCTTCCCTGTTGGTTTTTAATCTCCGGTAAGCCCACCGCATGGCTTTTTAATAGTTTACTCATTCCGGGGGATCAAACGAAACAATTAAGGGATGTGGTGGTGACATACCTTCTTTACAGATATAAGCATTTGTGTATGTTAAAATTTCGTGTAGTATCCCCGTCTTTAACTAAAAAAGTACATATACTGCATATAACAGGCTATAACAGTGCTTGTCAACCGGGTGTATCGTACCCCAGGATGTACCAGAATTTTCCAAAGGTGGACCTACTTGATGGGGTGTACAGGGGTGTACCATGCGTGTGCTCTTCAAGAACAGTCAAAATTGTCCTACATATGTCCTTTGCTCTAGCGCAGTGTGTTAACTTTTCATTGTCCTCAGGCCGCATGCGGCCGGCTGGCCAGTGTTTGGACCACGATGAACTAGGCGATAATCCGCACCTTTAGAGTCCGTAATTGCCCATCTGTGTTAGCGGTTGTCAAGTTATGGCCAAAATATGGGATATTATTTCTTCATTCTAATAAGGCACTTCAAATGAAAAGAAACAAAAAGTATCAATTTTTGGCCATGACTTGCCACCCTCTAACGCTAACTAGCTAATCAAAGGCTTTGTATACACAGATGTAAGTTTTCACCTGTTTTTTTCAAAAAAAACGGGAAAATTGCTACTTGAATTTTTACTCAAAGCATGATGACGTTATGTGGACCACTCCGCCCCGTGACAAGAGTCTGCCCCTCAAAAAGTGAAACCGTAAAGTGCCGGATTTTTTAAAATCGACACGAGAAAACTTTCTGCATATTTATAGGTTCGATTAGGTTTCTAGCTATGCAGGTCGACAAGTTAGGCCTGTAAATGTCCGAACAAGTGCAGTTACTAAAGAGTTTTACTTATTCTTATGAGTTACGGCCGCCAGTGAGGTGAAGTTCATATTTTTTTGCGTTGCGTCTGTTCTGCTTCCACACATTTACCCTATAGCCTCCTTCCTCACGTCTGTTTGGTCGTCTTTCTACCTAGTATCTGCATTCAACCGACAAGGATTTTTATCATTGCACAGCGGTGATAACTTATATTTCAAATCACACATGCACAGCCTCATAAGTTTTTATTGACCGCCGCAGGTATTGCACCCTTGCCCCTTTGTTGTAAAACGTCAAAAAAGTTTAAACCCTCTCCTTCATAAAATGTTGGATATTTTCAAAGAATTTGCTCCTATTAAAAAAATTGCATGCTTTTCACACGTGAAGGTTAAAATTTATTCTTCCTCAGGTTGCCACTAGTTGAAAGCTTTGCGACTCTCGGCGGATAATGCAATAAAAGAGTAATTGTCTCTTGGAGGTATAACAACTCTCTTTTGCGCAAGAAGTCACAATTGCTTTTTATTCTAACATCAAGCATGAGGTATTAGCAACCATGCTGCAGTATTTCTTAGCCTGATTAACCACAGTGTTTATAAATCTATTTCTCTTTTATCATACTATTGAATAAAGTATAACCAACAAAACATGTGGTGATGTTTGGGGCCCTGTTGTTTCAGCCATCCAGCTCCAAAAACACTCGTGGTATATCTTAACAGCATACCTCTTTAATAAATAGCACGTGTTCACCATCATGGCAAAGGTTGACAATCTCATTTTGGCTTCCAATGAATTTTTTACCTTTGCAAACCAAATTTTGTTCCGGCATACTCAACAGAAGCGTTAATAATGCAATAGCATAGAATCCTGGCATTCCTTCTGACGTGAATTTTCTTCGAGAAAAACAAAAACGTATTGAAAATAAAGAACAATTGATGTGTCTTTTCCTGGGAAAAGCACAGATGACTCGTGTCTTGCTGCGGACACAATGTCCTCTTTGTTGTGCTTGTCGAGCCTCCGACTTTTTCAAGTGTCGGTATTCAAGCGCATGTGGATCAGTTCATATATCCAACGTGCCACGTGCTTTTCTCTATTTCTTGTTTCGTTAATAATGGGGTTATCGCGCGGATAGTGCCGTTGATTTTCTTCCAATGCAGTTGCGAAAATAGCTGCATAGCGTCGAGGGCAAGCGAGAGGAGATGGGCGCCTTAGATAAGTCGTGAAACTCCAAAAGGAGTAACAAAGCGAGTATAATGACAAAGATCTAATCAGTATTTTTATAACAGTACATGTTCTGCTTTTTGGTAGCAGATAAAAATTACACATTGTAGTAGACAACTATTGTCCTGCGTGCTAAAGCGTTGCAAACTATTTTCAACAAGCACTATTATTAACAAATACTGTAGTTGTCCACTTTCAAGTTTTTTTTCTTCTTCAGATACTGCCTTGCATGTTTCCAGTACCTTTCTGAAGGTCGGTTTGAGTGGTGCTGCAATGGAATTTATAGCCATTTTATAACAGTTATTGCCGCCTGATAAATGCAATTTTTGTTCCATGAGCTAGATTTTAGTCTTGTGCTACAATATCACCTTTTTCAGGGAAGTAGATTTGTGTATTTATTGGTGGACATCATTGTTGCGAAAACAATCGCAAAAACAGATTTCAGCGCGAGCCATCATTGAATTGGTTCTTTTTACTCAGGATTTTTAACTACTTTGCTGCATATGCTACTGGAGGTATAAAACCCAGAAGCAGATTTATACGAATTTTAACAAGGCATCCCACTCATAAACCATTTATTTTATATTGTCACAAAACCAAATGCTTTAGGTCTCGTGGGCCATTTTCACTACATCTTTGCGACCAAAGCCTTTGGCTTCTTGGGCCAAGATTTTTCCACCACGAATCTATTTGATGCACCGGTTTATTTATAACCATACAGAACTGCAACGATACATTTCCGATACAAATCCATCACAGGTATCCAATGAGCCCAGCCGAGCCTATTGAATGCAAACACATCAGATAATGATTTATCAAGCCCATGCACACACATTACCTGATGCCACGACTTCCTACCACCAGGGGCGTAACGATGGGTGGCAAAGGGGGCACAATTCCCCGCGTGCCGAGTCAATATGGGGGCACCATATCACTGCGGGGGATGCTGAATGACTGCGGGGGGCACCGAAAATCCCAACAATGTTACAAATACTTTCTTCAACACATTACATTTGCTTCCAAAAGACCTCATGTTCGAACATGGACCGCCAAACTTCTTGCCCCACGCGCCATCTGACCTCGTTATGCCCCTGGTTACGAACAAAGGGTCACTGTGGTATCTCGTGTTGAGCTTTCATTTAACAAAAGCTTGGAACAGAACAATCCCTGTACATACTTTAATGGTCAGCCATGCAAACTGCGAAGTACTGCATTTAGTTTACTATACTAGGATAGTTAAAAAACAAACATACACGCATAATCATATTCAGGCAGACTATATCATGCTGATTATCTGTAGACAGATTATCAGCGTCTAGACGACCTAGCAATGATGCAATGATACATGCTGATGAAAACTGACAGGCAGTGGAAGGTGCGTTAAACAAAGACATGGCAACCATTGGTGAATACCTCCAGGCCTCGAAAGTTAAAGTGCAGCACTACAAAAAGTGTCGGCTGTCTTCCACCTCAACATCAAGGAAGCTAAACGTGAGATAAAAGTCAACCATAACAACCAAACCCTGCCCTTTTTCTCCGAGCCCATCTACCTCGGAGTAACGATGGATAGGTCGCTCACGAATCGCCGACACCTCGAGTCACTTTGCAAAAAGTTGACATCACGCGTCGTACTGTTGAGGCTGCTTGCTGGTTCTGACTAGGGTGGTGGACAGTTGTGTGTTTAAGGGGAGGCGAGCGAGGCACTTATGTCGGGCCCCCGTTTTTAGGTGTCCCTCTCTCGAGGTGTTTGGCTCAGAAATTTTCATCGTTTTTTGTGAAAAACTCATTATCCACTCATACGGCGAAGCTGATCATAAGTAAGCACTCTGTTTAGAAGGGGACCCAACAGCATCTGCAATGTGTAAATAGGTCTACTATGGTTTCAAAGTATCCACCAACAGCCCTTGTAATGTCTAGGTACTCTGCTTTCATTACGGCACCCAACAGCAACTGCAATGTGAGAGTGCCTTTCTTTCAAAGGGGTCACAACCCCACAGTACTGTATGTTTACTTTGCTTTCAAAGGGCCCTCACCAGCATCTTTAATACAGTAAGGAAAAGCTGCAAACCAACTGCAATACCTTAAAGAAACTGGGTTAAATTTTGTACCAAAAAATTCTGAAAACACATTATTAAACAAGAGCAAACATTTATCCCAATTGATAATTATTTTCACTGTCAGAGAATGAATCTTCTCATAATATCGTGTACCAGTGTTTGCAACAGGGAAATAACAGAATATTTGATGCTTTTCCACAAAAAAAAGATGCAAAGTATTTCGTACAACTACGGTCAATGCAAGATGACAGCAATTTTGACTCATACAGCCTCAAAGCTTTTCAAAACATGTCTCAGGTTGGATTCTTTTGTATGTATGCCATAATCTTTAATGTCGTTTAAAAGGATGAAGCTTCAAACAAATTTAGTGTTTTGAATCTGCTTGGTTGTGCGTATGGTTTTATGGAGTCGCTAAAGACATGGCTGTGAAAAAACTAAGGAAACCAAAACTTTATTATTATTATTATATATTTTCTGCAGACGCATGGTCCATATCACGAGTACGATCGAATAACACAATAGCACAAAAACGGTTAGTCATTGCGCATTACAGAGTAGGTGTTTGTTTGAACATAATAAAGACAGAGCGGAGCAAAACATGTTTAGAGGTAGTGCATTACAAACTTTCTAGCTTATTTATGGTGAATGCAGTGAAATGGGGTGAAAAACTAAATTAGAGCCAACTTGCTATTGCTCAATTTACTATTCAAGGTTCGCCAACCTGTTTTTTCCTACGTCAGCTCGACAGTAAAGGTTGGCAGTCTCAGTCAGGGCGCCCACCAATCTGGTCCTTGGCTTCCGGCCGGCTGAGGCAGATTTCAGTTACTTCTGTGCTGAAATCACTAGGCACACGAATGTGGCACTGCGGGGCAACCTGCTCTCATTCCAGCTGTCATGTTTTGGCATTCTGCTAGATATGTTGCTGGTAAAGCGCGCATTTGAAGATATGTTGCTGTTAAAGCGCGCATTTGAAGCTACTGCACCTTTCAAAATGCATATCTATGCGAGCAAGCGTTCTCCTCAATTATGACCATAAAACGAAACATCGATCTCGATTTATTCGCAAAGATGACATGAGAATATCTCTTTCATCCACTGTTCCCGGATATTAGATATTGTGCAGAGAATCCAAGCACAAAAGTTTCAATGAGTGACTCTTTGGTTGAAATTGTTTGTCAGTTCCCAATAAAAGAAAAATTCAAACATGGCTGTGTATTCCTTCTTCCTAACATTTTTCCCCTTGACTGAGTGATATACCAGTTCGTATGAAACTGTTTTCAGAATTTCAACACCCTCAGCAAACGACTTCTTAAAAGTATTCATGCTTGCTTGTAAGAACATTTTATTAAGGTTTCATCTCGGAGACTAATAACTTTCGTACAACCATTACCCTGAAATATGTTCCAGTAACCACTAAACTTCATATGTCTGAGTGGACATTTACAACGTTTTTTCAGGACCCTTTCCAGAAAACTCATGCCTTGACACACCAAACATTGTTGGAGGTAAAATCAACTTTTTGATTTTTTGAAAAGTAAATGAGACAACCAAGGTTAATAACAACTAAGAACCACTGAACTAGAGCGATGGACATAGATGGACAAAACTCACGTTTTGTAGTCTTCGTCAGATAAACGTTTTACAACAAACAGAAGCTTTTACTATTAGTCCTTACACTGAGCTTGATCATGCACATGCTGTTGAAAACTGCACAACATTTTAAACTGAGTTAATGCATTCTGCTTTCTCGATCAAACTATTTTGCAAGGGCTTTGCTAAACTGTTCTGTAGAAAAGTATTTGCAAATTAAGCTTGGTTTGTCCTGCTTCGAAAAAGAGGAAGAGATTGGAATTGATAAATGCAAAAAATCTAGTGGTTCTACAACCACTAGGCCAGTGTCTCGAAAATAGGGTATGAAGTCGAATCATTTGTATAGTTAAAAAACGCAAGCTCCACATTGATTTCCATACAGTTCGCTTGGCTACATTTCAGATTTAGGAGAGTGCCGCGTAATTAATCGAATTGGAAAGGCGGGGAATAGATGGCCGTTGGGTATGTCATGCGCAGAAGTTAGGCAAAGTTTGCGTGGATACCAAACCGAACTATCTGTACAACGTGAACCCACGCAAAACTGGATTTCATGTCTTAATCTTCACAAGTACTTGCAAAGTGTGAACGCGAAATATATTTTCAGTCAGAAAATGAAAATCAAAACAAGAGTTTGAGTATGTCTAGAAGTACCTGTCTTTGCACACCTCTTACAGGCAATACAACGCAACACTTTATTGCTTTATGAAGTTTGTGTCTTTGCACCACATAAAGACAACTGGAAGCAAATGCGACGATTTCTGTCTTGCTCTGCAAGAAAAAATATGGATTAATCAACCCTACACACTTGCACACACTAACACGGTGGTGGTGTGTTTTACTTACAATAACTTAACTGGCTGGTGTAGAAATAATACACACCTCAGTGATACTACAGCATATCTTCTTCCTTACATCTTGCATTTTAGTGACGAACACACAGCAATGCAAAGTTTTCTTGACCATTCGTATTTTTGAATCATCTATTTTTCATTTCTGAAACGAGGCACATCATTTTTGAAATTCCTTGGAAAATTCCATGTAGTCCAATCATAAGATCCTATCTTTAAGCGAAGACACAAAAATTGAAAAGTTAACTATGAAATGTTGTGTGTCACGGCAATTTACAGTGCACTTAATCTATTGCAAGTTATCTAATTAACCCTAAACAACATAGCCTGCAACTGGTTTCTCTTGTCCATACTAAATGCTGTTTGATTTGAAGTTTTCATTTCAAAAGAAATAATGACAAAGGATTATGTAATATTGATTTTGATAAAAATCATAAATGGTAGCTTTTTGATTTGTCGTTAATGAAGTTTTCCAATAGTGTTTACAATGTATAGCTTTGTCTTGCATTTATCAAGTGGCCTGCATTTTTTTTCTAGGTTGAAATTAAACCAGCAATTCATTTATTGTGACCCATACAAAATAAAAGCCTGCCTTGTTGACCTAAAGTTTGTAAGCCTAACACAGGCTTTGGCTGCAAACGCTGTTTTTCCAACAAACGGTAATGTGATGACTTTTCCTTGATCAAACGTAAGACCGATATCAAAGTGAACGAAGTGTTTTTGTTTGTCTTTCATAAATATTCGAGATAATGATCTTGGGAGGTACGAAATCACATTAAGTACACTCCGAAATCGTGCAACTAAAGACGTTTACCTGAAGCATTCAACTCAGCTTGCTCCAAGGTTTGCTGTAATGAGCAATTGACTTCTAATAGAAATGATGTCACAATCCACATGGAGCGTTAGTTTGAAACCTTGACTTTTGCTTTTTAGCACTTGCCAAACATTTCTATTTTTGCATGGAAGCTATTCCAAAATGCGTGGCAATGCGTTGCAAACAAGATTAACCTGAAAATGTGAAACACTTTTTATTTGTGACGTAAACCGTCATTACATCAAAATAAATGTTAGAGAGATTGCTGTATTTTGATATCAGTCACCAAGGGAACATTTTGTCAAGCACCATATTGTTAGAAACATCACGATAAAATTATATTGGCACCGTTCTCATCTTTCTCTTAAGAAATCATCAACTAACGCAAAAGGTTTTAATCGAACCCCTTTTGGACGGCGAACGTTTTTGCATTCCTTTCACCTAAAACTGTAGTTCAAAGTCAGTGAAACCTTGGTATTGGTACAATGCAATTACGCATTTTTTTCTATAACTCGGTTCAGCAAATACTATTTTCATCAGGGCATTCGCTTTAGATGCCCCGGGAATGTCAGTAGTTTGAAACAAAGCCCACTTGAAACTGTTATAGCCCCATCATTTAAATTATCTTAAGTCCGCAATTTCAGTTGTTTTGTGCGCGCACTTGGTAAAAATGTTAGCATTAAAATAAAGGTTTGCAATATGATCTTTTAGCTAATATTTCCGTCGGTTCTAACTCAAGTCAGTTCCAACTCAACATACCATTTTGGAGATACGTCCACGTAATTCTTGTGAACATTGGTGTTTACATCATGCTGATCTGCAAAGTGTGATTGCATGGTTGAAATTATTCATGTACACTATATTTGTATCATTAATCCTGCTTTCCTAAGGAACACATGTAAAAAATTTTCTACAAACAATATAAGCATTTTCATTACTATGCTTTGGTGTTAAAATCCCTTATGCAAAATTAAAGTGTTCGCAACACCTATGCCAATACGCTTTCTTAAACACAAAGGGCCTCATATGTTTGGGTTGCAGTGTTTGAATGATGCTCGCAAAATTACCATTTACCTATGTCAAAACAATTAATTTTGAAACATGTCTTATGTGCTCATAGTTTCTGTTCTAGCACAAAAGTAAACTCACACAAATAAACTGGCACTGCGATTTTTGGCAACATTTGCCAAATTTGGCAACACCTGGCAACCCTATTTGTAAGTGGTGTCACAAATAATGAACATGTCACAAAGGGGTTTTTCGTCACAAACACAAAATTGTGTGCAGCGTAAGAGCTGTGGCCTCAACAAGGAAACAAGCAATTACAGTGTTGTGTTTCATCAAATTTTCATACCACATTGCGGTTGGCAGACTTGACTGTGATTAACAGTACTTCATACGTATTGACAATCGAAGCAAACCTGCTGGCTGCCATGTACCTATGCAAACCCTTGCAGATTGTTCCTTGTGATTTCGAAATAATAGACTGCATTGGTTGTTGCAATGCTGCAATGCGTTCGCGCCGGTTTAGGTTGCAAGCTCGTTTTCGTTACAAACCCATAGCAACATAAACATCATATCATCAGTGCCGGATTAACAATAGTAGCAAATGTAGCAATTGCTACAGGCCCCGCGCTTTTGGGGGCCTTGCGGTCTTCTGTAATATATCTTATTTGTTACATTACATAAAAGATTTTTTACAGTTTATGAAGTAAGTGTTTTGCTAAATTCTCATAAGTAGTAAGCGAAGGTTTTCAATTAAACGCTGACTGTGTCCGGAAATTCCTATTTGATTCTTCTTGTACAGTTTTGTAACAAAAGACATAAGATTGCGGTCAGCGGTGTTGCCATTTTTGCTGATTTGCTGCTATATCTAGCAGGATCTTCTCACTGTTAGCAGTAAAATGTTCAATCTAGCAGTTAGCTGATTTTCTAGCAGGATTTCACCAACCGTATGGTAGGTTTATCAGGTAACAACTTCCTGAAAAAAACCTGTTTCAACAGTTTTTCAAGATTAAAACTTTTACCCCATCTTCATCGAAAAATGTACTTCTTTCCTTTATGACGTTTTTAATTGGGTAACACCAGGACAAAGCACAATCAGCTGGCCTGCAATTATTGGGAATTTTTGTTATGATGCAAAGAAGCTGCTTCAAGCAGCTAACTGTATCATAATAGCAAGAAATTAGATGGTTTGGTGAAGCCTAAATGATTTTCTTGTGCGCTTAGTGAGCGCGTTAGATTAAAACACAGCATTGGTAGAATATGTTTTTATCTCACAGCCCGATATTTCCAATTGGTTCAGTTACGCTAATAAGTAGTAATGTCTCGAAAAACATCCTGGTCAACCAAAGCTGCCAAAGGTTTTGACATATATGGTTGCAAGATTCAGAACTTAAACATTGGCTCAGTGCCTACTGCCTATCCTGCTCAGAATTGTAAATGGGCCTCATTGTGAAGCCCGAATCCGGCCCGAGCCCGAAATCACACGCCCGAACCTGGCCCGAGCCCGACGTTTATTTTTGAAGCCCGATTTAGGCCCGAAAATCAAACTTACCGAGTGACTCAAAATTGCGCAACTGCGGAGTATAAAAAAACGTAGTGTGCCGGTATAGCTGCAAGCGCACTGTTTTATCACACCTTAACAAAACCAATGGCATAAAACAAGCACAAACTTAGCTTGTTGGTCAACGTTAATGCTGCAGAATGTAATGTTTCTCGATAAAAAATGAAACTATCCACGATGGCGCTATAGGCATAAAAGAAACTACTCAGAATAGCGCAATAGGCATGAAAAGCCTGTTTGTAGGCCATTTTTTCTTGAAATAAGCCAAGAAGTGATTGATCTTTTGGACGCAATACTATCGCGTGCTAATTTCCTCACTGGCGTCTCCTTCTCAAAAGGATTGTGAGTCTAATCCGAGCAGAAAACAAAAGAACGCAGCTGGGTTTGCAAATAGAATTAGCTGAAGAAAAATCACAATCACTTCATTCACAGAAGTCACCGCGGTAATATACGTCACGAAAGAAAAATCTTTACTCTAAATGTAATAAAAAATTTTGTATGCAGGCCCGAAATCGGACCGAAACATTTTGACAAAGTTAAACCCGAACCCAGCCAGAGCCCGGCCCGAAACCCGGCCTGATCCGAAAAGCCCGGGCGCCTTACAACTCTGATCCTGCTGATTCAAGAAAGGCCTTTTGCGAAGTTTGCAATAACGCACTCATAGCGAAATATTGTGAGCTTAAAACGCATAGCTGGTATAGCAACAGCACTCAGATAAGACCAAAGAACGTTTTGCATGCTCCCTGATGTAACACAAAGTTTTAAGTTAAAAACCAGACTTAGAAAATTGTACAGTAGGGTTGAAGCTGTGCTCAGACTGTTTATCGCTGAGCATTGTTCTACTGTATAAAAACATGCAACCATTTGAACGATATCGTCAATAACTGTGTGTCATACATAAAACGAGGTAACCTGCAGTTACGTTGCTCAAAATGTTGACTAAAAGAAAATTGTGGGCCGAAAGTGTGATGGCCAACACCGGCATTATCAGCCCATGCTTACTGAGAGCGAGTGCAAGACGAAAAATTAGTACAGGCTGTTGTATAACTTTATAGGTTTATTTTAATTATTTTAAAAGTAACAGATTTTTTAACAGTATTTCACTGCTTATAGCAGATTTTACCTGAAAATTTGTGACAAGGCTTTTAGCAGAATCTACTAGTTTTGTTGTGACACTATTTCGCAGATTTAGGTCACAACCACCTCGCAACAGTGGAGCAGTGGAGGTCAGCACTGTACACTCAGTCTGTCACGTCGCGATACGAACTGGAGAGAGCATGCAGAGAGTAAAGCTAGAAACACGGATGCCTTGCCCACACACTTGATGATTTAGCAGGTGTTGAGTTTTTTTTTAAACTTTGGGCCCCGCGATCTTGAAATGCTACAGGTCCCGCGCTACGTTAATCCGGCACTGCATATCAGTAGTATTTATTTCAATCTCCTTTTAAAAACCGGAGTTTTTTTCAATATGGGTATCACACGCTATCAGTTAATGCAACAAACAGGTTTGTTACAGGTGAAAGTAGTCTCTTCATAGCTTTTTTATCCACAAACGCCTACCGTTCCTTGCACAAAATACGCCATGTCAAATATGCTTGCTCTTGCAGCGATTGGCTTGAGGAGAATTATTTCAGCAGGGTGCACATCGCTCTGCAGCTGCAGCATTGTTTTCTTGTGTAATGTTATTTATCCAAACTAGACTATACATGTCTAGTCCCAACATTCCATACAATATGTTCGTCTGGTTGTCAGAGACTCGTGAACAGTCGTAAGTCACTTAACATTATCGGGTCAGCTTAAGATGCGGGACCCATTTTGATAAAAGGGGTCATTTAGATAAAAGGTCAAATGAATGGCTTATTAAAAATGGCTTATTAAAATTAAATGCACAAATCAATGCAAGTGTTATTCTGACTCGTGCTCAAAACTTCGTCCACCATGATGCATACAGCGCTGGCCTACCCCTTTGGGATTCCTTGATTTTTTCTGTTCTGTTTTGATCAGTTTTTTGACGTTTTTTAGAATACTTGTACAGTAGGCAGGGCCTACGAGAAGGGGGTGCAAGAGGTACGACGTATACTGGAGCCCGGAAGGATGAAAGCACGCATACGTTATGTTTTCCGTAATCAGGCACAAAATTGATGGTCGCTTTCTGCAACTGCAGCGCGGATAGACATATGTAAAAATATCAGCATGGGAGCTGTTTCATCGATGTTCTGATTACTTTTCAAACAAGCTATACCAGTTTAGACGAGAACCCATAAGCTAGGGGGGTCCGATGTGGGTCTTCGTACTCCTTGTTAAAATTTCTCTCAGAAGCCCTGCTTGTAGGATATTTACCAAATTTAGTGCGTGTCTTCATAACGCTTAGCTTTGAATGTTAAGGGCTTTCGCCAGAAAACGTTTGTCAACTTCAGGATTGCCATTCTGCTTTCACTTTCTATTTAGGCTCTGTGATGAGTTACCGCATCATGATCCTGTCGATGTACTTTTGTTGCTCTTGGACGTCAAATAGTTTTTTAGTTTTGTTTAGAGCAAATATTTCATAACGGCGTATTTCTTCGTTTCTTACTTGTCACGGTACGTTCTGATTTTTCATTTCAGTCTTGAGTTCGCGTGCTTTCTCTGCTCATACTCTAGCCCAGTGATTTATAACTTTTTTCTGCCGCTCCTCCTTTTTCACCACGCAATTTCACTTTGTTTTAAGCCTCCTGACTTCAAGCTGTGAAAACATATACCTTTATTAGTGAATTTGTGATAAAACTTTCTAAGTTGCAGGGCGTGAAAGGGCTCGCGCCCCCCTGGAAGTTTATTGACGCCCCCTTGGGGGGCATCCATCGGTTAAGAACCATTGCTCTAGCCATTCAACGTTTCACCCGTAAGCACTTCTTGCAGTTTTCAGGACTGAGGATACGTGAATTCGATTTCCTCCTAAAAATTTTCTGGTAGATTCGATTGTGCCGCCTTTGTGGAGACTATTTCCTTGAAAACAGGACTGTGCGATATAATGAAATCACATCCCATTCCGCTCAATTATCGAAAGCTTGTAGCACACCTATAAGAGCCTTTAATGGCAATCTGATTGTATTGCGTTTTACAGATTGATGTGGTCTCGTGCGAGCGTTGTTCCGCAATGGCACTTTGAGAAAATGCATTTGAATTTCATTTTCTGTTACGAACGCAGTTGCTTGCGTTTCACTTTTGCGCATCTGGGGAAGGAAAGCTCACTGCACACCAAAGGTGGACACAATGCTACCTACAACACTGCCTAGATGAGGCCATATTTTTCAAGTTTACTTAAAATCAACAGTTAAACTTCCGAAATGTTTGAAAAATTTTTGCTTTTAAATGATATAGAAAAAGAAATCGTCGTTATGTCAGAAATTCAGTGCCTTCCTTGTTCTTCACGTAAAAGTTGTCACACTAAATATCTATTGTTGCAGTCTTGTTTCGAATGCATGCATATAATTTCGGACGGTTTGTAAAATACAGTAAGCTGTTATGATACACGTCAGAGGACAACGTTTATTTACTTTGAGCGATTTATATGCGAGAAACTTTATTTCCTTGGAGTTGTTTATATGCAAGAAACTACAGAAATTAACATGAGCTTCTTGATTCACTGCAGCTGTAAAAGTGGAAGAAGACAGAAACTCCAGCCAATGTGCGGCGTTCGCACTTCAGAAAACTTCAGGCTGAAGTGCAGGAAGCTGAAGCTGAAGTGCAGCTACAGAATATCCCCTATTTTATTTGCAATGGCTGGAATTTGATCCTTCTGTTCTCCCCGTTTGAACTGTCAAACCATAACTTTTGTTGTTCACCAGTCATGTGCTAAACGTTGTGTCAACAGTTTCACGTAATGAGTTGGCTTCGCCGGCTCGCACAATTACATACTGAATTGAATTCTCTGATTTGCAGCAATTCATGTGAGTCTTGCCTGAGTGCCAGTATCTGGGTAATGTATTCAACTACAGCTTTTGTGCAAAAGGCTCACCGGTATTATTATAAACAAGAGGCTGGCCATGTATTATTATATGCAAGCTTATTATTATATTGTTATACACCAGTATTACTATATACAAGCTTTTATACAAGAGGCTAAAGAGTTGCATTTGGATGTGTAACTGCAGTTTTGCTATATTTTTATTTACACACTTTCATTCGCCTGTTTAAAAAATACATTGGAGACGAAAGTTATGTAAAGAAAGTTTGAAAATGGTGCTATTGCTTATACAGAGAGGTGACAAGTGATTGCTTTTCGTGCAGTGGATGCACGGGTACCTTCAGAACTAAGGTTTGATTGATTCGTACGATATCCTCCTCCCACTAGACCGACTTGTTTTTGAAACTAGAAACGTATTTCTGAACAAGGAGTTAAATGTTTTCTCTTTCAATCTCTCATCTTCTCGTTGTTCGAGCTCTTTTCATTTTGTGCTATTTCTATAGCCGGCTCTAGCGTCTGTTTGAACACACTTCCAGCAGGCCGTTCAGGTTACTTAAAAGGTCGTTTCTGGGTACCTTCTCATTCACAAACATGTTCAAAATTAACACAACTTGAGTCATATCCACACCTGTTCATGTGCCTTAGCGAATCACTATTAGAAACTCTCATTAATCTAGCTTAGGTTTGGTAATCCTAGCTTAGGATTTCCATAACAATGTATTAGGAAAATATACTGAAAATGATCGTTTCTTTTTTTTTGAACCTGCAACAACATTCTTGATTTACAATGTTACCTGATACATTCACGCAGCGTAAAAACATCGACAGGAGCAGATCTAGTATTTTGTTTAACTTTATTCGCCTGTATCGTAAGGTATATATTTGCTTTTGCAAACTTAATGAACACGTCAAAAGTTTTGAGTCAGCGTATTCTTATGGTGACGCTTCTTGTGATGCAACAATATATTCGTTTACAAAAAAGTGAGCCGTGGAATGTAGGTATCCTCAAGTTGCCGTTAGCAATGTCACTCCATGCCTATCTGGTCTTCTGCAGTGTGGAAGTATGCGGAAGCAACATCAGCAGTTTTTATATAGAAATACAATTTTCGTTGCAAAAGACTCGTACCAAAGCGCTTGTGTGTCGGATTTTATACATATTAAACAGTTTAAACTTACCTACTTGTAGTTACTGAATTTTAACAGCAGCAAGGTTGTTTTCGTTTTCAATTGAAATACGCGCTTTTGTTACCCTAGGCTCGGGTAAGTTAATCGATGTGACGGTAAGGAAATGGCCAATGCCGCTTTGAATGTAATTGCCTCATTCACAGCAAACGTTTATGATTTCTTTACATCTTTATTACTCCGATAGTTTGTTTTTTGTCTTCATAAGACAAAAGTAATGAAGTCGATGTCAAACAGTCAATCAAAACCCAACCTTATCAAGCATCATAAATAAATTCATTGAATTCATGCTGAAAATGTCTCAGACACTTTCAAAATACTTTTATTACACAAAATTATCTGTCAATGTCTCCTATTACCTATACAGTATCTTCGTCTTGCTATCTGCGAAAATGAAGTTTTCCAAACTTTTGAGACCACACCTTCTCTTGACAGGAAGCTTAAAGTATCGGATATTGTGAAATTGAAATTTTACAAGATTTATATGTCATACGTCAACAAGCCTGTAGAAGCGACTTTTTTTGGCAGATGTAGTGTATGCCGAACTGCTTCAAACTGTTTTTCAGAACTTGATTTTTAGTTTCTGAAAAGACAAGCTTTCAATCTTACGTTAGTTACTGCTTATAACTTGGAAGCAGAATTTCACAAATCAAGGAAAATTTTTATTTTATACTTCTGGTGTTCCTAATTGTATTGAATCATGTAGTTTTTTCGTGGGCTTCCACAAGTAAGCTTCAAACGAAATCTTCACTCCCCAAGCATTGACTGATTTTTCTGTCAATTCGTGCAAATGAATTGCCACTTTCTTCGTGGCCATTCTCGGTCATCTAAAAACGGTAACGAACTTGTTAGCTGTTCGAATGAAGTGGTCACCAGAAATGGAAGCAGTCCAGGAATTCGTATTTAAATTTCAAAAGCGTTTAGCCATTAATAATTATAATATTTTTTCGACAACTTTCCTATTTTTTGTAATGTGTACAAAATAAGCAACAAAATAAGAAATCAAAATCGTTCAACGCCGACAATCGGTAAAATGCTCTTTCGTCAGTTGGTGCTCACAAACATTTGTCACTTTGAGCTTTGCGCACGTGTCTATGATGATGTAAATGTCAACCAAAAACGATGAAGCTATATCAATGCCATTTTCCGTTTTGTATAAGACTTTGCTGCATTTTGTGCGGTTGCATGTTCTACACGTAAATTAATCGAATATTTTCCAGAATTGAAATGCATCGAAGGTCATTTGATTTCGATGCGATTCTGCACAAAGGCTACATTTGTCTCTAATTTGTATTTGGTCAGTGCTGGTTACGTGCGGGGAGACCTTGAGATGTTGTACTGACGCTTTTTGAGTAAAGACCCTTACGACGATTGAACAATTCGCGCTTCGCCCTGGACAAAGTACACAAGGTCCTCAAACGAAGGTTCGCGTTTATCTACTTCTATCGCAGCAGCAAATCGCAACAAGCGTTTTTGTAAATCAAACGGAAGGCTCTCTATTATATCTTTGCAATATTGTCGAAGTTATTCAGATCTGAATAATACTTCAGACGATTCAGTACGACTCTGCTTTCTTCTAAGTCATGGGCTAACACCACAAGTCCTGCAGAGTCGCCAGATTTCAACCTTTACCCTTTCGACAGTTTATTTACATACTTTCTCGCAATTACACGCGGACGACCGTAATTTTCAAATAATAATTGCTTAGCCTTTTGGTATCCTGCACTGAAGTCCAAGACAGAACAAAACTCGATCAGTTTATTCGCTTCACCTTTACAGTGCTGTATTAAGTATTGCAGCTTTGAGGCATCGTCTGTCGGGTTGAGTCTACTCTCCACGTGAGGTTCAAAATTTGCCATAAATAACGAATAGCGGGTAGGATCGCCGTAAAATTTTAACAATTCCGGATTGGGCAAGCCTACCTCTTAAGGATGAAACGCAGGTCGATATGATTGTGGCTGCCAATCACGTTGCTCACGCTGAAATTGAGGAGCTTCAAGATGTTCTGGGTGGTTTACAGAGTTTAGGTTTCGTCTGGCTGTCGTTTGTCATGTTACCAAGCACAATAGGCACAAACGTACCTCCATCACGTGACGTAGACGGCCCTGGCTTAATGTCTTCATACCTTTCACCTACTAACCTCATATTTGAGGTGGCTTAACGCAGGTCACCGTGGCTAGCCCCTTTTGTCCTTGTAAATGTTGACTTCGAGTAAGAGGGAAGTTCCGTGACAGCCGCTGGACTTGATTCCGCCTTGACATTGTGCTTCCACGATACATTTTTCACCGAGGCGACTGCGTTCATGGCAGCATCAGAGGGGAAGATAACCACCACGTTCGGATTCTTCTTCCCACACTTGTCGTTCGATTTCTAATTGCTGAAGCTCTTGGGTTTCTTTTAGAATTTCTCGCCGCCTTTGGGTTTCAGCGAGTTTTCTTTCGCGTTCAGCATCTCGACAGCTTTGTTCCAAAGCTTTTTGCTCGTCGGTGCGTTTGTTCTAGAGGTCTTTCCTCTTCGAGGCGTTTTTGCTCCAGAGCTGTTTCCTCAACCTGGCGCTCAAACTCATGTTCCTGTTTGGGCTCGATGAACTTAAGTCGAGCCAATTCCTTCTTCGCTAGAAGCTCTGCCCTCTTTGTGGCTGAGGAAACACCTGAACTTCGAGATCCCGCCGATTTCGAACTAGAATGCTTCGATCCCGCGAGAATGTTTCGAAGATGAGACCATGGATCGGGCGATCGGCCAAGAAGTCTGCAATCTCTTCTGCAGCAACACAGTGCTGCTCAAGCTAAGTTCATACGCGCTGATCGAACTCTTCTTTGTGGTAGCGCAGATCAGTAACTAAACCTAACGGAGTGTCCTCCACTTTGCTTAATACTTTGCTCAGCAAACAACTTCACGTTAAACACGCGAAACAATGAGTGCTGACGCTTTACCCTCAAACGCGTGTATTACATCACAAACGAAAGAAAAATAATCAGGCCATGTTATTCCTGGTCACAGAGGAGTGTGAAGCTTACGGTGAATAAATGTTATAGGCTACTGCCTTGCTCCTCCATTCAATTTTTCTGCAAGCCGCGACGATATCGCGATAACGCAATTTCAGAAACAAGTTGAAAAAAATGACAGAACAGAAAATTGGTCGGTGGGAAAAGCAATTGTATTCTTGTGCTTGCATTTCTCTTTTAGGGGTTTCAAACCTTTGTTCGGGGTGCTAAGTCCCCAGAAACTCCCCGTGGCGACGTGATCGGTGCTATTAACCCTCTCAAGCATCTGACGCCCCTGGTTCCTTCGGTTTTGCTGGACATTTTGCAACAGATTTCAAGTGTTTTCTTCCAAGTTGATCTAGCTCAGTTTTGGGGTGGCCATTTTGGGGGCGTCTGGCGGGGTGCCCCACCACTTAAAACATCTGGCATTGGCCATTTGCTGTTCCTGGGATTATGCTGGAAATTTTGCAACAGGTTTCAAGTGGTTACTATTCCAGCTAATCTGACTCAATTTTGGAGGGTCATTTCGGGGGTCTGACGGGGGTGACCCACCACTTAAAACGTCTGGCATTGGTCATTTGTTATTCGCGAGATTATGCTGGACATCTTGCAATAGGTTATAGGATATAAGTGCAATTTTTGTAAAGCCACAGAAGTGACCACCAGCAAGCAAATCGATCGCAATTTATTGCGTAAGGAAACTAGTTTCGTGTATTACACATCTTCAGTCCTGCGCAAAAGTCGACATATGAAACAAAAAGAAAAAATTACGCACTGTTGCTAAGATCAAAACTCAAGA